>Ga0207674_10009815_pt1 | contig 10903 bp, 8 predicted proteins | sample KBSCornC72_FD_184303 | JGI IMG/M metagenome (GOLD analysis project Ga0207674, IMG submission 184303) | Corn rhizosphere microbial communities from Kellogg Biological Station, Michigan, USA - KBS Corn C7-2 (SPAdes) (version 2) | ecosystem: Host-associated > Plants > Roots > Rhizosphere > Soil ...
TGCAGATGCCGCCCTGGCGGCAGATGCCGGTGATCCGCCACGGAGCGGACGGCGAACTGACCGATGTGGTCTGCGGCTACCTGCACTCCCGGGACCCGCTGTTCGACCCCGGCCTTCGGGTGTTCCCGCCCGTGTTGGTGGTGCGACCGCCGGACGGGCCCGCCGCCGACTGGGTACGCGCCAACGTCGCCTATGCGCTCGAGCACACCGAGGCGGCACCATCGAGTCCGGGCATCGTGATGTCACGCCTGCCCGAGTTGCTGCTCGTTGAGGTTCTTCGCCTCCATCTCGCTTCGGCGCCCGCCGCGGACCAGGGATGGCTCGCTGCCCTCAATGACCCGGTGCTGCAACCCGCCATGTCCTTGCTGCACAGCGCGCCCGAGCGCCGCTGGACGGTGACCGCACTGGCACGGGAGGCTGCCGTGTCACGGTCCGTGCTCGATGCCCGGTTCCGCGACGTCCTCGGCAGGTCCCCGATCCGGTACGTCACCGAGTGGCGGATGCACATCGCAGAAGACCTGCTGGCGACGACCGATCTCGGCGTCGGCGTCGTCGCTCGCAGGGTTGGCTACGATGCCGAGGAAGCCTTCAGCCGCGCATTCAAGCGCGCGCACGGCGAGTCGCCAAGCGTGTGGCGTGCCGGTTACATGCTGCGCTGACGTCACGACGAAGCTCGGGTTCCCGTGCCGCGACGGGGGGCAGCTACAAGGCCGCGATGTGCCTTAGTAACGTGAAGATCCGGTGCGTGACGTGTGGCCGGTGCCGGCGATGCGCCGCGCTCTCCGGCATCCGACTGGATGCGGTCGACTGACCTGCATCAACACCGGAGCGGTGGTCAGCAGCCTTCTCCCGAGAAAGGCGGGCAATACCCATGGAGAACGCCGTGAATGCATCCACCGCCGGGAGCGGCGGGCAGATCGTGGTCGCCGGCGCGGGCTACGCCGGGCTGCACGTCACCTTGCGCCTGACGGCCAAGCTGCGCGACCACCCGGAGGTGGAGCTGATCCTGGTCGACCGGAACGACTACCACCAGGCCATTACCGAGCTGCCCCGGGTCGCCAGCGGCACCCGCGCCGCCGACGCGGTACGCATCCCGCTCCAGGAGGTACTGGCCACGCGGGTCCGCTTCGTCCAGACCGAGATCAACGGCTTCGACCTGGCCGGCCGGCGGCTCCTCACCGCCGCGGGGCCGATCGACTGGAGGCGGCTGGTGCTCGCGCTCGGCAGCCGGCCCAATGACTTCGCCATCCCCGGCCTGGCCCAGCGCACGCTATCGCTGTATTCGGCTGACGACGCCGAACGAGTGTGGGACGCGGTCAGCAAAGCGCTGACGGCTGCCGCGGCAGCCGCCGACCCCGGGCAGCAGCGCCGCCTGGCGACCGTGGTGGTCGGCGGCGGCGGCGCCACCGGAGTCGAACTGGCCGGCGAGCTGGCCGAGATCCTGCCCCAGGTAGCCGGCGCCCACGGCCTGGCGGCCGACCGGCCCGCCGTGCAGCTTGTCGAGGCGGGCCCCGCCATCCTGGCCGGCTCCTCACCACAACTGATTGACAAGGCCGCCAGAATCCTTTCCGACCTCGGGGTCCAGGTTCGCACCAACGCGACGATCGCCGCCGCGACCGAGGAGGGCTTCCGGCTCACGGACGGGCAGCTGGTCGAGGGCGGCGTGTTCGTCTGGGCGGGCGGGTTGAAGGCACCCGGGCTGGTGGCCGATTCGGAGTTGCCGACCGGCCACAACGGCCGCGTTAAGGTCGACCGGTACCTGCGCGTGCTGGACTACCCGGAGATCTATGTCGCCGGTGACCTCGCCTCGGTGACCGATCCGCGTACCGGGCACGCGCTGCCCCCGCTGGCGCAGGTGGCGCTGGAAGAAGGCGAGACGGTGGCCCGCAACCTGGACGCGGAGCTGGAGGATAAGCCGCTGGAGGCATTCACCTTCCGCGACAAGGGGTTCGTCGTCTCGGTCGGAACCCGCCGCGGGGTCGCCGACATTGCCGGCATCACCACCGGCGGACGGCTGGCCCACGGGCTCAAAGACGCCATCGAGTGGGAGTACCGCCAGTCCGTCAAGCACCTGCGCGGCTGGGACCCCGTATGACCGCTGGGCGTTCGGCCGTGAGCGCCATGGTGTAGCAGACGGCGGTGCCGTCCAGGGCGACGGTGCCGTCGCCGCGGGTCACGGTGGTGCGCAGCTTGGTAACCGGCTTGTCGGCCCTGGCTTCGATGACCTCCACCCGGCCGGTGATGACATCGCCGGGGCGGACCGGCGCCTTGAAGTCCCAGTTCACGTTCAGGAAGACGGTCCCCGGGCCGGGGAGCCGCTCGGCCACCACCGCGTTGAGGATGGCGCTGGTTATCCCGCCCTGGACGACGATCTCGCCGAACCGTGACGCCCTCGCGGCCGCGAGGTCGTAGTGCAGGGGGTTACGGTCCCCGCTGATATCGGTGAACCGCTCGATGTCGTTCGGGCCGATCGTCCGGGACAGCTCGGCGGTCGTGCCGATCGCGGGCGGCCCGCTGGGCCAGCAGGAGGTCATGACAGGGTCCTTTCCGTACAGGTAGATGCCAGGCCGTTCGGTCTCATATCGCGGCTCAGGGCGGTCAGGGCGGGCAGCGCGGTCATGGGGCCGGCCGCGAGGGCCAGGAAGGCGTAGCGCCAGCCGGTGACGGCGGCGGCCAGCGGAATCACCTGGATCGTGACGATGGTCAGCAGGAATCCGATGGCCGTCTGGGTGGTCAGCGCGGTGCCGACGTAGCGCCGGTCGGCCACTTCGCTGAGCATGGTGGAGAACACACCGGAGTCGGCGATGACCGCGGCGCCCCACACCGTGGTGAAGGCGAGCAGCCACGGGCGGCTCGCGGTGAAGAACAGCGGCGAGAGCAGGCAGCACGCGCCGCTGACCGCCAGCGCCGCGGCGGCGGTGGCGGCGCGGCCGATACGGTCGGCGGCCCAGCCGCCGAGCAGGCAGCCCGCCAGCCCGGCGACGCCGATCGCCAGGAAGGCGTCGATGCCGGAGGCGCCCGGGGCCGGCAGGCCGGTCGTGGTGGTCCGGCTCACGACGAGGAATGTCGGCAGCCAGGTCCACAGCGCGTACAGCTCCCACATGTGCCCGAAGTAGGCCAGGCTGACCAGGCGGGGACCGCGGTCGGAGAACATCGCCAGCGCATAGCGACTGCGACCGGTCCCGCCCCCGGCGGGGAACTGCGGGCCGGGCCTGACCAGGGCGCCGGCCACGATCGTGGCGCAGAACGCGGTGGCCGCCGCGGCCGTGAGGACGGCGCGCCAGTTCAGCTGCCCGAGTCCGTCGATCAGGTGCGGCAGGGCCGACCCGAGCGCCAGGCAGCCGATGAGCGCCCCCATGGCCAGGGCCCGGCCGGCCGGGGGCGACCAGGACGCCATCAGCTTCATGCACACCGGGTAGACGCCCGCCAGGAAGGCCCCGGTCGCGAAGCGCAGCGGCACCGCGGTCAGCAGGCCGTCCGCGAACAACGCCATGAGCAGGGTGCAGCCGGCCGCGGCGGCCGCGCAGCCGGCCACGAGCAGGTGCGGCCGGATCCGGTCGGCCAGGCCGAGCACGGCCGAACCGACCGCCCCGAGCACGAACCCGGCCTGCACCGGCGCCGTCATCCAGGCGGCGGCGCCGTCGCTCAGGTGCCACTGGCCGGCCAGCGCCGGAACCACCGCCGAAGCGGAGAACCACACGGCCATGGCCAGCACCAGCACCAGGGCGATGAGCCCGCGCTGCACCAGCGGATTCCGCACGTGACCGCTCCCGCCTAGGCTGAGGCCAGCTCGAGGCGCCGACCGGGATCGCCGGCGCTCATCGCCGCCGCCTCTTCCGCCATGGCCTCGCCGAGCTCGAACAGGTGGCCGCCGATCTCCTCAGCGGTCCAGTCGAAGGAGGCGATGCGCCCGGTCACGCGGAACAGGCGTAGCGAAAGCTCATCGCGTTCGGCCTGGTAGCGGCCGACGGCGTCGGGACCTCCGGCGGCGACCGCGCGGGCCAGGATCTCGGCGTCACGCAGGGCGTCGGTGATGCCGTGGGCGGTGATCGGGTCCTTGAAGTAGCCGGCGTCACCGACCAGGGCCCACCCGGGGCCCGCCGCCTCACGGAGGTAACCGGTCAGGCCGGGGAACACCCGCGGCGGGCCGGCCGGGCCGCGCTGATCGAGCCGTTCGGCCAGTCCGGGCGCGGCCTGGGCCAGGATGCGCCGCCAGGCCGCGTAGGTGCCGAGGTCGGGTTCGTCCCGCAGCCGTTCGGCGCTGGTGGCGGCGAAGACGCAGGCTTGCCCGTCGTTGGTGGGGATGACTCCGGCCGCGGCCCCGTCCCGGAAATACCAGTGGAAGTCATCGGGCGCGTCGTCACGGACGTACCGGTAGATAAGGACGCTCGAGGCCGGCGCGACGTGGACGGCCCGGGCGCCGACGCACCACGCGACGGTCGAGCGGCGGCCGTCGGCACCGATGACCAGGTCGGCGCTGGCCTCCAGGCGGGCCCCGCCGGCCCGGCCGGTGATCCCGGTCACCCGCCCGGCCCGGTCACGCCGCAGGTCACTGACCGAGGCGCCGAACCGCACGTCCGCGCCGGCGCTCCGCGCGGCATCGGCCAGGATCGCGTCCAGAACCCGGCGGCGCGGGGCATACAGCGCCTGGACACCATGCTTGGGCTTGACCGGGATGGTCGTCACGGCATCGGCGAGATGGAAGGTAGTCGACCGAACGGGCGGGGTTCCCGCCCCGGCCACGGCGGGGAGCAGTCCCCACCGGTGCAGCTGCAGGACCGCGCCCCGCATGAGTGCGTGGGTCGACAGGGTGTCCGTGCCGTAGCGGGACTTGTCCAGCACCAGTACCCGGGCTCCCTGCCGGGCCAGCAGCAGCGCGGTCGCGGCGCCGGCGCAGCGGGCCCCGGCGATGATCACGTCGTAGTGCTGGGTGTTCGTCGTTGACATTGACTGCTCCGTAACATCAGGCGCTCTGGGCGCGGGCGGCCATCCGCCGCATCATCACGTGGGCGGCCACGAACCGGGCGTCGGCCGCGACGCCGTCGATGAAGGTGGAATTGCGGCGGTACAGGAACTTCAGGCCCAGCACGTACAGGCCGGGGACGCTGGTCACGCCGCGGTGGTGGGCGATCTCGCCGTGCCGGTCCAGGACGGGAACCCGCAGCCAGGGGTAGGCCGGCTGGTAGCCGGTCGCCCAGATCACGGTGCCGATGCCGGCCCGGCGCAGGTCGAGCTCGACCGGGCCGGCGGGTGCCGTGAACGGCGCGGGCGGATCGGCCGGCCCGGCGCCCTCGCCGCCCCTGTGGGCGAGGTAGCCGTCGATGGTGCGCAGCAGCCGCTCCATCCGGGCCTGAGCTCCCGCGATCGTGGCGGGCAGGTCGTCGGCGAAGCGCAGCCGCCGGCCGTCCGCCGCGACCAGCCGGCCGGCCAGCCGCACCCCGCGCGCCGCCAGCGCATCCAGGCCGACCGGGTGGTCAGCGCGGCCGGAGAGCTGCAGGGACGGCGCCCGGCGGGCCACTCGCGCGTCGTGCACCTGATCGATGGTCTGGCCCAGGACCCCGGCCTGCTCCATCCACCACAGGAGGTCGCGGTCCCGGTAGCGGCGCGGCAGCCGGGCATGCCGGCCCACCGAGATGACCACCGGCCGTCCCGCGCGGCGCAGTTCGTCCGCGATCTGGACGCCTGACGCCGAGGCGCCGACCACCAGCACGCCGCCGCCGGGGACCTGACCGGGTCCGGAGTAACGGGCGGCGGTCAGCTGGTGGATCCCCGGGTCGATCCCGCTGGCGGCCGACGGCACGTAGGCCCGGTTCTCGGTCCCGGTGGCCACGATCACGTTGCGCGCGAGCCAGGTTCGCTGGTCGGTGACGACGCGCAGGCCGCCGGCGGTCGTCTCGACGAGCTCGACCGTCGTATTCTCGTGCACCGGGGCCGCGAACGAGCCGGCGTAGTCCTCCAGGTAGCCGGCCAGCTCCGATGCGGCCATGTAGCCGTTCGGGTCGGGGCCGGGGTAGGACCAGGCGGGGAGCCGGCTCATCCAGTTGGGGGTGAGCAGCCGCAGCGAATCCCAGCGGGCGCTGCGCCACCGTTCGGCGATCCGCCCCCGCTCCACCACGACATGGTCGGCGCCTTGCCCGGTCAGGCAGCGGCTGACCGCCAGCCCGGCCTGGCCGGCCCCCACCACCAGGGTCTCCACCGCGTGCATGGTCCTGTCCCCCCTTTGCCGGTCCCGGTCAGGCGGCCGCGACGTCGACGCTGATCGGTACGCCGTGGGTCAGCACGTCGTACACGGCGGACCGGGCCACGGCCTGCTGCACCAGCTGGCGCAGCGCCTCGGGCGACGCGTCGCCGCGCACCCGGAAGCTGACCCGGATCTGGCTGAAGCCGTTGCGGACCTCGTCCGACAGGCCGAGGATCCCGCGCAGGTCGATGTCGCCCTCTACCCGGGACTCGACCGATTCCAGGTTGATCTTGCGGACCGCGGCGATGTTGCCCAGGCCCGAGGTCAGGCACGAGGCCAGCGCGGCGAGCAGGAGCTCGGCCGGCGTCGGCGCGGCGTCCCCGCCCACCAGCACCGCGGGGTGGTCCGCCTCGATGGCGAACGTGCTGTCGTGCTGCTGCTCGGCGCCTACGCCGTAGAACGTGCTGATCTCGTTCCTGTTGTGCGTGCCCGAGATCCAGCGGTTGGTCACGCCGAAGCGGAAGCTGGCCGCCTCGGGGTGCGCCTTGACGGCGTCGAGCGTGGCGAACAGCTTGGCCACATCGACGCCGTTGCGCTGGGTCTGGGCTGCGACAGTAGTCATTGTTTGCTCCTCCTGAGCATCACCGAATGGACTCATTCAGCCTCGGCGAGACAGGCCTGCGCAGCCATCGGTCAAGTGCCCGAATCGCATGCGTCTTGCGCCTTATTTCCGGACACAGGCGATACTTAGGTGGGGGGTGGTGCGTCGTGAGGGCTCGCGGGAGCATCCAGTCGCCGGTCCTGGTCGGCCGGGACTCTTTCCTCGCCCTGATCGAGGACCGGCTCGCCGCCGCCGCGGCGGGCGAAGGCCGGCTGCTGTTCGTCGCGGGTGAGGCAGGCATCGGCAAGACGCGCCTGCTCAGCGCCGTCGCACGGCAGGCCGGCGCCGACGGCTTCGCCGTCGTCAGGGCGGCGGCGTTCCCCGATGACGTGCAGTCACTGGCCGGCCTGCTGCTGGACCTGGCCGGCAACCTGCTGCCCGCCCGCGAGCCGGCGCTGTCCGAGCTGGGGCGGAACCTGACGTCGCGGGTGCGGGCGATCTCCGCTGCCGCGGGCGACGCGCACCACCGGCGCCGCGTGCTGGTGCAGGACCTGGCCGACCTGCTGGTGACCGCCGACCCGGGCATTCCGGTCCTGATCATTCTCGAGGACCTGCACTGGGCCGATGAGCTCAGCCTGGACGTGCTCGGTCATCTGGCCAGCCGGCTCGCGACCAGGCCGCTGCTGGTCACGGGCGCCTACCGCAGCGATGAGCTGTATCCCCGGCTGCCAATGCGCGACCTGCGGGCCCGGCTGCTGGGCCAGCGCCTGACCGAGGAGATCCGGCTGCCGAGGCTGGGGCTGGCCCAGACGGCGGCGATGACCAGCGCGCTGCTCGGCCGGCCGGCTCCAGCCCAGATGGTGCAGGCGATCCACGAGCGCAGCGACGGGATCCCGCTGCATGTCGAGGAACTCCTCGCCGCCGTCGACGAGGACACCCTGACTCCGCAGTCAGGCGCGGCGATTCAGGCCGCCACGGTTCCGGACACGCTGGGCGACGCGGTGCTGAGCCGCGTCCGGCACCTGGCTGCGAACATCCGCGACGTGGCGTCGGCGGCCGCCGTCATCGGGCGCTCCTTCGACTTCGACCTGCTGACCGTGGTCACCGGCCACGACCCGGATGAGGTGGCCGGTGCCCTGCGCCAGCTGCAGGACGCCTATCTCGTCCTCCCCGGCGCCGACGAGGTCACCTTCGATTTCCGGCACGCCCTGATCCGCGACACCCTGTACGCCGACGCGGACCTGCCCACCCGGCGCCGCCTGCACGAACGGGTGGCGCGGGCCGCGGTGGACCGCGGGTACCGCGGCGCGTTCATCTCGGCGCACTTCGAGCAGGCACAGTGTCACGAACTCGCGCACGAGTACGCGGTCGCCGCCGCGGGTGAGGCGGCGTCGGTTTCCGCCCACGGCGAGGCCCTCGAACTGTACCGGCGGGCGGTGCGCAACCTGCCCGGCGAGCTTCCGGCGCCCGAACGGACCGGGCTGTTCGCCGCGCTCGGCGACGAGGCCGCGGCCACCGACGACAACACGGCCGCCGCGCAGGCCTACCGGACGGCGCATGAACTGATGGCCAGCGCTGGTGACGCGCTCGTGGCGGCGGCTCTGGTACCGCGCATGGTCGCGGTCGCGCACCTGCTCGGCGAGAACCTGCCTGCCCGGGTCGGCCTGCTGCAGGCGGCCCTGGACAGCCTGGACAGCCTGGACGGCGTGGCGGGCGCGGATCGCGAGCGCGCGCGGCTCGGTTCGGCCATGGCCGCCGCCTACCTGGTGGATGACCGCCTCGACGAGGCCATCGCCCACGGGGAAGCCAGCCGCGCCGAAAGCCGGCGGCTAGGTGACGAGGAGGCCGCCCTCAACACCGCCGCGACGCTCGGCTCGGTACTGGTCTTCGCCGGCCGGATGGAGGAAGGCTGGCGGCTGCTCGAGGACGCGATCGCCCGCGCAACCAGCGCCCAGCAGGAGGCGGAGGCGGCCCGCGGATACCGGATGATCGGGTCGTCCGCGTCGGCGCTGGTGGAGTACGACCTGGCCGAGCGCTGGCTCACCGAGGGCATCGCCTACGCCGAAAACGTTGAGCTGTGGAATCACCGGCACTACATGGCTTCGCACCTCGCGCACGTTCAGTGGGCCACCGGCCAGTGGCAGGCGGCCGCCCGGACCGCGCAGCAGGCCCTGGCCGACGGGCGCGGCGGCATCACCACCCAGATCACCGCGCAGTTCGTCCTGGGCTACCTGGCGCTGGGGCGCGGCGACTGGACCGTTGCCGCCGACCTGCTGGGCGAGGCCTTCGGTCAGGGTGACCGGATGGCCGAACTGCAGCGGCTCTCGCCACCGCTGTGGGGCCTGGCCGAAGCGGCCAGGTGTCAGGGTGATTACGACACCGCGCTCAGGCACTGCGAGCGTGGCTACCAGGCTTCAGCCGACGTCACCGACGCCAGCTACCTCTACCCGTACCTGCTCACCGGCGTACGGGCCCACCTGGCCCGCGGCGACGTCGACGCCGCGCAGGCCTGGTCGGACCAGGTCAGCGCGGTGCTCACCGTCCGCGCCATCCCGGGCACCCTGCCTGCGATCGGCCACGCCCGGGGACTGCTCCTGCTCGCCCGGGGCGAGGTGGCCGCGGCGTATCAGGAACTACAGGCGGCCCGCGAGTCGTGGCAGATCCTGCGGCGGTTCTGGGAAGGCACGTGGGCCCGGCTCGACCTCGCGGAGGCGGCCGCCCGGGCGCGCCGCCGCGGCGAGGCAGCCGTGCTCACCGACGAGGTCCGCGCCATCGCCGCCGCGTCCGGCGCCGCCGTCCTCGCCGCGGCCGCCGATCGGCTCAGCGGATCATTTGACCAGGCCAAGCCGGCCGAGCCGTGGTATCCGCTGAGCGAGCGCGAGTTCGAGGTCGCCCGGCTCGTCGCGGCAGGTCTCACCAACCCGCAGATCGCCGAACAACTCGTGCTCGCGCCCAAGACGATCTCGGCCCACGTAACCCACATCCTGACCAAGCTCGGCGCCGCGCGCCGCGCGGAGATCGGCGCGTGGTGCGCGACCGTGCGGCAGGATACCCCGCGGTAGACGCTAGACGGCTGTGCCGCTTTTGGTTCACGATGCTCCCCTGGTGAGGGCGGTCTCGAGGGTGCGGCGGTGGCGGATCATCCAGGCTGCGGAGCGGGCACGCCAGGCCATCGCCCATGGCGCGACCGGGTGTGCGGTCGTCTCCGGGGTGACGGCGGCGTCGTCGGCTTCCCAGGCCGTGTCGCAGATGGCGAACTCGATGATCTGGTTCAGGAAGCCGCGCCGCTGGCGGGCGGTCAGGCCGTAGGCGTCGACGATGGCGGCGAGCTGGCGGGCCCGGTCCGCGAGGGGCGGCAGGTGCTCGAGCCGGGCGACGAGGTCGTCATGGAGCTTGGCGTTGAGCCAGGCCAGCTGGGCCAGTTCCACCAGCGGGTCAACCGGTCCGGCCGTCTCCCAGTCGATGAGGGCGACCGGCAGCCCCTCCCGGGCGACGATGTTCCAGGGGGCGACATCACAGTGGCCGAATACCTTGACCGCGTTGCCCAGGTCCCGGCCGTGCCAGGGGAACCACACCGCGTCCGGGGGCGGACGGAACGAACCGGTGGCCTGGTGCAGGTCGCGCAGCATGCGGCCGACCGCGGCGGCACCGTCCAGGCTCCAGGGGCCCGGCTGGGTGAACTCACCCTCGATGAACGTCAGCATCTCGCGGCCGTCGGTGTCCAGGCCCGAGCCGACCAGGCGCGGGGCGGCCGCGAAACCGGCGTCCTCGAGGTGGCGCAGCAGCGCGTGCACCGCGGGGGTCCACGGCCCGGCGTCACGGATCACCACGTTGCCCCGGCGGTGGACCACCGACCGGCCGCCGCCTGACAGGGGAATCAGATCTGCCTCCCGAATCTGGTAGCACTCTGCTATCAACACTAACTCACCGTATTGACCATGGACATACGCCGTCCGTCGACGCAGTGTCCGCGGCACAGTGTCCGCCGGCACAGTGTCTGCCGGCACGGCCAGCTGGAACGCCATGAACCCCCGGATCCAGGGCGTTCTGGTGCCGTGAAAACCCGGACCCAGCGCGTCCGCCGGACTCGGACGGCCACGTTTGGCGTGCTAGCTGGGGGT
>Ga0207674_10009819_pt1 | contig 10899 bp, 9 predicted proteins | sample KBSCornC72_FD_184303 | JGI IMG/M metagenome (GOLD analysis project Ga0207674, IMG submission 184303) | Corn rhizosphere microbial communities from Kellogg Biological Station, Michigan, USA - KBS Corn C7-2 (SPAdes) (version 2) | ecosystem: Host-associated > Plants > Roots > Rhizosphere > Soil ...
CGCCCCGCCGGCACCCATCGTCACCGACTGGGCGCCGTAGCCCACCGACGTGATCGGGTCGCCGACCCTGAGCGCTTCGAGGGAGCCCGCCTTCGGCAGCCGCGCCGGCGCGATCCCCTTGACGGCCTTGTCGAGAACGACGACGGCGATGTCGTGCGGATCGCTCTGTGCCTGGTTGTAGAGCGGATCGGCGTGCCACGTGCCCCAGTACGTCTTGCCGGTCGCTGAGTCGTAGCTCGACTCGAAGGTCACGGCCACCCGGGCCTCGCCTTCGTCGCAGTGAGCGGCCGTCAGGAAGACGGTCGGCGAGATCAGCGTCCCCGAGCAGGTCGCCCAGGTCCCGTCGGGGTAGGCCTGCGGCGCGAGCAGCGCGCCAACCTCAGGATGAGCGTTGCCGTCTGGCGTGCCGTAGGTGATCGCGCCGGCCGGCGCGGCCAGCGCAAAGATCGCCGCGCACGCGGCCAAGCCCGCCAAGATCAATCTCCGCATTCGTGCCTCCCTGCCGTTGACAAGGCAGAGCGTACAGTTCGTGCGGCAGCGGCAACACCCCGGCCTGCGCAAGGGCACAGCGCAGGCAGGTGGCTAAGCGGCTGTCAACCAGGAGCGTTAGGCTGGCCCGGATGATCCTGATCCAGGCCATCCGGAACGCGATGGTGAACGACCTGGTGGTCCGGAACGTTGCGGATCTGGCCGCCGTCCCGCGGGTAATGCGGGACGGCCGTCTAGGTCGCTCAACCTGGAGCAGGCTCTTGCCGTGCTGGACACAGCTAAGTATGAACAGCGGAAATGGTGGAGATTAGGCGTGGACCTGTTTGAGTATCAGGCGAAGGACTTGTTCGCCGAGTACGGCGTGCCCGTGCAGCCGGGCAAGGTGGCGAGCACGGCCGGCGAAGCGCGGGACATCGCCGCCGAGTTCGCCGCCCAAGGCCACCCGCTGGTCGTGGTGAAGGCACAGGTGAAGACCGGCGGCCGGGGCAAGGCCGGCGGGGTGAAGCTGGCGAACGGCCCGGACGAGGCCTATGAGAAGGCCAGCCAGATCCTGGGCATGGACATCAAGGGCCACACCGTGCACACGGTGCTGATCGCCCAGGCCGTCGACATCGCGGCCGAGTACTACCTGTCGTTCCTGCTCGACCGGGCCAACCGGACGTTCCTGGCGATCTGCTCGGTGCAGGGCGGCATGGAGATCGAGGAGGTCGCGCACAGCAGCCCCGAGGCCGTGGCGCGGATCCCGGTGTCGCCGCTGAGCGGCGTGGATGCCGCCAGGGCACAAGAGATCATCGCGGCCGGCCGGATCCCGGCCGAGGCCGCGGAGGGCGCCGCCCTGCTGGCCGAACGGCTCTGGAGCATGTTCACCGACGAGGACGCCACGCTGGTCGAGGTCAACCCGATGGCGCTCACCGACGACGGCCAGGTCCTCGCGGTCGACGGCAAGGTGACGCTGGACGACAACGCCGCGTTCCGCCAGGAGCACGCCAGGTTCGCCGACACCAGCAACACCGACCCGATCGAGGCCCGGGCCATCGAGAAGCACCTCAACTACGTCAAGCTGGACGGCGAGGTCGGCATCATCGGCAACGGGGCCGGCCTGGTCATGTCCACCCTGGACGTGGTGGCCTACGCGGGCCAGTCGTTCGGCGGCATCAGGCCGGCCAACTTCCTCGACATCGGCGGCGGCGCATCGGCCGAGGTCATGGCCAACGGCCTGGAGATCGTGCTGTCCGACCCGAGCGTGCGCAGCGTGTTCGTGAACGTCTTCGGCGGCATCACCTCCTGCGACGCGGTGGCCAACGGGATCGTCTCGGCCATCGGCATGCTGGAGGGGCGCGGCGAGCACGTGGACCGCCCGATCGTGGTGCGGCTGGACGGCAACAACGCGGCCGAGGGAAGGCGCATCCTGCAGGACGCGTCGATACCCGTGGTCGAGCAGGTGGCGACGATGGACGGCGCGGCGCGGCGGGCGGCCGAGCTGGCGAAGGGAGCATAAGGGTGGCCATCTTCCTGACCGGCCAGAGCCGGGTCATGATCCAGGGCATCACCGGCTCCGAGGGCCGCAAGCACGGCGCGCGCATGCTGGCCGCGGGGACCAGGATCGTCGGCGGCACCAACCCGCGCAAGGCGGGCCAGACCGTCGACCTGAACGGCACCGACGTCCCGGTGTTCGGCACGGTCGGCGACACCATGGCCGCGACCGGCGCGGACGTGTCGGTGGTGTTCGTGCCCGCGTCCGGCACCAAGGACGCGGTGATCGAGGCGATCGAGGCGCAGATCCCGCTCTGCATCGTGATCACCGAGGGCATCCCGGTGCACGACACGGCCGAGTTCTGGGCGCGCGCCAGCGCCGCGGGCAACCGGACCAGGATCATCGGGCCGAACTGCCCGGGCGTCGCCTCGCCCGGCAAGTCCAACGCCGGCATCATCCCGGCCGACATCACCAGCGAGGGGCGGATCGGGCTGGTCTCCAAGTCCGGCACGCTGACCTACCAGATGATGTACGAGCTGCGCGATATCGGCTTCTCCACCGCGGTCGGCATCGGCGGCGACCCGGTGATCGGGACCACGCACATCGACTGCCTGCAGGCGTTCCAGGAGGACCCGGAGACCGACGCCATCGTGATGATCGGCGAGATCGGCGGCGACGCCGAGGAGCGGGCCGGGGCCTTCATCGAGCAGCACGTGACCAAGCCGGTCGTCGGCTACGTGGCCGGGTTCACCGCCCCGGAGGGCAAGACGATGGGGCACGCCGGCGCGATCATCTCGGGTTCCTCGGGCACGGCGCAGGCCAAGAAGGAAGCCCTGGAGAAGGCCGGCGTCCGGGTCGGCAAGACCCCCAGCGAGACCGCCGCCCTCGTCCGCGGACTCTTCTAACCGCGCTCGCTCACGCCCGATGACGTCCCGCCCGACGCTATGAAGCCCGGATTCCAGTGCGTTTGAACGCCCTGGAATCCGGGGTTTCACGGCGTTCCCTTCTAGCCCGGCGCGCCTCCGGCGGCTGCGAGCCGATCGTTGCGAGGATCGGTGGGTGAGTGTTTCCGCCGAGGTGCCGCTGGCCCCTGACCCTAAGGGGCCACCGGAATTGTCGGCGTCCGATGGCGGTGCCGGCGGCAAGCCGCGGCAGCAGCCGGCCAGGCCGCTGGTCGTCACGGGCGGCATCGCCGCGCTCGCGGCCGCCGCGAGCGGGCTGGCTGTGCTGGTCACGCTGACCGCGATCGGCTGGATCACCGCGCCGCACGTCGGCATCGGCACCGGTCTTGGCGGGGTGCTGCGCACCGCCGCCATGCTCTGGCTGGTGGCGCACCATGTCGGCTTCACCGTCCGCGGCGCCGGCCGGATCGGCCTGCTCCCGCTCGGGCTGGTGCTGCTGCCCGGCGCGCTGCTGGCCGTGGCCGGGCGGTGGGTGGTGCGGGCCGGCGCCGTCACCCGGCTGCGTCACGTCGGCTACGCCGCGATCGCGCTGGCGTTTCCGTACGCGCTGCTGGCCGGCGCGCTGGCGGTGGCCAGCGGCACCTCCGTCGCGGCGCCCTCGCTGCTGCAGGCGGTGATCGCCGCCTTCCTGCTGGCCCTGGTGGCGGGCGGGCTTGGCGCGGCGCGCGGGCTGGCGCCGTGGTCCCGGCTAGCCAGCCTGATGCCCGCCCGGCCGCGCTCGATCGTGATGGGCATGCTCGGCTCGGCTGCCCTCCTCGCCGCGGTCGGCGCGGTGCTGGCCGGTGCCTCCCTCGCGGTGCACCTGCCCCAGGTGAAGGTGGCCAGCGACGCGCTCGCCCCGGGCGTGGGCGGGGCCGCGCTGCTGCTACTCGCCCAGCTCGCCTACATCCCGAACGCGATCATCTGGGCCGTCGCCTATACCCTCGGCCCCGGCTTCGCGTTCGGCACCGGCACGGTGGTCGCCCCGACCGGGTCGGCCCTCGGCGCGGTACCGGTCTTCCCGATGCTCGCGGCCCTGCCGACGGGAATAGGGTCGGCCGGTGCCCGGCCTGGCGGCCCCGGCTGGGTGCCTGTCGCGGTGCTGGTCCTGCCGTACCTGGCCGGCATCTTCGCCGGCGTGGTCACGGTCCGGATCGCGCCGACGCCGGTGATCGAGGCGGCCGCGCTGTGGGGTTTCGCCGCCGGTGCGTCGGCCGGCCTGCTGGCCGGCCTGGCGGCGGCGTTCGCCGGCGGCCCGCTCGGCAACGGCCGTCTGGCCTCGGTCGGCCCGTCCGGTTTCCAGGTCGGCCTGGTGGCGATCCTCGAGCTCGGTATCACCGCCGCGCTATCCGCGGCCGCGGCGAACTGGCTCATGCTGCGCCGCGCCCAGTCCAGGCTCCGCGAGGCCAATCCGGTCGGCCCGCCGCCGCCTCCGGACCCGCTGCTACCACCGGGCCAGCGGGACGAGACCGACGACGCCGACGGGCACCGGATCTACGTCAACCCCTGGGCCGCCGACGAGTAACCCGTCACCGGCCGGTTTGCAGCACGCTGAGCTCGCTGCCGACCGACTTGGTGAACTGGTCGTGGCACGCCTGCTGCGCGGTCACCGTGTTCGCCGCGCCCATGCAGTTGTAGTACGTGTTCAGCTGCGGCCAGAACACCGCCAGCACGAGCAGCCACAGGGCGCTGAACGTGAGGCCGACGCAGCCGAGCACCACGCCGCCGACCGCCCAGCGGGGCCGGGCCGTGCCGCCGCGCCGCGCCATCTTGCTCGCGGTCACGCCGAGCCAGATCGCCACCGCCGCGAAGAGCAGGGTGAGGATGGCCACGAGGATCCCCCGGCGCAGGTTGCCGAGCCCGAGCGACAGCCCGATCAGGCTGAGCGCGCCCAGCAGCACCGCCGTCAGCGCCCGCTGACGCACCGGCGGCTCGGCCGGCGGCAGTGGCCGGCGAGGCGGCAGCTGCCCCCTGGGTTGCACCCCGCGCCCGCCCTGCGGCTGATATCTGGCCATCGTTTCCTATTCTGCCCTCTCTGCCGACCGGTTGGGCGGACCGCCCGGCCCCGTGCCATAGGGTTACGACGTGACCTCGAGGCTGGTGGTGCTCGTCTCCGGGGCGGGAACCAACCTGCAGGCCCTGATCGACGCGTGCCGCGACGAGGCGTACGGCGCGCAGGTGGTGGCGGTCGGTGCGGACCGTCCCGGGATCACCGCGCTGGATAGGGCCGAACGGGCCGGGATTCCCTCCTTCATCCTCCGCCTGCCCGACTACCCCAGTCGCGAGGAGTGGGACGCTGCGCTGGCTCGCACCTGCGCCGGCTACCAGCCCGACCTTGTTGTCCTGGCTGGCTTCATGAAGCTGGTCGGCAAGGAGTTTCTCGAGGTCTTCGGCGGCCGCTGCCTGAATACGCACCCGGCGCTGCTACCGTCGTTTCCCGGGCCGCACGGCGTGCGGGACGCGCTGGCGCACGGCGTCAAGGTCACCGGCTGCACCGTCTTCATCGTCGACGAGGGCGTGGACGCGGGACCGATCGTGGCGCAGGCCAGCGTCCCGGTGGCCGACGATGACGACGAGGCGACGCTGCACGAGCGGATCAAGGTGGCCGAGCGGGCGCTGCTGGCCGGCACGGTGGGCGCGATGGTCAGGGACGGCTGGTCCGTCCGCGGCCGGAAGGTAAGGATCGGCCCGTGTTTGGAGACACCGTGAGTCAGAATCCGATCAGGCGGGCGCTGATCAGCGTCTACGACAAGACCGGCCTCGAGGAGCTGGCGTCCGGGCTGCACACGGCCGGCGTCGAGATCGTCTCCACCGGCAGCACGGCGGCCCGGATCGCGGCCGCCGGGGTCCCGGTTACTCCGGTGGAGGATCTGACCGGCTTCCCCGAGTGCCTCGACGGCCGGGTCAAGACGCTGCACCCTCGGGTGCACGCGGGCCTGCTCGCCGACATGGGCAACAGCGAGCACGTGGCCCAGCTGGTCGGGCTCCGCATCGAGGCGTTCCAGCTGCTGGTCTCGAACCTGTACCCGTTCGAGGCCACGGTGGCGTCCGGCGCCTCGCCGGAGCAGTGCGTGGAGCAGATCGACATCGGCGGCCCGGCCATGGTCAGGGCCGCCGCCAAGAACCACGGCTCGGTCGCCGTCGTCACCGACCCGTCCCGCTACGCCGACGTGCTGGCCGCGCTGGCCGCGGGCGGCTTCACCCTGGACCAGCGCCGCGCGCTGGCGGCCGAGGCGTTCGCGCACACCGCCGCCTACGACATCGCGGTGGCGTCCTGGTTCGCCTCCGCCTACGCGCCCGATGAGACGGCGCGCGAAACCCGCTGGCCCCGGACGGCCGCCGCCCTGTGGCGGCGCGCCGACGTGCTCCGCTACGGCGAGAACCCGCACCAGCGCGCCGCCCTGTACACGCGGCCGGGCGCACCAGAAGGCATCGCGACCGCCGAACTCCTGCACGGCAAGGCCATGTCCTACAACAACTTTGTGGACGCGGACGCGGCCCGGCGCGCGGCGTACGACTTCGCCGAGCCGTGCGTGGCCATCGTCAAGCACTCCAACCCGTGCGGGATCGCCGTCGGCTCCGACGTGGCCGACGCGCACGCCAAGGCGAACGCCTGCGATCCGGTCTCGGCGTTCGGCGGGGTGATCGCGGCCAACGGGCCGGTGACCGCGGCCCTGGCCCGGCAGATCAAGGACGTGTTCACCGAGGTGGTGATCGCGCCCGGGTTCGACGCCGAGGCCCTGGACATCCTGTCCGCGAGCAAAAACGTCCGGCTGCTCCGGTGCGCCCCGCCCGCCGCCGCGTCGCTCGAGCTTCGCATGGTGACCGGCGGGATGCTGCTGCAAACCGCGGACCGGGTGGATGAGCCGGGCGACGACCCGGCGAACTGGCAGCTCAAAGCAGGCGAGCCGGTCGACCCCGGAGTGCTCGCGGACCTGGCGTTCGCGTGGAAGGCATGCCGTTCGGTCAAATCCAATGCCATCTTGCTGGCCGCCGGCGGCGCCTCGGTCGGGGTCGGGATGGGTCAGGTCAACCGGGTGGATTCGGCCCGCCTGGCGGTGCAGCGGGCCGGTGACCGGGCCGCGGGCTCGGTCGCCGCCAGCGACGCGTACTTCCCGTTCCCCGACGGCTTCGAGATCCTGGCCCAGGCCGGGGTGCGCGCGGTGGCCGAACCGGGCGGCTCGATCCGCGACCACCTGGTCATCGCGGCCGCCGAAGCCGCGGGTATCCCGCTGTACTTCACCGGCGTACGGCACTTCTACCACTAAGGGGACCGGCGTGACCGCACAAGTGCTTGACGGCAAGGCCCTCGCCGGACAGATCCGGGCCGAACTCACCCAGCACGTGACGGCCCTGGCCGCGCGCGGTACCGTCCCCGGCCTGGGCACCGTCCTGGTCGGCGACGACCCGGGCAGCCGCGCGTACGTCAACGGCAAGCACCGCGACTGCGCCCAGGTCGGGATCGCGTCCATCCGCAGGGACCTGCCCGAGGACGCGACCCAGGCGCAGGTGGAGGCGGTGGTCGACGAGCTCAACGCCGACCCGGCCTGCACCGGGTACATCGTCCAGCTGCCGCTGCCCGCCGGGCTCGACGCCCACGCCGTGCTGAACCGGATGGACCCGGCCAAGGACGCGGACGGCCTGCACCCGGCCAACCTCGGCAAGCTGGTCCTGGGCGAGCCCGGCCCGCTGCCGTGCACCCCGCGCGGCATCGTGGAACTGCTGCGCCGCTACGGGGTAGCGATCGCGGGTGCCGACGTTACCGTCATCGGGCGCGGGATCACCGTGGGGCGCGCGCTCGGCCTGCTGCTGACCCGCCGGACCGAGAACGCCACCGTGACGCTCTGCCACACCGGAACCAAGGACCTCGCCGCGCACACCAGAAGCGCGGACATCGTGGTGGTGGCGGCCGGCCGGCCCGGCCTGCTGACCGCGGACATGATCAAGCCCGGCGCGGCCGTGGTCGACGTCGGCATCACCAGGACCGACGCCGGCCTGGTCGGCGACGTGGCCCCCGAGGTCGCCGAGGTGGCTGGCTGGCTGGCCCCGATGCCGGGCGGCGTCGGCCCGATGACCCGCGCCATGCTCCTAGCCAACGTCGTCGAAGCCGCCGAACGCTCCAACCCCTAGCCCCCGCCCCCACCCCGTGTACCGGTGATCATGTGTAGTTAGGCCTCGTATTCGACGCCGAACTACACATGATCATGAAATAGGCGTCCTACGGCCGTCCCAGTACGTGCACGGTCCAGCCGGCGTCGGCCCACAACGCGGCGTCGAGGCAGCAGCGGGCGTCGATGATCACCCGGCGCGCGACCACAGCGGCCAGCGCGGCGGGGTCGATGGCCCGGTAGTCGGACCACTCGGTCAGGTGCAACACCAGGTCGGCGCCCTCGGCCGCCTCGAAGACCGACGGCGCGCAGCGCAGCCCCGGCCGCTTCCTGGCCGCGCCGGGCATGGCCACCGGATCGTGCACCGACACGACCGCTCCCTCCACGGTCAGCCGGTCGCAGACGGCCAGGCTAGGGGAGTCCCGCACGTCGTCGCTGTCCGGCTTGAACGCGACGCCGAGCACGGCTACCCGGCGCCCGGTCAGCGAGCCCCCGGCGGCCTGGCGGGCCAGCGTGACCACCCGCTCGCGGCGACCGATGTTGATCTCGTCCACCGTGGCCAGCAGGCTCTCCAGCGAGCTCACGCCCAGGTCCGCGGCTGTGGCGCGGAAACCGCGGATGTCCTTGGGCAGGCAGCCGCCGCCGTATCCGAGGCCCGGCGACAGGAACCGCCGCCCGATCCGCGCGTCGTAGCCCAATGCCTCGGCTAGCGGGATCACGTCGGCGCCCGCCTGCTCGCAGATCTCGGCCATGGCGTTGATGAAGGAGATCTTGGTAGCGAGGAACGCGTTCGCGGCCACCTTGACCAGTTCGGCCGTTTCCAGGTCCATCAGCAGCAGCGGGGCGCCCGTCTCCAGCGGCCCGCGGTACACCTCGCGCAACATCTCGGCCGCGCCGTCCGACGTCACCCCGAGCACGATGCGGTCGGGGGCCAGGCTGTCCTGGACCGCGAAGCCCTCCCGCAGGAACTCCGGATTCCAGGCCAGGCCGACGTCGCCGCCGGCCGGCGCGACCGCGCGCATCCGGGTCATCACCTGCCGCGCCGTCCCGACCGGGACGGTCGACTTCCCCACGACGAGGCACGGCGCCGCCAGGTGCGGGGCGAGCGCCTCGGCCGCGGCAAAGACCGCGCCGAGATCGGCCCGGCCCGACTCGCCCTCGGGCGTGCCGACGCACAGGAAATGCACCTCGCCGAACGCGCCGACCTCGGCGAACGACATGGTGAACCGCAGCCGGCCCGCGTCCAGGTTCTTCCGCAGCAGCGGTTCGAGACCGGGCTCGAAGAACGGGGCCTCCCCGCCCGCGGCCATCGCGATCTTCTCCGCGTCGACGTCGATCGCGAGCACGTCGTGGCCGAGGTCGGCCAGGCAGACGGCGTGCGTGAGGCCGAGGTATCCGGTCCCGATGACGGTGACCCGAGGCAACTGGCCCTCCTCCTCGTGGAATGCTCCCTCTCAATTCTTACCCACCAGCGACTCCAGGCGCCGACGTCACGATGGCCGGCATGTTGCCAGTGAATGAAACGGCCGTGACCGGGTAGCCATCAGGATTACCCCATACAAGCTACTGACTAGTAACATTGTGCCCGTGGACCCGGTGCCCGGGGTCGCCGTGCGGTTTGGCAGGCTGTATGCCAGCGAACAGGGAGGTCGGTGGAGCCGATGAACATCGTCGTGTTGGTCAAGCAGGTGCCAGATACCTGGGCCGAACGTAAGCTCAAGGACGCGGACGGCACGCTGGACCGCGCGTCGGTGGACGGGCTCATCAACGAGCTTGACGAGTATGCCATCGAGGAGGGCCTGCAGATCGCCGAGGCCCAGCGCGGGGCGGGCGCCGACGCCGAGGTCACCATCTTGACCATGGGCCCGGAGAAGGCCGCCGAGTCCATCCGCAAGGCCCTGTCCATGGGCGCGGACAAGGCCGTGCACCTGCTGGACGACGGGCTGGCCGGCTCCGACGCCCTGTCGACCTCCTACGCGATAGCCAAGGTGCTCGAGCAGACCGGCTTCGACCTCGTCATCAGCGGCTCGGAATCCACCGACGCCCGGATGGGCGTGATGGCCGCGATGCTAGCCGAGCGATTGGGCGTGCCGCAGGTCTCGCTGGCCAGCAAGGTGGAGATCGACGGTACCGCGATCCGCATCCGCCGCGTCTCCGAGGACGGGTACTTCGAGGTCGAATCCACCCTGCCCGCGGTGATCAGCGTGGTCGAGAAGATCAACGAGCCGCGCTACCCGTCGTTCAAGGGCATCATGGCCGCGAAGAAGAAGCCGGTGCAGACGATGTCGCTGGCCGACGCGGGTATCGACCCGGCCCTGGTCGGGCTGGGCGGCGCGGCCACCGAGGTGGTCGATCACGCCCAGCGGCCGCCGCGCCAGGCCGGCACGGTCGTCAAGGACGAAGGGGACGGCGGCGTCAAGGTGGCCGAGTTCCTCGCCGCGCAGAAGTTCATCTGAGCCAGGAAGGAAACAGAGCGACAGTGGTTGAGATCCTGGTGCTCGCGGAGCACGTCGGCGATGACGTCAAGAAGGTCACGCTCGAGCTGATCACGCTGGCTCGCCGGTTCGGCGAGCCGTCGGTCGTGTGGACCGGTCCGGGTGCGGACGGCGGCCAGGCGCGCTGCGCCGAGTACGGCGCGGCCCGGATGTACGTGGCCGACGGCGCCGACTTCGACGACTACGTCACCGCGCCGGCCGCGGAGCTGCTGGCCCAGCTGGTCGGGGAGAAGTCTCCGGCGCTGGTGCTGGTGGCCGGCACGGCCCAGGGCAAGGAGGTCGCGGGCCGGCTCGCGGTCAAGATCGACTCCGGGGTGCTCACCGACGCGGTGGACCTGCAGCCCGGCGACGATGGCCCGGTCGCCGAGCAGTCCATCTTCGGCGGCGCCACC
>Ga0207674_10009820_pt1 | contig 10898 bp, 10 predicted proteins | sample KBSCornC72_FD_184303 | JGI IMG/M metagenome (GOLD analysis project Ga0207674, IMG submission 184303) | Corn rhizosphere microbial communities from Kellogg Biological Station, Michigan, USA - KBS Corn C7-2 (SPAdes) (version 2) | ecosystem: Host-associated > Plants > Roots > Rhizosphere > Soil ...
ACCACTTCGGCGATCTCTTCCGCGCCGACCTGGGTCCGCAACAGCCGCGGCCTGGCAGCCTCTTCGCTTGCCAGCTTGCTGTCGGCCTTTTTGAGCTGCGCCTCCAGTTGCGGCAGCTTGCCGTACTGCAGCTCGGAGACCGCTTGCCAGTCGCCCTTGCGCTTGGCTTCCTCCATCTGCAGCTTGACCTTGTCGATCTCCTCCTTGATGTGCTGCGTGCCGACGACCTGGGCCTTTTCCGCCTGCCAGACTTCGTCCAGATCGGCATACTCGCGCTCGAGCCGCCCGATCTCCTCTTCGATGATGCCCAGACGCTTTTTCGACGCCTCGTCCTTTTCCTTTTTCACCGCCTCGCGCTCGATCTTGAGCTGGATCAGGCGGCGGTCGAGCCGGTCCATCACTTCCGGCTTCGAATCGATCTCCATCTTGATGCGCGCCGCCGCCTCGTCGATCAGGTCGATCGCCTTGTCGGGCAGGAAGCGGTCGGTGATGTAGCGATGCGACAGCTCGGCGGCAGCGACGATCGCCGGATCGGTGATGTCGACGCCGTGATGGATCTCGTAGCGCTCCTGCAGCCCGCGCAGGATGGCGATCGTGCTCTCGACCGACGGCTCGTCGACCAGCACCTTCTGGAAGCGCCGCTCGAGGGCAGCGTCCTTTTCGATGTACTTGCGGTATTCGTCGAGCGTGGTCGCGCCGACGCAGTGCAGCTCGCCGCGCGCCAGCGCGGGCTTGAGCATGTTGCCGGCGTCGATCGCGCCTTCCGCCTTGCCGGCGCCGACCATCGTGTGCAGCTCGTCGATGAAGACGATCGTGCGGCCTTCGTCGGCGGCAATGTCCTTGAGCACGGCTTTGAGCCGCTCCTCGAATTCGCCGCGGTATTTGGCGCCGGCGAGAAGCGCCGCCATGTCGAGCGACAGGACGCGCTTGTTCTTGAGCGTCTCGGGCACCTCGCCGTTGACGATGCGCTGCGCGAGGCCCTCGACGATCGCGGTCTTGCCCACACCCGGCTCGCCGATCAGCACCGGATTGTTCTTGGTCCGCCGCTGCAGGATCTGGATCGTGCGCCGGATCTCGTCGTCGCGCCCGATCACCGGGTCGAGCTTGCCCTGGCGCGCGCGCTCGGTGAGATCGATCGTGTATTTTTTCAGCGCTTCGCGCTGGCCCTCGGCTTCCTGCGAATCGACGGCCGCACCCCCGCGCACCGCTTCGATCGCCGATTCGAGGGCTTTCTTGGTCAGCCCGTGCTCCTTCAGCAGGCGGCCGGTTTCGCCCTTGTCGTCGGCCAGCGCCAGCAGGAACAATTCGCTGGCGATGAACTGATCGCCGCGCTTGCTGGCGATCTTGTCGGTCAGGTTCAGCAGGTTGCCGAGCTCGCGCGAAACGCTGATCTCGCCGCCCTGCCCTTCGACCTTGGGCAGGCGGGCGATCGCTTTTTCGGTCGCGACTTTCAGCGCCGGGACGTTGACGCCGGCGCGCGAAAGCAGCGACGCAGTGCCGGCGTCGTCCTGCGTGAGCAGGCTGGCGAGCAGGTGCACCGGCTCGACAAAGCCGTTGTCGTTGGAAAGCGCCAGGCTCTGCGCGTCGGCGAGCGCCTGCTGCAGCTTGGTCGTGAATTTGTCGAAACGCATGAAACCGCCCTCGGGGCCCGTGTACCTGAGCAGAACATGGGGCAGGCAGCGCCGGTTTTCAAGCGGTTTGCGGATTCCAAGCGGTTGATTGCGCGCGAATTACGGTCGGCGCGCCGGGTGGCAACCGCCGCCCGGCGCGCGTCGACCCAAGACTGGGCTTACTGCCCGACGATAGACGGGCGCAGCGGCCCGAGGATGCCGAGGAGCTCGCCTTTTTCCTTGTCCGGCACTTTGAACTTGTCCAGGCTCTTGACCAGGTCGCCGACCAGCGCGTCGAAGTCGGCGTTGGTGACGCCCATGCCGGCGTGCGCGGTCTTCATGTCGCGGCCGGTATAGGTGCACGGGCCGCCCGTGGCGGCGCAGATCTGGTCGACCAGGTTCCGCTTCAGCCGCGGAATGTCGGTCTTGGCGAAATAACGGTTGATGCGATTGTCGGCCGCGACATTGCCGACAAAATCGTCGACCACGGCTACGATCGCGTCCTTGCCGCCCAGGCGATCGTACAGCGACTTTTGCTGCATCGGCATCATGCCCATGTTCTGGCAGGCGCTAAGAAGCAGCGCCATGCCCAGCAGGACCCCCAGCTTGCGCAGTATTGCGTTCATCTTTCTCTCCTCTACCGTCGTGGCAGCGCGGAAGCGCTGTACCGGCCATATACGCTCGGACCGGGCCGCCGGATGCGCGGCCGCCTGTGTTAGGCTTTGCCGTCGCGTCCGCGATCGACGACTCATGCCGGACTCCGTACCGCCGTCCTCCCCGCCGCCGCCGCCGGCAGCCCACCGCAACGCCGGATTCGCGCAGATCGTCGGCGCGGTCTTCTGGAGCTTTTTCGGCATTCGCCGCAAGGCGGCTGGTGAGCGCGACATGGTGACGATCAAGCCGTTCCACGTCATCATCGCCGGACTGCTGGGCGCGGCGATTTTTGTCTTCGTCCTGATTGTGCTGGTCAGCGTCATCACCCATAAGGGCTAGCGCGAGGGCGCGTGGCCACGATCCTCTCGGCGTTGCGGCTCCCGGTGCTGGTTGCGCTTGCGGCGCTCGCATGCTGCACCACCGCGCTTGCGCAGCACGAAGGCGCGCAGAACGGCGTCGACAGGCAGTCGTCCACCGCCGATCTCGTCTATGCCGGCGCGCGGCCGCGCCTGCTGCAGATTCGCACGCTGCTCGATTCGGCCGGCCGCCAGGCTTCGCTCGGCTCCGGGTTCCTGATCAGTCCCGATGGACTGGCGATCACCAATTACCACGTGGTGTCGCAATACGCGCTGGAGCCCGCCACCTACCGTCTCGAGTACGCAGCGCCCGATGGCTCGCATGGCGGGGTCAAACTGCGTGCGATCGATGTCGTCAACGATCTTGCCGTGGTCGAACTGGAGCCGCGCGAAGACAAGCAGAGCCGGCAGTTCTTCACCTTCGATGCCCGGGCGCTCAAAGGCGACATGCCCAAGGGCCAGCGCATCTATTCGATGGGCAACCCGCTCGACCTGGGTTTTACCATCGTCGACGGAACGTACAACGGGCTGGTCGAGCGCAGCTACAACGAGCGGATCCACTTTTCCGGAGCGATCAATCCGGGCATGAGCGGCGGTCCCGTTGTGACCGCCGACGGGGAGATCGTCGGCGTCAACGTGGCCAAGCATGTCGGCGGCGAGCTGGTGAGCTTCCTCGTGCCGGCGCGGTTCGCCAAGGCACTGGTCGACCGGGCGCGCAGCTCGCCCCCGCTGACGACCGCCGACAGCCGGCGGGAAATCGGTGATCAGCTCGGCGCGTGGCAGGCCGGGCTGTACCAGGCGCTGGGCGAACAGGGATTCCGCACCAGCGCATTCGGCCCCTACGTCGCGCCGGAGAGCAATGCACCCTGGTTCACCTGCTGGGCCCGCACCAACGCCGATGTCCTGCCGAAACCGCGCGCGCTGGCGAGCACGACCAATTGCAGCATGCAGACATCGCTGTTCATCGCCGCAGACCTGCAGACCGGCCAGGTCGACATCGCGCATTCCTACGTGCGCAGCATCGACCTGAACTCATTTCAATTCAGCACGTTTCTTTCGCGGCAATACCAGCCTTCGTGGCTCGGCACCGGCGCCCGTGCGCCCAAGCGGCTCACCGCGCAGCAGTGCCACGAGGACTTCATCGAGGCCGCGACCGACGGCACGCACCCGATACTGCGGGCCGTATGGTGCGCGCGCGCCTATCGGGAATTCGAGGACCTGTACGACGTGTCGGTCGTCGCCGTCACGCAGGACCGCAGCCGCGAGGCGCTGATTTCGCGCCTGTCGATGCAGGGCGTCACTTATGGCAACGCGATGGCGCTGGCCAGACGCTTTCTCGGATCCGTCGCGTGGGCGAAATGATCTCGGTCGAAGTTCTGTCGCGGCATCGCGATGTCGTGGCGCGGCATCGGTGCCAGGCGGCGGCAACGACCGTCGGACGCGCCTACGACAACGACGTCGTCATCGACGATCCGGCCGTCGCCGCCCACCATTTGCGCATTTTCCGCGACGAGGCCGGTGCGCTGATCGCCGAGGACCTGGGCAGCGCCAACGGACTGTTCGACGGCGACAGCGACCAGCGCTCGGCGCGCCTGGTGCTCGACGGCGATCGTCCGATCCGGATCGGCCGCACTTACCTTCGCGTGCGCGAGGCAAGCTATGCGGTGCCGCCGGAGCGCCGGCTTGCGCCGGCGGGAAGAGTCCTTCCGGCCGTGCTCGGGCTGTCCGCGGCGCTGCTCGGACTCGAGCTCGCCAACCTGTGGCTGGCCGAGACCTCGGAGCCCAAGACCGTCTACTATCTGCTGCCGCCGCTGGTCCTCGCGCTGCTGCTGCTCGTATGGACGACCGCGTGGGCGATCCTGTCGCGCATCTTCACCGGGCATGCCCGCTTCGACCGGCACCTGCGCATCGCCCTGATAGGCGTGCTCGGGTTTGCGCTGTTCGGCGAGCTGCTCGACTACGCCGCGTTTTCGCTGTCATGGCGCTGGCTTGCCGATTACAGCTACATCGCCAACTGGCTGCTGTTCGCGACGCTTTGCTTCTTCCACCTGCGCGAGATCGGGCCCAGCCGGCTGAAGGCAAAGGCGGCGACGCTGGCCGCACTCGCTGCGGTGGCCATCGCGGCGCAGTCGGTCGCGCAGGCGGAAATGCGCTCGCGCTTCGGGCAGCAGTCTTACGTGCGGCATCTTAAGCCGCCGGCGCTGCGGCTGGCACCGGCGCAAAGCGAAGATGCTTTCTTTGCCGATGCGGCGCGGATCAGGGCCACGCTGGACAAGGCGCGCATGGAACCACCGCCTGGCGGCGGCATTTTTCCGGCGCTCGACGAATAGCTCGCTGGACGGCAACGCTACGACGCGGCGATGTCGCCCAGCTGCGCGGCGGCGCAGCCGAGCTCCGCTTGCGTCGACAGCAGATCGGGACAAAGCCGGAGGATGTCGCCGCGGGAGTCGACGATCACGCCGCGGCGCTCCAGCTCGCGCGCCCATGCCCGCGCCTTGGCGCTGCGCGTGACGATGAACGCGCCGCGTTCGTCGCAGCCGCCTTCGGCGCGCACACCGCGCTCGGCCAGCAGGCCGACCAGCATGCGCTGCTGCGCCAGCGAATATTCGCGCAGCCGCGAGACGCCGACCGCCGCCGTGAACAACTGGCCGGCGCGCGCCTGGTAGCAGGTAAGCACCGGCGGCGTCGATTCCAGCAGGGCGTCGCCGCCGGGGGCGAATTCCGGCGGATCGGGGCGCAGATAGTCGAACTTGTTCTTCTTGGCGAACCAGCCGATGTCGAGCGTGCTGAAGCCGCCATCCAGGTGTCGCGGGTGCAGATACATGTACCCGGCGCCGGGTCCCCCGCGCAAATATTTGTAGCTCGCGCCGATCGCGAAGTCGGCATCGAGCGCGCCGATGTCGACAGGCATAACTCCCAGCGAATGGTAGATGTCGAGCAGCACCCGCGCGCCGCCGGCGTGCGCGGCATCGATCAGTGCGGGCAACGCGGGCAGCAGCTGACCGGTGTTGAACAGTACCGTCGACAGGACGACCAGATCGACATCGTGGATCGCAGCCAGCAGCGAGGCGGGTTCGAACATTCCGTCGGCGCGAGCCTCGACGAACCGGAGCTCGATGCGCTTGCGCAGCGCGTATTGCCTGAGGATCAGGTCGATCGAATCGAATTCGCCGCGGGTCGCCACGACGCGCGGCGGTCGATCGTAGCTGTTCAGGATCGCGCGCAGTCCCTGGCCGGCGCTGGTCTTCGGCACGACGCAATCGGCGCGCGGCGCGTGCATCAGCGCGGCGAGCCGCGATCGATACGCACTGATTTCCGCCTGCCACGCGTCCCAGGCGTTGCCGAGCTGCGACTGCCAGAGCCCGACGGCCTCGGCGACGTCGGCTGCGGTCGCATCGAGAGGCCGGCCGAGCGAATGGTTGGCGAGATAGATCGGGCGTTCGCGCGGCGCGAGCACGCGCGAGAACAGCGGCGCGACGTGGCGGGCAATGCCTTCCTCGGTCAGCGGACCGGGACCCATCGCGGCGACCGCCGCCGCAATCGTCGCCGCCGTATCGGCCCGCGGGCTCATGCGACCACGCCAGGCTTGCGGCCCGGCTGGCGACCGCGCTGCGTCCCGAAGAGCGCGTTCGCGCCCGGCAGCGTCCCGTCGGCGCTCATGGCGCGCCGATCACCGTGCGCACATCGATGAGCTCGGGAAAGAACGTGTGCTCGAGGACGCGCCGCAAAAAGGCGACGCCGCTCGATCCCCCGGTGCCGCTCTTGTACCCGATGATGCGCTCGACGGTCTTCATATGGCGGAAGCGCCAGAGCGCGAAGCCTTCGTCGACGTCGACCAGCTTTTCCGCCATTTCGTATGCGTCCCAGTACTGCTGCGGATTCTCGTAGATCGTCTTGAACACGTCGACCAGGGCCGCATTGCGCTCGTGCGGCAGCGACCAGTCGCGCTCGACACAGCCGGGCGGCACCGGCAGTCCGCGCCGCGACAGATGGCGCAGGAACTCGTCGTAGAGCGACGGCGCCTCGAGCAAGCCGATCAACTCGGCATGGATCGCCGCGTCGTAGCTGAATATGTCGGCCCGGGCGCGATCCTTGTTGCCGAGGAGGAACTCGATCGCCCGGTATTGCGGCGACTGAAAGCCAGACGCGCTGCCTAGCGCCGGCCGGAACGCCTCGTACTCCGAGGGCGTCAGCGTTTCCAGCACCGCCCACTGCTCGAACAGCTGCTTCTGGATCAGCTTGACCCGCGCCAGGATCTTGAAGCAGGAATCGAGCTGGTCGGCGCGAACGAAGCGTATCGCCGCCTCGAGCTCGTGAATCATCAGCTTCATCCACAATTCCGACGTCTGATGCTGGATGATGAACATCATTTCGTCGTGGCGCGCCGGCGTGGCGCCCGAACCGGACAGCGGCTTTTGCGCGTCGAGCAGCGTGTCGAGGCAAAGATAGCCGGCGTACGTCAGGCGATCGCGCAGGTCGGTGACGATGCCCGGCTCGAGCTGATGCGGCATGGCGATGTTCGCGTGGGATGACGGTGCAGTATAGGAAGCGCGATCGCGTGTGTCCACACGCGCGGAAGCGCATGCCCGCTCTGCTAGAATCCGCGCATGCCGCATCGGCCCAATGCCACCGCGCGCGCGATGACATGCTTCGGGGCGATCGCGCGCGCCGCGGCGCTTGCCGCCGGTGTGCTCCTCGTCGCCGCATGCGGCAGCAAGGCGCCGGTACGGCAGATCGCGCTGACCGAATGCCGTGTGCCGAAGCTCGCCACCGCCGCGCAGTGCGGCACGCTCGAGGTCCCGGAGGACCGCGCGCGACCGGCGGGACGCCGATTGGCGATTGCCGTCGTCGTGCTGCCGGCGGCCACGCTGTCGCCGCGACCTGATCCCCTGATCATGCTGCCCGGAGGGCCGGGCCAATCGTCGGAAGCGCTTGCGCCGCTCGCGGGCGCGCTGACCGGCGTGCGCCGCAGCCGCGACATCGTGCTGATCGATCCGCGCGGCACCGGCAAATCGGCGCCTTTGCGTTGTCCCGCGCTCGCCCCGCGCGATGCCTTCGCTGAGCTGGCGCAAGAACAGACGATCGCCGCCGCGGCGCAGCGTTGCATCGCCGAATTGCGCGCGGGCGGCGAGGCGGACCCGGCCCAGTACACGACGTCGGCGGTCGTGGCCGATGTCGATGCGGTCCGCATCGCGCTCGGTTACGACCGGATCAATCTGTGGGGCGGCTCGTACGGCACCCGCGTCGCGCAGGAATACCTGCGCCGCTATCCGCAGCATGTGCGCAGCGTCATCCTCGACGGCGCCGCGCCGCCCGCGATGCGGGTCGGCTTCGACCCGTGGCTGTCGCGCGAAGCAGCGCTCGACCAGGTGTTCGCCGCTTGCGCGGCAAGTCCTGCATGCCGGCAGGCCTATCCGGACCTCGACGCCATGCTGGCGCGCATTCGCACCGATCTCGCCCGTGCGCCCACGATCGGCCTGCCCGATCCGCGCACCGGCGCGCCGCGTGAATTCAAGGCGTCGTTCGAGACGGTGATCGGTGCGCTGCAGGGTCTCGTCTATGCGCCGGAATCGGCGAGCCTGATCCCTGCGCTGCTCGCCCGCGCTGCCGCCGGCGACTACGCGCCGCTGGCGGCCGCAGCGATGCTCTTGAACGACGACGTCGCCAAAACGGTGAATCTCGCGCTGCACTTCGCGGTGAGCTGCGCCGAGGATGCGCCGCGCATCGACGCCGCGGAGGCGAGCCGCATGCTGACGCGGCTGCGCGCGCCGGAGCTGGCCCGGCGCGATCTCGCCGCCTGCGACGGCTGGCCCCGGCCGCCGGTACCGCCCGACTTCTACGCTCCGGTGGTGAGCGACAAGCCGGTGCTGATCCTGTCGGGCGGCCTCGATCCGGTCACGCCGCCCGCTGCGGGCGAGGAAGTCGCCAGGACCCTTTCGCACAGCCGCCACGTCGTCGCCGCCGGCTACGGGCACATCGTCTCGCCGCACGCCTGCGCACCGCGGCTGATCGACAAATTCGTCGAGGATGCCGGCTTCGCGAGCTTGCCGTCATCGTGCGTGACCTATTTCGCCGGCAGTGTGCGGCCGCCGCTGTACTCGTCGCTGCTCGAACCGCGATGATCGTCGTCGATGGCTTGGTCAAGACGTTCGGCAAGCGTGGCGAGATTCGCGCCGTCGACGGCGCCACGTTCACCGCGGACGACGCCGCGATCACCGGACTGCTCGGGCCGAACGGCGCCGGCAAGACGACGCTGCTGCGCATGCTGGCGACGCTCATTCCGCCCGACGCCGGCTTGGCATCGATCGACGGCCTCGATATCGTGCGCGAACGCGACGGCGTCCGCGGCCGCATCGGCGTGCTGTCCGACGCGCGCGGCCTCTATGCACGGCTGACCGCGCGCGAGAACGTGCGCTACTACGGCAGACTGCATGGTCTCGGCGGGACCGCACTCGAGGCGCGCATCGACGCGTTGCTCGGACAACTCGGGCTCGCCGCGCTCGCCGACCGGCGTACGCAGGGCTTCTCCCAGGGCGAGAAAATGAAAGTCGCGATCGCCCGCGCGCTGGTGCACGATCCGGCGACGATCATGCTCGACGAGCCGACCAGCGGGCTCGACGTCATGAGCATACGGGGCTTGCGCGAACAGCTCTTCGCACTTCGCGCGGCCGGGAAGTGCATCCTGCTGTCGACCCACGTCATGCAGGAAGTCGCCCTGCTGTGCGACCGCATCGTCATCCTCGGCCACGGCCGCGTGCAGGCCGCCGGAACCGGTGCCGAGCTCCTGGCGCGCACCGGCGAAGCTTCGCTCGAGGATGCCTTTGTCCGCCTGCTTGGGTCCGCGGAAGGGCTCGCCGCGTGAGCGCGTCCGAAAAGGTGCGCATCGGTGCGATCGGCCGCATCGCCATCATCGTCGGCAAGGAGCTCACCGATACCCTGCGCGACCGGCGCACGATGCTGATCACGCTGCTGATGGCGATGGCGGCCGGTCCGATTTTCCTCGCGCTGATACTCAACATGGCGGCGAACCAGGCGGAAAGAGCGCGCGAGCTCAGGCTGCCGGTCGACGGCGCCGGCAACGCGCCCGCGCTGATCGCATTCCTCGAGCGGCAGCAGGTTGCGATCGTGACCGCGCCGCCGGACTACGAAGCGAGGATCAGACGCGGCGACCTCGATGTCGTGCTCGCGATCGATGCCGACTTCGAGCAAAGCGTCGCCGCGGGCAAGCCGGCGACCGTCAGGCTGGTCTATGACCGCTCGCGCGATCGCGCCCGCGCCGCGATCGACTCGGCCGAAGCGCTGCTGCGCGCGTACAACCGGCAATGGGGGACGCAGCGTCTGCTGCTGCGCGGCATCGCGCCGCAGGTCGCTTCGCCGCTCGACGTGCAAGGCGTCGACCTCGCGACGCCGCAACAGAGCGGCGCGCTGATCCTGTTCCTGGTCGCCTACTACGGACTGTTCGCGTCGTTGATGGGCAGCATTGCGGTCGCGCTCGACGCGACCGCCGGAGAGCGCGAGCGCGGCTCGCTCGAGCCCTTGCTCGCGACGCCGCTTTCGACGCTGCAGCTCGCCGTCGGCAAATGGCTGGCGATCGGCGCTTTCGACCTCTTGGTCGTCTTGCTGACGCTGGCCGGCTTCTACCTGACGCTCAACTTCGCGCCGCTGCCGGCGATCGGCGTACCGTTTCTTTTCGGCAGCGCCGAGCTCGTGCGCTTTGTGGCTATCCTGCTGCCGCTGGTGATGCTGCTGCCTGCCGTGCTGCTGTACGTGGGCTTGCGCGGCCGCACGCTGAAGGAGGCGCAGAGCAATGTCTCGGCGCTGGTCTTCGTCGTCAGCATCGTCCCGGTCGTGCAGCTTTTCCTGCAGAAAAAAGAGCCGGCCTGGCTGCTGTGGGTGCCGGTCTCCAGCCAGTACACGCTGCTCACCCGCGCCCTGCGCGGCGATGCGATCGCAATGGCCGATTGGCTGCAGAGCGCGGCATTGCCTGTGCTTTTGACGGTGGCCGCGCTGACGGCGGCGGCGCGGCTTTTGCGCCGCGAGGATGTTTTCGCGGGCCGTTGAAGGGCGATCAGGCCGCGGACTGCGGTCAGCGCGAGACGCGGCGCAGCATGGCGAGGACACCTGCCCAGTACGCTGCGAGGATCAGCAGTATCAGCAGCGACGGGTGCGCGCGATAGCCGGTGAACGAGGCGACGAGGCTGCCGACGCGACTGCCGTCATCGAGCAAGCCCGAGGAGTCCCAGAGCGGATCGACCAGCGGCGGCAGAAGATCGAACGA
>Ga0207674_10009825_pt1 | contig 10894 bp, 8 predicted proteins | sample KBSCornC72_FD_184303 | JGI IMG/M metagenome (GOLD analysis project Ga0207674, IMG submission 184303) | Corn rhizosphere microbial communities from Kellogg Biological Station, Michigan, USA - KBS Corn C7-2 (SPAdes) (version 2) | ecosystem: Host-associated > Plants > Roots > Rhizosphere > Soil ...
CCGGAGCCATCCCCAACCCGGAGCCATCCCCAACCCGGAGCCATCCCCAACCCGGAGCCATCCACCCCCGCTTTCCCCACCCGCACCACAAGCCCCAAACCGAATTCAATGAAAGTGGCGTTCTACCCATTCTTTTCAGTAGAGCGCCACTTTCATTGACTCGCGCAGCCGCCCGACCGGCTCGCGCAGGCGGCCTAGCGGATGCCGTCCCAGAGGGCGCGCTCCTCGCCGGCCGGGTCGCCGGCCGCCGTGAGGGTGTCGCCCAGCAGGCCGGTGGTCCGCTGCCTCACGTCGTAGCGCGCCCAGCCGGGATCGCCGCTGGTGATGAAGTCCACCCATACCCGGTGGGCCACGTTCGCGACGGCCGGCGAGGGCGCGTCGCCGATCAGCGGGCGGAGCTCGCCCCGGGTGGCGGTGTCGAACACGAACGGGATCTCCGCCGCGTGGCAGGCTCCGAACCCGTAGTTGTCCCGCGGGTCCGGGTGGTCGAACCGGTACATCCAGGTGTCGCTCGCGCCCGCGGCGGTCCGCGCCTCGGCGACCCGGATGGGCGGGATCCGGAAGAACCAGTCGGTGATCACCGCGGCCAGCAGGTCCCCGGGGCTGGCGTCAGCCCGGTCCGCCCGGTAAACGGCGAGTGCCTCACCCGACAGCCCGTAGGCGCCGGCCACGGCGGCCAGCGTCGGTTCGTCGATGAGGTCGATAGTGCCCGCCGCTACCAGGAAGAGCCGCGCCTCGTCCCGGTTCGAGCCGATCAGCAGCGGAACGTTTCCGCCCTGCCCCGCGGCGAAGGAAGCCAGCGGCGCGGCCGGCAGGACCGATCCGTCGACGGTGGGCGCGAACGGCAGCAGGCTCAGCGTGAGCTGCCCCCACCGTGCCGGATCCGGCGCGGTCTGCACCTCCACTACCAGGTCCGACGCGGCCTGGACGAGCTTGTCCAGCGGGACCGCCTTGATCGAGTCCCGGTCCGGCGGCACGCCCAATGCCTCGGCTAGGTAACCAGCGACCATCCGGCCCTCGTCCACGGTGAGCGTGTGCGCCCCGGCCCCGCTTTGCGCGATGGCCTGGGCGAACAGCCCGGCCGCCAGCGGCATCGACAGCAGCGTGGTCACGCTCATCGCCCCGGCCGACTCGCCGGCGACGGTCACCCGCCCCGGGTCACCGCCGAACGCGGCGATGTTCTCCTGTACCCACCGCAGGGCCGCGAGCTGGTCGAGCAGGCCGAGGTTGGCGATGCCGTCGCCGAGGAACAGGAAACCCTCCGCGGCCAGCCGGTAGTTGATGGTCACGCAGACCACGCCGTCCCGGGCGAACGCCGCGCCGTCGTACGCGCCGACCGACCCCGAGCCGTTCATGAACGAGCCGCCGTGGATCCAGACGAGCACGGGCAGCCCGCCCGCGCCGTCGGCGGGCGTCCACACGTTGAGGTTCAGGCAGTCCTCGCCCGGGATCACTTCCTCGGGGAACAGCGGCTGGTACTGCGGCGGGTAGTCGCCCTTGGGCACGGTCGGACCGAACGCGGTCGCGTCGCGCTCGCCCGCCCAGGCCGGGACAGGCTGCGGCGGGAGCATCCGGTTCGGGCCGAACGGCGGGGCCGCGTACGGGATGCCGAGGAAGGAGATCACGCCCGCTTCGGCCCGCCCCCGGACGATCCCGTCGCGGAGCCGGACCACTGGATGCTGCACCCCGTGCTGGGCCGTCTCGCTCATGCGTTCCTCCATTGCCACGTCCGCTTTGGCCTGTCCCACTATTTAGCCCTAGTTGATCTCCGGTGCGCACTACTGGGTTGGTATCCATCCTGTGACTAGCATGGCGAGTTAGGTTAGCCTAAGCTAAGCATCGCGCGTCGGGGCAGTCAGATGATGCTGAAGTGATGCCAGGGAAGGCCTGATGACCAATCAGAACACCAGCATGACGCACGGTTCCATCCCGCCCGGACGCCGCCCCCGCAAACACCGTCTCGACACGCGCCGTCTCGGCAAGCACCGGACCAGCCAGCGCCGGACGATCCTCGTCCTGGCCGCCGGATCGGCCGCGGTCTGCGGGCTGCTGGCCGGCTGCGGCGCGGCCGGCGCGACCGCAGGCACGGATCAGGGGGCCCAGGGCGAGTCGATCACCCTTTACAGCGGCCAGCACGAGCAGACCACCAACGGCCTGGTCACCGCGTTCGAGAAGCAGACCGGGATCAAGGTCAACGTCCGCAACGACGACGAGGACACCCTGGCCAACCTGATCGCCGTGCAGGGATCGCACACCCCGGGCGACGTGTTCTTCACCGAGAACTCGCCCCCGCTGGAGTTCCTCCAGGAGAAGGGGCTGCTGTCCAAGGTCAGCCCGGCCACGCTGGCCGATACCCCGGCCAAGTACGACTCGCCCGACGGCAACTGGGTCGGGGTGTCCGCCCGGGTCAGCGTGATCGTCTACAACCCGTCGCTGATCACCAAGAACCAGCTCCCCACCAGCGTGATGCAGCTCGCCGACCCGAAATACCAGGGCAAGCTCGGCATCGCGCCGGGCGAGACCGACTTCCAGCCGATCGTCACGTCGGTAACCAGGACCTACGGCCGGACCGCCGCCCTCAGCTGGCTGGAGAAGGTCAAGTCCAACGGCGCCAGCCACAATTTCCCGGACAACGAGACACTGGTCAGCGACGTGAACCGCGGCCAGGTCGCCTTCGGGGTCATCAACGAGTACTACTGGTACCGGCTCAAGGCCGAGATCGGCGCCGGCGCGATGCACTCGCAGCTCGCCTACTTCGCCCCGCACGACCCCGGCTACGTGATCGACGTCTCCGGCGCGGGAGTGCTGAAGGACAGCAAGCATCAGGCGGCCGCGCAGAAGTTCCTCGCCTTCCTGGTCAGCAAGACGGGCGAGGAGATCATCGGCCGGGCCGGCGGCGACGAGCAGAGCTATGAGTACCCGATCGGGTCCGGCGTTACCATCTCGGCCCCGGAGACGCCGTTCAACCAGCTGCAGCCCAACCCGATCACGATCGCCCAGCTCGGCGACGGCGCGGCAGCGATCGACCTGCTCCGGCAGGCCGGCCTGCAGTGACCCTGCTCGCGGACGCCCAGGACGTCCAGGACATCCAGCACGTCACCGGCACGAGAGCCGGACGGCGGACCTCCCGTCCGGTGGCGTTGCTCACCGCGGCTGCCCTGGTGGCCGCGCTCATGGCGGTCCCGCTGGTCTTCCTGCTCATCGAGGCGGCCGGGGCCGGCTCGGGCGAGCTGTCACACCTGATCTTCCGCTCGCTGACCTGGTCCCTGTTGTGGAACACGGTCCGGCTCACCGCGGTGGTCACGGTGGCCTGCGCGGTGATCGGGACCGGTGCGGCGTGGTGCGTCGAGCGCACCGACCTGCCCGGGCGCCGGGTCTGGGCGGTGCTCGTCGTCATCCCGCTGGCCATCCCCGACTTCGTGGTGAGCTTCGGCTGGAACTCGCTGTGGACCTGGGCGCACGGCTTCACCGGCGCGTCCATCGTGATGACCCTCGCCGTGTACCCGCTGGTCTACCTGCCGGTGGCGGCCAGCCTGCGCGTCGCCGATCCCGGCCAGGAGGAGGTGGCTCGGAGCCTCGGGGTCGGCCGCGTCCGAACCTTCGCCAGGATCACGCTCGGCCAGGCCAAGGGCGCGATCCTCGGCGGCTGCCTGCTGGTCGCGCTCGTCCTGCTGGCCGAGTTCGGCGCGTTCGAGATCCTCGGCTACCAGACGTTCACGACCGAGATCTTCACCGAATTCCACGGGTACAGCTTCGCCGCCTCCTGCGCGCTGTCCCTGGTGCTCGTCCTGCTCAGCCTGCTGGTGCTGGCCGGCGAGGGCGCGCTTCGCGGCCGCGGCGGCCGGGTGGCCCGGACCGGCCCGATGACCCAGCGGATCACCCCGCCGCAGCGACTGGGCCGCCTGCGCTGGCCGGTGCTCGCGCTGTTCACCGCGCTGGTCCTGCTCAGCCTCGGCATCCCGATCGCGTCGGCGGTGTACTGGATGACCGCCGGGCTGCCGCCCGCCCTGTCCGGCGGGGCCAACGTGTCCCTGCTCAACGCGGCCGCGCACACCGCCGGCTACGGCGTGGCCGCCGGGGCGCTGGCCACGGTGCTGGCGTTCCCGGTGGCCCTGCTGGCGGTGCGGCACGCCGGGCGCGTTCGGCACCTCCTGGAACGCAGCACGTACCTGGTCCTGGCCATGCCCGGCGTGGTGGTCGCGTTCGCCCTGTCCTATTTCACCGAGCGCTACGCGGCCGGCTTCGGCTACGGAACCCCGGCGCTGCTGGCCGCCTGCTATGCGATCATGTTCTTCCCGCTGGCCCTGGTCGGGGTGAAGGCGTCGCTGGCCAGGGCCCCGGTCTCCCTCGACGAGGTGGCCAGGTCGCTGGGGCAGCGCCGGCTCGCCGTGCTGTGCCGGGTGACAGCGCGGATCGCCGGGCCCGGCCTGGTCGCCGCGTTCTGCCTGGTCTTCCTGTCCGTGGTGACCGAACTCACCGCCACCTTGCTGCTCATCCCGACCGGGACGCAGACGCTGGCCACGCAGTTCTGGGCCTACGAGACCAACCTGTCCTACAGCCAGGCCGCGCCGTTCGCCCTCGTCATGATCGTGGTCGCGGCCGTGCCGAGCTACTTGCTGGGGCGGTTCTTCCAGCGCCCGGCGATGACGCGAGGATGAAGGCATGCGCGATGTAACGGTTAGCGGCCTGGGCAAGACCTTCGGCGCGCAGGTGGTTCTGGCCGGCCTGGACCTAGAGGTCCCGGCCGGGTCCCTGACGGCCATCCTCGGCCCGTCCGGCAGCGGCAAGACGACGCTGCTGCGGCTGCTGGCCGGGTTCGAGCGCGCGGACACCGGCACGATCGGCATCGGCGGCGTCCTGGTCGACGGCCCCGGCGCCTACCTCCCGCCGGAGCGGCGCCGGATCGGCTACGTCCCGCAGGAAGGCAGCCTGTTCCCGCACCTGACCGTGGCGGGCAACGTGGGCTTCGGGCTCGCTGCTCGCCAACACGGGGCGGGCCGGCGCCGTGGCGGCAAGGTCGACGGCCTGCTCGAGACGGTCGGCCTGGGCGGGTTCGGCCGGCGCTACCCGCATCAGCTCTCCGGCGGCCAGCAGCAGCGGGTCGCGCTGGCCCGCGCGCTGGCCATCGAGCCCGCCGTGGTCCTGCTCGACGAGCCGTTCGCCTCGCTGGACGCGCACCTGCGGGCCAGCGTCCGCGCCGATGTCCAGGAGATCTTCCGCCGCGCCGGCACCACGGCGGTGCTGGTCACCCACGACCAGGACGAGGCGCTGTCGGTCGCCGACCGGGTCGCGGCGCTGCGTGACGGCGGCATCGCCCAGTGCGCGCCGCCCGAGGACCTGTACTGCCGCCCGGCCGACCCTCGGCTGGCGAGCTTCATCGGGGAGGCGAACCTGCTCGAGGGGGTCGTCAGCGGGGCCACGGTGAAGACACTGCTCGGCGCCCTGCCGCTCGACCCGGCCGCGGCGATCCCGGGCGCCGCGGGTCAGGTGACCGTCCTGATCCGGCCGGAGCAGATAGACATAGTGCCGAACGAGGACGGACTGACCGCCCACGTGACCTCCTATCGTTACCACGGCCACGACGCCGTCCTCTACGCCCAGCCCGAGGACGATGCGGCGGTCGCCGGGTCCAGTCCGGTCGTGGTGCGGATCACCGGCGGACCGCACCGCCCGGTCGGTTCGGGGGTGACCCTGCGTGCGCGCGGCCCGGTCTTCGCGTGGCCGGCCGATTAGCCGTTCCTTCCTGGGGTACGTTTGCTGTGGATTGCCGTAAGTGACAGGCTTGGCCCCTGTTGCCTGGCGGCTATCGAGCAGGGAGCGGCATGGGATGAGGGCCCGCCTGAGCATTCGCGTGTGCGGCCTGCTGGCCGGGACGGCGCTGGCCGCGTCGGCCGCCCTGGGCGCCGCGGCTCCCGCCGCGCGCGCCTCCGTCTCTTCTGTCTCCGCCACCGGGCCGTCCGGCGTCGCCGCGTGGTCGGCCGCGGTCGAGAACGCGGCCACCGGCAAGCTGCTGTGGAGCCGCGGCCTGAACACCGAACGCCCGATGGCCAGCATCACCAAGGTGATGACCGCCTACCTGGTGATCAAGGCGGGTCACCTGGACCGCAAGATCACCATCCCGGCCGCGGTCACCGGGTACGTGCGCGCGCACAACGCGAGCAGCGCAGGCCTGCGGCCGGGGGACAGGCTCACCGCCCGCCAGCTCCTCTACGCGCTGCTGCTGCCTTCCGGCGCCGACGCCGCCTACACCCTGGCCAAGGCGTACGGCCCGGGCCTGTCGAGGTTCGTGACCAGGATGAACGCCACCGCGCGGCTGCTCGGCATGCGCAGGACGCACTTCAGCAACTTCGACGGGCTGCCCTACCCGACGTCGTACTCGAACTACTCCACCGCGGCGAACCTGCTCGCCCTGGGCCGGGCCGCGATGCGCCTTCCTGTGTTCCGCTCGGTGGTAGCCAAGCGCAGCTACGGGCTCGCTGCCGGTTCCGGGCACCACGCCTACCGGTGGAAGAACCTCAACCCGCTGCTCGGCCGCTACCCGGGCGCGATCGGGATCAAGCCCGGGTACACCGGGGCCGCCGGGCAATGCCTGCTGTTCGAGGCGACCAGGCACGGCCACACCGTCATCGGCGTCACCCTGCACAGCCCCGGCTCCATCAGCAGCGTGAATCCGGCCGACGCGACCCGCATCCTGAACTGGGCCTTCAGCTACCTAAGTTAACGGAACGACCGGCACCCGGCCGCCCGCCAGAACGGCCGCCCGCCCGAACGGCCCGCCCGCCCGAACGGCCCGCCCGCCCGAACGGCCCGCCCGCCCGAACGGCCGCCCGCTGAACGCACTGAAACCGGGTTTTCACGGCGTCAGAACGCCGTGGATCCGGGGTTTCATGGCGTTCCAGCCGACCCGGCGCACCTAGACCGATGGCAGGAAAGTTTGGGTATTCGTCATTGCTGCCATGGCCGGGCCCGGTCAGACTGGGACGCATGCGGACGGTTCTGATGGTCCTGTTCGACCAGGTGCAGAGCCTGGACGTGACCGGCCCGCTCGAGGTGTTCACCGGGGCTAACACCTGGCGGGGCGGTCGCGGCGACGGGCCGGCCTACGACATCCGCACCGCGAGCCTCGGCGGCCGTCCGGTGCGGACCTCGAGCGGCCTGCGCATTGCGCCCGACGAGGACCTGCGCGAGGTCCGGCTTCGCCGCCCGGGCCTGCTCATCGTGCCCGGCGGACGGGGATCACGCCACCCCGACCCCGAACTGACCGGCTGGCTGCGCGCGCACGGCCGCCAGGCGGACCGCCTGGTCTCGGTGTGCACGGGCGCCTTCCTGCTCGCCGAGGCCGGACTGCTCGACGGACGGCGGGTGACCACCCACTGGGCTTACTGCGGCTCGCTCGCCGCAAAGTACCCGCGGGTCAGCGTCGAAGGGGAGCCGATCTTCGTCCGGGACGGGAACGTCGCCACCTCTGCGGGCGTCACCGCTGGCATCGACCTCGCCCTCGCCCTGGTGGAAGAGGACCTGGGGCGGGACGTGGCCCTGGACATCGCCAGGCAGCTGGTGGTGTTCCTGCGCCGTCCGGGCAACCAGGCCCAGTTCAGCGCCCAGCTCGCCGGGCAGCTGGCCAACCGGGAGCCGCTCCGCGAGGTGCAGCGGTGGATCGCCGACCATCCCGGCGCGGACCTGTCGGTGGAGGCGCTGGCCCGGCAGGCCAGCCTGTCCCCGCGGCAGTTCGCCCGGGCCTTCGCGGCCGAGGTGGGCATGCCGCCCGGCCGTTACGTCGACCGGGTCCGGCTCGAGACGGCCCGGCGTCGTCTGGAGGACACCGCCGACGGGGTCGAGCAGACCGCCCGGTCCTGCGGCTACGGCACGCCCGAGGCGATGCGCCGCGCCTTCGCCCGCGCCCTGGGCGTCAGCCCGGGCGAGTACCGCCGCCGGTTCCGGCCGGCGGTCATCGGCAACTGAGTCAGCCCCGACCAAGGAGAGTCCATGCAGATCGCCATCTTGCTGTTCGACCGGTTCACCTGTCTCGACGCGATCGGCCCCTACCAGGTGCTCAGCGGGCTCCCGGGCGCCGAGGTGTCCTTCGTCGCCGAACGCCCCGGGCCTATCAGGGACGAGGTAGGCAGCCTGGTGGTTTCCGCATCGGCCGGGCTGCCCGACGTGCCCCGTCCGGACGTCATCGTGGTGCCCGGCGGTCCGGGCCAGCGCGATCAGATGCAGGACGGCCCGGTGCATGAGTGGCTCAGGACCGCCGACCAGGCGACCACCTGGACCACGTCCGTCTGCACCGGATCGCTCATCCTGGCCGCGGCGGGCCTGCTCGCCGGGCGCCGCGCCACCACGCACTGGCTGGCCATGGACGGGCTCGGTCAGCTCGGTGCGACGCCCGTCGCCGACCGGGTGGTGTTCGACGGCAAGTACGTGACCGCCGCGGGCGTCTCGTCCGGCATCGACATGGGCCTGGCCCTGGCCGGGCGGATCTCCGGCGACCACGTGGCCCAGTCCATCCAGCTCATGATCGAGTACGACCCCCAGCCGCCCTACGACGCGGGCTCACCGGACCGCGCTCCGGCCGCGATCGTCGACGGCATGCGCGCCCGCAGCCGCTTCCCGGTGACCGGCCGCAGCGGCTGAACCCTAGCGGGCCCAGACGTCGGCGAACACGCCGTCGCGCCGGTCGTAGTCGTACCGGTAGATCTCGCGCCCGTCCACGTAGGCCCGCTCCGCCCGGCTCATCACGTCCAGCGGGTCACCGGACCAGATCACCAGGTCGGCGTCCTTGCCCACGGACAGCGAGCCAATCCGGTCGGCGCAGCCGATGATCCTGGCCGGGTGGATCGTCACCGCGCGCAGCGCGGTTACCGGGTCCAGGCCCTCCTTGACCGCCAGGGTGACCTGGTGGATGAGGAAGTGGATCGGTACGACCGGGTGGTCGGTGGTGATGGCGATCGTAACCCCGGCGGCGGCCAGCCGGCCGGGGTTGGCCAGCGACCTGTTGCGCAGTTCCACCTTGGACCGGCTGGTGAACAGCGGGCCGATGATGACCGGGATCGACGCGGCGGCGATCTGGTCGGCCAGCAGGTACGCCTCGGTGCCGTGGTCGATCACCAGGTCGTAGCCGAACTCCCTAGCCATCCGCATCGCGGTCGCGATGTCGTCGGCGCGGTGGCAGTGCTGACGCCACGGGATCTCCCGGCGCAGCACCCGGCCCAGCGCCTCGAGCTTGAGGTCCCGCTCCACCGGGCCCGAACCCTGCCCGGGCGCGATCAGCTTGGCCTGGTAGTTCTGCGCGGCGACGAATGCGCTGCGGATCACGGCCGCGGTGCCCAGCCGGGTCGACGGGGTCTCGTTCCGCTCGCCGTAGACGCGCTTGGGGTTCTCGCCGAGCGCGGACTTGAGCCCGGCCGGCTCGCGCAGGACCATCTCGTCCACGGTGCGGCCCCAGCACTTGATCGCGGCCGTCTGCCCGCCGATCGGGTTGGCCGAGCCGGGGTTGACGTTGACCGCGAGCACCCCGCCGCTGATCGCGTCGCGCAGGCCCAGGTCGGCTGGGTTGATCGCGTCCAATGCGCGGACTTGCGCGGTGACCGGACTCGTCCGCTCGTTGGTGTCCTGTCCGGCCCAGCCCTCGGCCTCCTCGGACACGCCGACGTGGGCGTGTGCGTCGATGAAGCCTGGCAGCACCCACTTCCCGGTCGCGTCGACCACCTCGGCGCCGTCCGGCACCGCGTAACCGGGACCCTCGACCGCCGCGATCGTTCCGTCCTGCAGCACGACGGTCCCGCCGTCGATGGGGTCGCCCTCGACCGGCACGACCCGCCCGCCGGTAATCGCGATAGCCTGCGCCACTATCCGCCCTTGCCGATCGCCTCGACCTCGTCCGGGGTCAGCTCGACGCTCGCGGCGGCGATGTTCTCCTCGGCGTGTCCGATCGAGCCGGTGCCCGGGATGGGCAGGATCTGCGGGGACATGGCCAGCATCCAGGCCAGTACGACCTGGTGCTGGGTCACGCCGTGCCGCCGGGCGGCGGCGACCACGGCCGGATTCTTGTCCGACTCCTGCACGGGCGCCCACGGCAGGAACACCAGCTGTTCCTGCTCGCACAGGTCGATCAGCGATTCGGACCTGCGGTCGGCTGCGTTGTACCTGTTCTGCACCGACACGATCGGGACGATCTGCTGCGCCTCGCGCAGCTGGGACTCTGACACGTTGGAGATCCCGACGTGCCGGATCTTGCCCTCGTTCTTCAGCTCGGCGATGGTGCCGATCGAGTCGGCCAGCGGCACCGCCGGGTCGGGGCGGTGAAACTGGTACAGCGGTATCTGCTCCAGCCTGAGCCGTCGCAGGCTGCCTTCGCAGACCTCACGGAGGTGCTCCGGCCGGCCGTCGGCCTCCCAGCGGTTGGGGCCCGGGCGGATCAGGCCGCCCTTAGTCGCGATGACCAGGTCGTCCGGGTACGGGTGGAGCGCCTCGGCGATCAGGGTCTCGCTGACCGCGGGGCCGTAAGAGTCGGCGGTATCGATGAAGTTGATGCCCAGCTCGACCACCCGCCGGAGCGTGGCGATGGCCTGGTCGCGGCTGGGCGGGTCGCCCCAGATACCGGGACCGGTGATCCGCATGGCCCCGAACCCCAGCCGGTTGACGGTCAGGTCACCGCCTACGTCTATGGTCCCGGCCGCCGCGGCGGTTGGCTGCGCATCCACGCGATACCTCCTCCTCGTCACGGTCAGCCTCTCATGGCTTCCCCCGCGTGCGGGGGCTGGGGGGACGTGCGTGGGCTGGGGGAAGACGAGAGGGCTGAGGGGTCCCCGCGTGACGCGGGAGAGGACCAGCGCGCGCGCCACGCGGGGAGGACCGGAGACCTCGCGGGCTAGTGCCCCTCGTGCCCGGGCTT
>Ga0207674_10009826_pt1 | contig 10894 bp, 10 predicted proteins | sample KBSCornC72_FD_184303 | JGI IMG/M metagenome (GOLD analysis project Ga0207674, IMG submission 184303) | Corn rhizosphere microbial communities from Kellogg Biological Station, Michigan, USA - KBS Corn C7-2 (SPAdes) (version 2) | ecosystem: Host-associated > Plants > Roots > Rhizosphere > Soil ...
GCATCGTTATTCAACCGATGGCCCACACCGGCGACGGAGGCGATGGTTATCATGCAAGTCCCGCGGGTCATCGACTCACGATGCCCGAAGTCCACCAGCTTATCGAAGAGCAGACTGGCTGGTTCAAACGGGAGTATTTCCATCCGGTGCCGTGCTCGCATCCGAGTTGTTACACGGCGACATACCTGTTTCGCATGAACGACGGCAAGTACAAGCCGCTGCCGGAGTTTGTGAACATTCGCCAATATCTCGATGCGATGCAGAACCGCGCGATCATTCGTTCCGACAATCAGCTCGAGAAGATGATCCTCGACTCGATCACGAATCTCTGGTCGGCAACGAAGGTTGGTGAAGACTCAGAATTGATCCTGTCGTCGCTGAAGTCGTTCCTCAAAGACACTTTCAATTCGCGTAATCCACTTTCGGCGGCGGACATCGAGCGGCGCACCGAAGCGCGCAGCAAGGCGCTTTTCATTCACAACTTCATGGATCCGTGGGACCTTGATGTCGCGCGCTTGAAGAAGTGCTGCACGCATTACGTGATGCCCGACGGGCGACTCATGCCTGGCTGTTCGTACAACAATCTGTACCGGCATAAGGACGAGCGTTTCTTCCCCGACGCCGAACCGGTGTCGCCTGCGCCAGTCAAGATTGAAAACGGACCGGCACTGGTCCAAATCACCGGGAGAGGCAGTCAATAGCAACGCCCGACACAATCAACGAGCTGCGAGAATTGATCATTCGTGCGGCGCCCGACTTGAATGCGGCGATGCCTGTACGCGATTGCTCGCCGGACGAGCCCCTCGACGCGATCATTCCGTTTTCGTCGTTGATATTGCTGGGCGTCGTGGTCGCGATTGAGGATCGTTACAAGTTTCGCGTGACGCGCGATCAGCTTGGTCACGCGTGTCAGAGCGGAACTACTCTGCGAACGTTAGCGGACATGATCGAGAATCTAGCGACGGATTAAGGCGGATTAACACGGATTTAATCGGATGAAGATCGACATTATCCATCCGGCGCACTATCGAGACGACGGCAGTCTGGTTCAGTCGAAGAACCTGATTGATCGTCTTGGTGCGTATCTGCCTCATCTTGGACCACCGCTCATGGCTGCGCTGACGCCTGACAAACACGAAGTCAGGTTAACTGAAGAATACCTCGACGATATTGATTTCGAGAGTGATGCTGACGTCGTCGCGCTTTCCGGCCAGATCATGCAGCTTCAACGCTGCGTCGATATCTCGAAAAAGTTTCGTGCGGCGGGAAAGAAGGTAGTGCTTGGCGGTTATCTGCCTTCGATGTTGCCCGATCGAGTTGAAGGGCTCTTCGACGCGATCGTCGTCGGTGAAGGTGATGAAGTCTGGCCGCAACTACTCGACGATATCGAACATGGGACATTGAAGAGTCGATATCGATCGTCGCGACTACCTGACATCAACAACCTGCCTGTACCGCGTTACGATCTGATCAAGAAGGATCGGATTGTTGTTTATCCGGTGCAGGCAACGCGCGGTTGTCCGTTTACGTGTGAATATTGTTCGATTGCCGCGATCTACAACGGAAGCTATCGCAAGCGACCTGTGGAACAAATCGTCCGCGATGTTGAAGCGACGCACAGCCGCAACATCAATTTCTGCGATGACAACCTGTGCGAAGATGTGAAGTTTGCGGATCGACTCTTCACCGCGCTCGAAGGCGCGCCGATTCGTTGGGGAACGCAAACGACGATCAATGTTGCGCGGCATCCGGAGTTGTTGAAAAAGGCGCGCGCGTCCGGTTGTGTGTTGATGGCGTTGGGGGTCGAGACTTTTTCAGCACGCAATCTCGAAGATGTTAACAAGACTTTTCACGCGGTCGATAAATATGCGGATGGTTTCAAACGGATCATGGACGCGGGGATCAGTCCTCATGCGCTGATCATCTTCGGACTGCCCGACGACAACGCGGATACGTTCAAGCGCACGGTCGATTATCTTGAATCGTTGAAGGTACCGATTACGCAGTTTTTTATTTTGACGCCGTATCCCGGTTCACCGACGGGCGACAAGATCTGGCGCTCCGGAGTTGTTTTCGATGACGACCTGAATCACTTGCGCGAGCCGTATGTTGTTTTTAAACCGCAGCAGCTTTCGCCGGCGCAGTTGCATGATGGCTGGTGGAGTGCCGTGCAGGAGTTTTATTCGTTGCGTTCGATCATGCGGCGCGTTGTGTTTCGGAAGAAGCCGCTGAACTTGTGGGTGAACCTCGCGACGAATCTGTATTACTGGTCCAAGGTCAAGCGAGGGATTCATACGGTTTACTTCGGAAAGAACTGAGCCACAAAAAGGCACAAAAAACACAAAATGGTTTACCTCGTGGCAGCGGCGCAGCAGGATGATCTCGCCAGGGTGCGGGAAAAGAAGCCGGAGTTGTGGCGCCACGTGCGTCGCTACAACAAGCCGGTTCAGCTTGCGCTTGCGGCGGCTGATGAGGTGATGCGATTCGCAAATGATCCAGCGACGGCCGCCGTGATTTCACTTGCGCCTTGCCAGCCTGGGTCGGCCGATCTTTATAGTTGGGGACACGTCGTCACATCGGGTATGGCGAGTGGAACGCTTGGCAACCTCCGCATGAATCCGACGCAGACGTTGCACGCTGTCGATAATCTCGCGATGTCGGCGTTTGCGATCGCGCATCGCAATCACGCGTACTGTCTCGGACTCGGCGGCGCTGCAGGACAGGCGTGGTGTGGGATCGAAGCGGTGCTCGAACGTCTCCTCTCCGGTCTGGAAGAAGAAGCGTTGTTGATGGCTGGAGATCAGGACGCTGCGGAACACGACTCTCGCGGATTAGGTGTGGCGTTGTTGTTCTCGACTCGCGCGAAACCATTTCAGCCGTCGAATCGAATTGTTCGCCTCGTCTCCGTTTCGCGCAGCCCGGCAATAGTTGATGTTGTACCGCACGCAGCGAATGGTCTCACCGCGTTGTTGTCGTCCATCGCAAATGGGGTTGTGTCTTACTTTGTGCCACCGGCACACACAGACGGTTTTTCAACTGTAACGATCACTCTGGAAATTTCGTGATGTCCGACAAGCGTCGCGTAGTAATCACAGGCATGGGCGCACTCTCAGCGCTCGGTGCAAGCACACGCGAATTGTGGGAGGGACTGCTCGCAAATCGATCCGGCGTCAGACAAGTGCAACGACTCGTCGCCTCCGGAATCACTGTTACGACCGGCGGTGAGGTCGATGCCGTATCGCCCGAGAACGTCGAGCGGGATCACGAAATCGCGAATCGTGCGATCGACGACGCGCTCGCTGAATCGAAACGCGATGTTGCCGCCTGCGGTTTTATCTGGTCCACTGGTCTCGACACTTTTCAGATGGGTGTGGATGGGTTTGTGCATCGCTCGGCGGGCCGTTGCTTTTCCAATCTGGCTTCGAGGTTCCCCGGCCCAAGACGCATGATCGCTGCCGCTTGCGCGTCGGGTACGCAAGCCGTCGGTGAAGCGTTTCGGCTGATTCAGAATGACCGCGTTGAAGCGTGTGTCGCAGGCGGATCAAGTGTGATGCTGACGCCGTTCTACCTGATCGGTTTCGCGGGATTGCAGGCGGTGGCTGTCGATAACGGTGACGATCCGTCGTTGGCTTGTCGTCCATTTGATAAGAAACGCAAAGGGTTTGCGCTCGCCGACGGCGCAGGAGCAATGGTGCTGGAGACTCTCGAGAGTGCGCGTGAACGCGACGCGACGGTGTTGGCGGAAGTGGTCGGCTTTGGCGTGAGCCAGGATGCGTTCGATCTCAATCGTCCGTGTGATGACGGCGCAGGCGCAGAGCTTTGCATGCGACGCGCGCTTGCTGATGCGGAGTTAATGGTCGAACAGATCGATGCGGTCAATGCTCACGCGACTGCGACCTATTCGGGCGATCTCGCGGAAGCCGCAGCGTTGCGAAAACTCTTTGCGAACCGGTGGCAAGATGTCCCGGTGTCAGGCTCCAAAGGCGCAATCGGACATGCGATGGCCGCGGCCGGTGTGCTCGAAGCGATCGTCGCTGCGCAGACGTGTGCGACAGGGATCGTGCCGCCAACAGTGAACCTGCACGATGTAGATGACGGCTGCGAGTTGGACCATGTGATCGGAGAGCCGCGTGATGTGAATGCCGAGACTGTGTTGTCGGTGTCGTTTGGAATGGGCGGACAGAATGCGGCAGTCATTTTGAAACGCGGATTAAACGGATGAAGATGGATTGGGGGTTAGAGGACCGAGTTGCGTTGATAACCGGTGCGACGGGGTACCTCGGACAGGCGCTGGCACGGGGATTCAGCGGCGCGCGTGCGAGGTTGTTTCTAACCGGTCGAAATGAAGCCGCACTCGCTGAACTTGGAAAAGAATTGTCAGCACGCACGCTTGCTGTGGATCTTGCGGCGGAGGGTGCTGCAGCGCGTGTAGTGGAAGAGGCCGGTCGCATCGATACGCTGATCATCAATGCAGGCACGCTTGCGGATGGTCTGGTTGCCGGATTGACCGACGACGATCTGGCGCGGGTTTACGAACTCAACGTGATGGCTGCGTTTCGTATGTTACGAGCAACGCTAAAGCCGATGATCATGAATCGTAGCGGCAACATCGTCGTGGTTTCGTCCACCGCAGCTCAACGTCCGGGCGTGGGACAGGCCGCGTATGCCTCATCAAAAGCAGCACTCGAAGCCCTCGTTAAGACTACCGCGCGTGAAACTGCCACGCGCGGAATTAGGGTCAACGCCGTCGCGCCTGGATTACTTGCCGGCGGCATGAGCTCGCGCATTCTCGACGACCACATGGACCAGGCGCGCGCGTCGATTCCGATGAGACGTCCGGGCGAGGCCGAGGAGGTTGTGCCGGTGGTGCTCTTTCTTGCGTCTCCAATGAGCTCGTACGTAACGGGACAGGTGTGGTGTGTGGACGGAGGCGTAACGGCGTGAGTGCACGCGACACGTCCGCGGAGGTTGCAGTGCTCGTGCGCCAGACGCTCGCGCTGCCGGAGAGTGAACCGATTCAGTCGCAGCAACTGTTCTTCTACGATCTAGGTTTCACTTCGATGGATTTGCTCGATCTGCTATTTCGTCTCGAGCAACACTTTCAAATCGAGATTCCGGAAGGAACGATTTATCACCTCGCGCGTGGTGATCTCGCAGAGGCTGAGTTCGCAGAAGATGGAGTATTGACTGAAGCGGGCCGTGAGCGATTGATGATTTTGCTTTACGACACACCGAAGGAGATCTTTCCGGGGCGCATACATGCGACAACACTACCGCGCTTTTGCACTGTCGGAGCAATCACGCGCCTCGTAGATCACAAGTTGACAAAAAGAGATGTTTGAGTTGATGCGATCGATCAGTATTGATGCCGAGAACGGTCGCGCTTCGGGCGCGGCATTCGTTCCGGCCGATCATCCGTTGTTTGCAGATCACTTTCCCGGCAAGTCTTTGCTGCCTGGATCGCTCATTCTCGAACTCGCGGCACAGGTCGCTGGGCCGCTCGCGGAAGAATTCGTGAAGACCCAATTGAAGATCGAACGATGGTCCATCCTGGGGATGATTCGCGACGCACGTTTCCTCCAGCCAGTATTTCTGCCGGCTTCCCTGGAGATAACGGCCACGATCTCTCGTTCACAATCTTCAAACGTTAGCGTGAATGTCACTGTTACCGTGAACGATGAACGCGTGATGCAGGCCGAACTTGTCATGATGATGCTGGAATCGTCCGCTGAATGGACGGCCGCAATCGAAGCGCGAAACGACCGTCTTGCTGGTTGGAAGGAGGCGTCATGACGACGCTTTCCGCGATCGATGCTTTCTTTGTGGCGTACCAGGAATCGTCCGGTGTGCTGATGCAGCTTGGTGTCGAGGTGGAGCTGAAAGGACGGATCACTCGCGACGATGTCGAACGAATGTTGTCGCACCTCGTGAGACGCTGGCCACCGCTTGGCCAACGATTGCACCGTGATTGGCTGGGGTTGTCGTGGGAAGGCAAACCGCGAATCAGTGAGATGTTGCGTGTGGCGGAGAATCGAGACGGGATTGAGCAGTGGCGCAACCGGCCTCTAGATCCGTTTCGCGAGCCGCCGTTTCAAGTGCTGTGGATCGGAAATGATCGAGCAAGTCGTTTGGCATTCCGGGCGCATCATGCGGTTGTTGATGGTGAGGGATTCTTTGGGGTTTGTGCGGAAGCTTTGCGCGTGCTGGCGGGGGACAAAGTAACCACGGATAACACGGATCTTAAGAACGGATTTACTCGAGCGGTAAACGTCAAAGATGCTTTGCAGAAGGTTCAGCAATTGCGGAGGGAGGCGCAGTTAGATAAGAGTGCGCGTATTGCCATACGCAGTATTGCGCCCGGACCGATCTCGATTGTTGAAAGGGATTTGACGAGAGAACAGTTAAGCGGTTGGCTGTGCGCAGGTGCGTGGATCAAGGCCATTCACGCGTGGAATCTTTCGCGTGGTCCAGTGACTACGTCGCTCGTATCGCTCGAAGTGCCTGTCAGTCTGCGGCGCAGCCGCGATCAACTGCGGATCGGTAACTTGATCTCTCCGATTGTGCTACACGGCGACGCTACGCGCCCGCTCGAAGAGCTAGCGCAAGATCTGAACCAGCAGATGAACAGTGCTGTGCGACAGAGAACACACCTCGCATTGCCGTCTCTTTCCGCGCCAGCGAAGTTTCTGCCATGGGAAGTGTTTCGTCGCATCGCAGCGAGTCCGGAGCTGACGGGTTTTGCGACCAGTCACTTCGCCTGGCTCGAGCACGAGCAAACAATTCACGACGACGTATCGCGCGCATCCGATGGCGCGCTGCAGATGGTCGATCAGCAGATCTACACGCCGGTTTGCCAGCACATGGGCGCTGCGGTCGCAGTCCTTGCGTGGCCCGAACGCGTACAACTCTTCTTGACTCATCGTCTGAACGCGTTGACGACAAGCGACGCAAATGTCCTGTTAGACCTGATGGTCCAGGAGTTGGGTGCATCGCATCGGAACCGGCAACAGGTCGCTGTATGAGTGACCCACGCTCCGGCGCTCCCGTCATCATCATCGGTTCAGGTCCGGCAGGTCTCGCAGCGGCCGAAACGCTGGCGAAGCGAAACATCGATTACGTGATCCTTGAGAAGGGCAACGCGGTCGCGAGTGCACTGCGGCGTGTCGATCCGGAAATGAGACTGCTGTCGCCTAAAGGCTTGTCGCTGATGCCGGACATGAATCCCGAGGCGCAGTCGCCGACTTACCTGCCGTTCAGCGTCCTCGTGCATGAGCTGGAACGATACCAGCAACAGCATGAATTGAAGATCAATTTTGATTGCACAGTTCTCGCAATTCGGAAAGAGGCGACGGAGGCGGGCGGGTTCACAGTCAGTTATCGAGCGAGCGACGGTGAGACGCATGAGCTGCGTGGCAGTTATGTCATCAACGCAACCGGCATCATCAGTCAACCGCGACTACCGGATAACTTTCATTTTGAACCTTGCCGCTGGAAGCACAGCATCGATGTCCGTGCTGAAGATCTTGCCGCGTCACGACGACTGCTGGTCGTAGGCGGCGGCGCATCGGCTGCCGAAGTGCTCGAGAATTGGTTGCGAGTAAGACAGGAAGACGATCGTGCGTGGCTGTCACTGCGCTCGAAGCTCGTCGCGATTCCACATTGGATCTTTGGCATCGATGTTCACTACTTCGCGTGGTTGCCCGAGCACATTCCGACCGGTTTGTTTGGGTGGCGTGCGAACCGGCTGACCGAGCCCATGACCGGGCGAGCAGTCAGTCGCGCTATTCGCAAGCGACTAATTAAGCGAATGCCCGGCGTGCGTAACTATAAAAACGGAGAAGTCGAGTTTGTAAATGGCGAACGGATCGAGCCTGACTTAATCGTGTTCGCCACTGGCTTCACTTATGCGGTTGAACACTTGAAAGAAGTTGTCGATCTGGATCCGGATCGCAGGCCGTTGGTGAAAAATTGTGAGAGCACGCGTGTGCCGGGAATGTTTCTGCTTGGGTATCGCTTTGGGAGAACGTTCGCGTCGCCTTACCTTCGCGGGATCGCGCGCGATGCAGAGTTTGTTGCCGAGCAAATTTCTTACAGGATGAAACGAGGTTGATATGAGAGCAGTCCAGGTAAAAGCTTTTGGAGATGTGGACCAACTGGAGCTGGTTGAGTTGCCGGATCCGGAGCCGCAAGCGGGACAAGTGCGAATTCGCGTACAAGCATCCGGGTTGAACTACGCCGATGTGATGCAGCGCGCCGGTCTTTATCCGGGTGGACCAAAGCCTCCATTTATTTCTGGTCTCGAGGCGGCTGGTGTAGTTGAGGCGGGCGAGGGATTGCCGGTTGGCGCACGCGTGATGACGGTTGCGGCCGGTGGTTGCCATGCAGAGCTTTTGTGCGTAAGCGCGGCAGGATGTATGCCTGTTCCCGAGTCGATGTCTTTCATCGAGGCCGCTGCGTTTCCGGTCCAATACCTGACCGCTTATCACGCACTCACGACCGTCGGCAGGGCTGCAGCGGGCGAAACAGTTCTGATTCACGCCGCGGCGGGCGGTGTGGGCACCGCCGCGGTACAGATCGCGAAATTGCTTGGCTTGCGTGTCATCGGCACGGCGTCGTCGCAAGAAAAGCGTGCCCGCGTGCTCGAACTCGGGGCCGACGAGGCACTCAGCTATGAAGAATTCGATCAAAAGCTAAACGGTAAGAATGCGCCGACGTTGATTCTCGAAGCAGTCGGCGGCGACGTGTTTCGTCGCAGTCTCGCGATCCTGCCGTCTCTCGGACGACTGGTCGTTTTCGGCGCCGCGAGCCAGGAAGTAGAGCCGATCGACACGTTGAAGTTGCTGTTTCGATCGCAGGGCGTGTTTGGTTTGCACCTGAACGCGATCTTCGAGCGGCCGAGTCTGGTCGGTCAATCGATGATGCAGTTATTTGAATGGATCAGGCAAGGGAAGTTGAAGATGCAAGTCGGTCATGTTTTGCCGTTAGCGCAGATTCGTGAAGCGCATGAGCTGATCTCGAGTCGGAAGAGTTACGGGAAGATCGTTTTAACCGCGGATTGACGCGGATTCTAAGACGCGGATTGGATGTTATGTTTTATCGCGTCACGGACTATTTGCATTTTGCTCGGATGTACGGCCGGAACCGGCGACGGCAACGGGTGTGGGGAAAGCTGTATGAGGATGCCGTGCGTTCGGGCTCATTTAAACTTCCGGTTGCGACGGTGGTCCAGCTCATCCCGACTGAGGCGTGCAACCTGCGTTGTCCGTTCTGCAATCAGTGGGGAGAAAACGGTTACTTCCTGGATGGCGTGCGCCGCGTTCAGCACATGGACGTGGACGGATTGACGGCGTTGATGCGCGGGCTCTCACCACGAGATTCGCTGATCAGTGTTCACGGTGGTGAGCCGTTCGTATACAAACATATCGACACCCTCCTCGAGCTGCTGCGAGAACGACAATTCGACGTCATCTTCTCGACCAACGGCACGCTACTCAAGTTTCATTTGGATCAACTCGCGGGGATACGAAACCTGATCTTTCTCCTCTCGATCGACGGTGACGAGCAGACACACGACAAAATTCGTGGCAAAGGAACTTTCAAAGCGGCGCGGGATTCCATGCGAGCGCTTTTCGAACTGCGACGTCGCTGCGGCCTGCCTTTGCCGGCCGTCATTATGAGTACGGTTGTATGCGAGTGGACCACAGACGTCCTTGAACGTGTCTATGATGTGGCGCGTGACTTCCAGGCAGTAGCAATCAACTACAACTTCCGCTGGTTTCTCACGGAAGAGATCGGTCAGGCTTACGAGCGTCACTTGCAGCACGAGTTCGGAGTGAAGTCCAGCGGTGCATGGCGTGGCTGGGTTTCCCGGAATCACGAGCAACACGATTACACTAAAGTCGCTGCTGCGCTCAATCGCGTCCTGCAAAAGCGGCGACGCTTTTCACCGCCGCTCGTGGTAACCACGCCAAATCAGTTGCGTGGTTCAGACTATCAAACCTACTTCACCGACTATCTCAACACGTTCGGCAACGAGAGCTGCTTCATGCCGTTTTACTGGGCTCGCATACACGCCAACGGCGAGCTGATTTTTTGTCCCGGACATCCTGACATCATCGCCGGCAACGTGTTTCGCGACGGCTTCATCGAGTCGTTCAATTCCGACGTCGCGATAAAGTTTCGCAAACACATGCTCACGAACCGGCTCCCCATTTGCAATCGTTGCTGTGGACTTTACATGACCAATCCGGCGCGTGCCTTCGAACAGAAAGCAAGAAAGAGACTCGCGCTACCGAAGCAAGTAAACACCCATTGGCCAGAGGTGCTCCCATGATCACTCTGACCGTCCTGTTACTCGCGACTCTTTTCCTCGCCTACTCAAACGGCGCAAACGACAACTTCAAAGGCGTGGCTACGCTCTTCGGCAGCGGGACGCTGAGTTACAAATCCGCTATCACGTGGGCCACGATCTCGACGTTTGCCGGATCGATAACTTCGCTCTTTCTTGCCGAGACTCTGCTGAAGAATTTCTCGGGTCGTGGTGTCGTTCCCAATGAACTAGCGGCCTCGCCGCAGTTTGTATTGGCAGTCGGACTCGCTGCCGGACTGACGGTGATGCTCGCGACGTTGACCGGCTTTCCTGTTTCGACCACTCACGGCCTGGTTGGCGCGCTTGTGGGAGCTGGTTTGACCGCGGTCGGCACAAGCGTGAACTTCGGCACACTCGGCGCGTTGTTCTTTCTGCCGTTGCTCGTTAGTCCGTTGCTCGCAGTTGGACTCGGAGTGGTCAGTTACGTCGTTGCGCGTTGGTTTCGCGTGAAGCTTGGCGTACAGAAAGAATGGTGTGTTTGCGTTGATGAAGCTGTTCAATTCTTTCCTATTCCACAACCAACCG
>Ga0207674_10009827_pt1 | contig 10894 bp, 9 predicted proteins | sample KBSCornC72_FD_184303 | JGI IMG/M metagenome (GOLD analysis project Ga0207674, IMG submission 184303) | Corn rhizosphere microbial communities from Kellogg Biological Station, Michigan, USA - KBS Corn C7-2 (SPAdes) (version 2) | ecosystem: Host-associated > Plants > Roots > Rhizosphere > Soil ...
TCTCGCTGATCAACTGCAACTCGCCGTTGCGCTGGGACGACCGGATGCTGGACGCGCAGTTCGAGTACTGTGCGGCGAACCAGCCGGTGGTGCTCACCCCGTTCCTGCTGATGGGCGCGATGTCCCCGGTGACGATCCCGGCGGCCCTCGCCCAGCAGCTCGCTGAGGCCTTCGCCGGAATCGCGCTCGCCCAGCTGATCAGACCCGGCTGCCCGGTGGTCTTCGGGTCGTTCCTGTCCAACATCGACATGCAGTCCGGGTCGCCGTCGTTCGGCACGCCCGAGTCTGCCATGGGGCTGCTCTGCACCGGGCAGCTCGCACGGCACTACGGGCTGCCGTTCCGCACCGGCGGCGGGCTGAACTCATCGCAGACCGCGGACGCGCAGGCCGCCTACGAGTCGCTGATGACCATGCTGCCCACGTTCCTGGCCGGCACCAACTTCGTCCTGCATGCGGCTGGCTGGCTGGAAGGCGGCCTCGTCAGCTGCTATGAGAAGTTCATCATCGACATCGAGCTGCTGCGCGAGCTCCAGGTGGAGTTCACCCCGCTGGAGATCACCGAGGAGTCGCTCGCGTTCGGCGCGCACGTCGAGGTCGGCCACGGCGGCCACTTCCTGGGCGCGGCCCACACCATGGAACGCTTCAGGGACTGCTTCTACCGCCCGCTGCTGTCGTCCACCGCGAACTTCGAGCGCTGGCTTCGCTACGGAGGCAAGGACGCCACCGAACGCGCCGGCGAGATCTGGCGCTCCACCGTGGACGCTTATGAGCCCCCGCCCCTGGACGACGCCATCCGAGCCGAACTAGACGACTACGTAGCCCGCCGCCGAAGGGAGCTGGGCGACTGACATTCCGACGCGGGCGGCTAGCCTCCGCTAGCGTAGGTACGACTCGGTGCACGCGTAAACGTCATGTCGCCGCATAATTTGCTCTATGCGCAACAGACGTGAGGACGCGGGGCCTGTTCAGTCGGTGGACCGTGCGATAGCCATCCTTGAGATCATTGCCAGGGACGGCGTAGTCGGCGTCACCGACGTTGCCCGCGAACTCGGCGTGCACCAGTCGACCGCGTTCCGGCTGATGGCCTCGCTTGACCGGCGGGAACTGATCACCCAGGATTCCGCCCGCGGTAAGTACCGGCTCGGCATGGGGATCGTCCGGCTGGCCGCGGCCGCCGGACGCCGGCTTGACGTGGTCAGCGAGGGGCGGCTGGTCTGCGAAGCGCTGGCCAAGGAGGTCGGCGAGACGGTGAACATCTCGGTGCTGTCCGGCGGCGACGCGCTCTACGTGGATGAGGTGCCCGGGCCGTCGGCGCTGTCGCCGCACAACTGGGTCGGCCAGCGTATCCCGCTGCACGCGACCTCGGACGGCAAGGTGCTGCTCGCGTACTTCCCCGCGGCGCGTCCGGTGTTCCCGCTGCAGCGCTTCACCGAGCACACCATCACGACGGAGGAAGTTCTCGATGCTGCGATCGCCGAAGTGAGGCAGCGGGGCTACGCCACCGCCGTGAACGAACTGGAGATCGGCCTCACCGCCATAGCCGCGCCGGTCCGCGACGCGAGCGGTGAGGTGATCGCCTCGCTCGGGACGTCCGGGCCGAGCTTCCGCATTCCGGCTGAGCGGATACCGGAGATGGCGGCTGCTCTGGTCGCTGCCGCCGCGGACATCTCACGCCGGCTCGGCTGGACGAACCGCCGGGGAGATAGCGGCACAAGTGACGAGACATAAGCTTTATAACGTTTTCTGTTGCTTATTACGCTCATGTGCTCATAATGAGCAACATGGCTGCCCGCTACGCGACGAAAAGTACTGCGCCATGAGCCCGGCGGACACAGCGCGCGGCGTTGACATCGAATTCGTCCATGTCACCAAGCGCTTCCCGGGCCAGCAGCGCCCCGCCGTCAGCGACTTGTGCCTGCGCATCGAGGCCGGCCAGATCTGCTGCCTGGTAGGCCCGTCAGGCGGCGGCAAGACCACGACGATGAAGCTGGTCAACCGCCTCGTCGAGCCGACCGAGGGTGACATCTTGATCGGCGGGCGCAGCGTGCGCACGCTGAACCCGGTTGAGTTGCGCCGCGGCATCGGATACGTCATCCAGGAAACCGGCCTGTTCCCGCACATGACCGTGGCGGAGAACATCGCCGTGGTTCCCCGGCTGCTCGGCTGGCCCAAGGCGCAGATCAGGCAGCGCACGCTGGAACTGCTCGACCTGGTTAACCTGGCCCCGGCCGCCGCGATGGCCAAGAGATATCCGGCGCAGTTGTCCGGCGGCCAGCGGCAGCGAGTGGGCCTTGCCCGGGCGCTGGCGGCCGATCCGCCGCTCATGCTCATGGACGAGCCGTTCGGCGCGCTTGATCACATCACCCGCTCACGCGTCCAGGATGAGTTCCTGCGGGTGCACCGCGCGGTGGGCAAGACCGTCATCTTCGTCACCCACGACATCGACGAGGCGATCAAGATGGGTGACCGCATCGCGGTGTTCGGCGAGGGCGGGGTGCTCGCGCAGTACGCGGCGCCGGACGACCTGCTCGCCAGCCCCGCCGGCAGCTTCGTCGCGGACCTGGTGGGGGCCGACCGGTCGCTTAAGCGCCTCGCCCTGCGTACGGCGGGCAGCGCGGCGAAGAAACGAGAGCCCGCCGATGCCCGCCGACGGCTCCCCGAGGTTGCTCCGGAGACGTCGCTGCGGGTGGCGCTATCCGTCCTGCTGGCATCGGGCGCGACCGAGATCGTGGTGCGCGGCGGCGACGGCCCCGTCGGGACGATCACGCTTGACGAACTCAGGGCCGCGGCGGAGGCACCGGCTGAAGATGGGCCTTCGGCCGCAGCTGAGCATGCCGCCGCCGCGGTGCCCGAGGTTGGGGCCGAGCCCCGGTGAGCGCGCCTCTGACCGTGCTGGCGGGCGGCCCCGGCGGCGGCCCGGTCATCCCGCAGTTCGGCAGCTCCAACGGATGCGTGGCGAACACCAGCGCACTGTTCTGCCCGGACTGGGTCACCTCCAACTGGGGCAGCGTTCTTGAGCCCGCCCTGCTGCAGCACATCGAGCTTTCCCTGATCGCGGTGGGGATCGGCCTCGTTATCGCGCTCGCCGCCGCGGTCCTCGCGTTCCACAACGGGTGGTTCTCCCGCGGCTTCACGGGGATCGCCGCCATCTGGTACACGATTCCGTCGCTGGCGTTCTTCGAACTGTTCGTGCCGGTTACCGGTCTTGGCACGTTGACCATCGAGATCGGCCTCGTCGGCTACACGCTGCTCGTGCTGTTCCGCAACACCCTCGAGGGGTTGCGCTCGGCGTCGCCGGACATGATATCGGCGGCGACAGGCATGGGGATGACGCCGTGGCAGGCCTTCTTCCGGGTCAATGTCCAGCTTGCCGTCCCCGCCATCGTCGCCGGCATCCGGGTGGCCACCGTGACGACGATCAGCCTGGCCACCATCGCCGCCTACATCTCTCCTCTTGGCCTCGGCAAGCCGATCCTGCAGGCGATACAAGACAGCTTCAACACCGAGCTCATCGCGGCGGGAGGGCTGACCATCCTGCTCGCCCTTGTCGCCGACGGCCTGCTAGTGCTGGCCGAACGCGCCATCACGCCATGGCAGCGGCTGGGACGGCGGTGATCAGATGAGCCTGCTCAACGAGACGCTGGATTTCCTCGCCAACCAGCCCGGGCTGCTAGTTCGGTCCGCGGGCAGCCAACTGCTGCTGTCGGCGGCCGCCGTCGGCGTGGCAACCGCGGTATCGCTCCCGGTCGGCATGATCACCGGCCACCTGCGCCGCTGGTCGTTCCTGGCTATCAGCAGCGCGAACATAGCGCGTGCGCTGCCCACCCTGGCGATCATCGCCATCGGCATCTCGCTGTGGGGCATCGGGTTCCTGAACATCATGATCGCCTTGGTGGTGCTCGCGATCCCGCCCATCCTGACGAACGCGTACGTGGCCGTGTCCACCATCGACCACACCATGGTCGAGGGGGCCAGGGGGATGGGCATGCGCTGGTGGCAGGTGCTTGCCCGCGTGGAGCTCCCGGCGGCGGTGCCGCTGATCGTGGCGGGCATCCGGACCGCGTCGGTCTACGTGATCGCGACCGCCTACCTGGCGAGCTTCGCCGGCACGAACGCGACGCTCGGCTCGGTCATCACCAACGAGGGTCACTACGGGCTGGCCGGCGTGCTCGCCGCGACCATTGTGATCGTGGTGCTGGCGTTCGCCGTCGAGGGGCTGCTCGGCGCGCTCCAGTACGCGCTGACCCCGCGCGGCATCCGCCTGACCCGGCGTCTTGCCGAAGCTCGCGCAGTGGACATGTCCAGGCAAGAGAAAGAGACCGTGAGTACGAGTTAACCAACAGGAAGGCGATCACTTGACCGACTCTGACCATGGCGCCAGGCGCCGCCTTTCGTACCGGATCGGCCTGACGCTGGCCGTGGCGGCGATGCTCCCGATCGCGGCCGCGTGCAGCAGTTCCGGCAGTTCCAGCAGCAGTTCCAGTAACGTCATTATCGCCAGTTCTGAGAGCGCTACGGCAGCGGCCTCCGCCACGGCGCAGGGCGCCGGGAAGCCAACCATCATCTTGGGCGACAAGAACTTCGACGAGGAATTCATTCTCGGCCAGCTATACGCGCAGGCGTTCCAGGCCAAGGGCTACAACGTGGAGCTCAAGCCGAACATCGGCGGCAGTGAGCTGATCAACCAGGTCTTCCAGTCCGGCAAGATCAACGCCTACCCCGAGTACGTCGGCGAGATCGTGTCAAGTGACGCCGGATACAACAAGCCGCTGACTTCCCAGGCACAGACCCTGCAGCTAGCACAGGCGTATGAGGCCAAGCAGGGCGCGACGGTGCTGACGCCGGTAACCCCGTTCTACGACACCGACGAGCTGATCACGCTGAAGTCCTTCGCGCAGCAGCACAACCTGACCTCGTTGGCGCAGCTCAAGGGCCTCGGGAAGCTGAAACTCGGCGACTATTCGCCGGAACTCACCCGGTACCAGGGATACGTGGGCCTCAAGCAGGTCTACGGGCTCAGCAACCTCGAGTTCACCCCGCTTGCCGAGGGAGCGCCGATCTACTCGGCGCTTGACAACGGCCAAGTGCAGGTCGGCGACGCATTCTCGACCGACGCGCAATTGCTGAGCGGCAAGTACACGGTGCTTGACGACCCGCAGCACATCTTCGGTTTCCAGTACGTGGGGCTGGTGATCAAGACCAGCGTGCTGGACGCGCTCGGCCCTCAGTTCAAGCAAACCTATGACCAGCTCAACGCCTTGCTGACGACGCCGGCAATGCAGGCGCTGAACAAGGCGGTATCCGTGGACAAGAACGATCCGGCCACGGTCGCCAAGGAGTTCCTCCAGGCCAACCACATGCTCGGCTGACTCGACTGTGACAAGGGAACCCGCGGCGCCGACGGCGCCGCGGGTTCCAGCTCTTCAGCGCATTGACGGCACCGCCTGCGGGCCGCACCAGGTAATCCGTAGCGCTGTCATAACGAAAAGCGACGACCAGCGTGCCTGGTGACTGATCTTATTCACTGCATTTGGGGTCTGCCACAAAGGCGGCCGGTGAACGCTTTGTTGCACTAAACCCATGCTCAGCGGGCGATGTATCGTGGCTGATATGAGCATGCCGAAGAACCCGGGTCTCGAGTTCGTCCTGACGCTGTCCTGCCCGGACAAGCCTGGCATCGTGTACGCGGTGTCGAGCTTTCTGGTGCAGCACTCCGCGAACATCATCGACAGCCAGCAGTACGGCGAGCCCGACGGCGGCCTGTTCTTTATGCGCGTGCAGTTCGTAGTGCCGCACCCGATGGTGGTCGCCGACCTCGAGCGCGACTTCACCTGGGTGGCGGAATCCTTCCATATGAGCTGGCACCTGCACGACAAGTTCGAGCGGATCAAGACTTTGCTCATGGTCTCGCAGCTCGGACACTGCCTGAACGACCTGCTGTTCCGCTGGTCGTCCGGCTCGCTGCCCGTCGACATCACCTGCGTGGTCTCTAACCACGAGGTCTTCCGCGGCCTCACGGAGTCCTACCAGCTGCCGTTCCACTACCTCCCGGTGACGAAGGAGTCCAAGCCCGCCGCCGAGGCGCAGCTCATGTCGATCCTCGACGAGACCAGCACCGAGCTGATCGTGCTCGCCCGCTACATGCAGATCCTCTCCCCCGAGGTCTGCAAGCGAGTCGAGGGCCGGATGATCAACATCCACCACTCGTTCCTGCCGTCCTTCAAGGGCGCGAAGCCCTACCACCAGGCGCACGCCAAGGGCGTGAAGCTGGTCGGCGCGACGGCGCACTACGTGACGCCAGACCTGGACGAGGGCCCGATCATCGAGCAGGGGCTGCTACGGGTTGACCACTCCTACACCCCGGAGCGGCTCGTCGAGGCCGGCCGCGACGTGGAGGCCCAGGTCCTTGCCCGCGCGGTCACCTGGCACGCCGAGCACCGCGTGCTGCTCAACGGCAACCGCACCGTCGTCCTGGGCGCCTAGCCGTCCATCTCCCCGTGTCTGATTGGGCCGCCTATTGCCGGCCCAATCAGACACGGGGGCGGCGGGCAGCCGTTCCGGGGTCGAGATATGGCGCGATACCGTGTCTCCGTGACTACACCGGTTGTCGAGGTTCGCGGGCTGCGCATGGCGTACGGCGACGTCGTCGTCCTTGATGACGTCGACCTGACCGCGGCCGCCGGCGAGATCGTCGCGCTCACCGGCGTCAACGGCGTGGGCAAGTCAACGCTGCTGACCTGCATCGTGGGCTTCCGGCGCCCGGCGGCGGGCACGGTGGCCGTGCTCGGCGGGCCGCCGCGCGACGACGCCGCGTTCTGGCGGTCGGTCGCGATCGTCGCCGACCAGCCGACCTGGTATCCGGGGCTGACCATCCGCGAGCTACTTGAGCTCGTCCGGATGACCCACCGTCCAGTGCGCGGCTGGTGCCTTCCCGCGGACGAACTCATCGAGATCTTCGGGCTGTCCGCACGGGCGGACGCCAGCCCGCTGAGCTTGTCTTCCGGGCAGCGGCAGCGCCTGTCGCTCGCGGCGGCGCTCGCCAGGCCGAGCCGGCTGCTGCTGCTCGACGAGCCGGAGCAGTCCCTGGACGCGGGCTTCCGGCTGGAACTGGCCACGCTGCTCCGCGAGCAGTACACGGCAAACGGCGGCACGGTCGTGATGGCGACCCACGATCACGAGTTCGCGGTGACCGCCGGGGCGCGCATCGTCCCCCTCGCCGAAGGCCGCATCGCCGAAGAACCCGAAGGCATCACGGGACCTGTCGCATGACCGCCGAGCCGGCCACCATAGCCGACGAGGCCGCCCCCGCCAGCGTCGCCGCGGTGCGGTCGTTCCTCGGCAAGCACCGCCGCCGGAGCTGGGTCGACGTCTACGTCGTCGGATTCACCCTGGTCATCGTAGGGATCTACGGCTCGGACTTCCTCGCCAGCCCGCTCCGCCGGCTCAGCCAGCCGGTGACTCACGCCGCCGCGACCCACGCGGCGGCGACGCAGGCGGTCGCGGGCGCGGGCCTGGTGATCGGCGTCGGTGTCGGGCTGCTGCTGCTCGCGCAGGCGCTGGGCCCGCTGGCGCTCTCTCCCGCCGATGCCTCGTGGCTGTTGCTCACTCCCCTGGCCAGGCGGCAGGTGCTGCGGCGCGCGGCGCTCAGCGTCGCACTGCTCGCCACGGTGGCCGGCGCGCTGCTCGGCGTTCTCGGCCTGGCGATGGCCGGCCCTTACCTCCGGCTCGCCGGGAGCGGACTGCCCGGTTCCTGGCTGTTCCTTTCCGCGGTCGCCGGCGCCGGGTGCTGCCTGGCGGCGGTCGCGGCCGAAGCACTCGCCCAGCCCCGGGAGCGGCCGCGCGCCGTGATCCGCGCCGTCTTCGTAGCGGTCGCCGTTATCGCGATGGCAGGCGCGGTGGCCGGGGAACGCTGGTCGGCCATTACGCGGGCGGTCACCGATGTATTCGGCGGGCTGTCCACGCCTGTCTTCAACGCGGTGGCGCTGGTCGCGCTCGTCCTCGCCGCCGTCGCCTGGGTCCTGCTGTGGCGGCGGCTCGCTTCCTTCCCCGCCGGCGTGCTGCGCTCCGACTCGGCGCGGTCCGGGCGGGCGCTGCTCGCGGCGCAGTACCTCAACTTCTCGCTGCTGTTCTGGATCGCCGAGGACAACCACTGGCGCGGCCGGCTGCTCCGTTCAAGGCCGTGGCCGAAGCTGCCCCCGGCGCTTGCTCTGGCGTGGGCAGACTGGCGGCGGCTCGGCCGCAGGCCAGGGCCGCTGGTCATCTTCGCCGGCGCGGCCGTGATCCCGGCCCTGCTCGGGGTGGCTGTCACCGGCCGGGTCCACACCGTTCTCATCGCGGCGGCGCTCATCGGGGGCGCGTTCGCCGCCGGCACTCAGGGGATAACCGCCACCAAGCGCGACCAGGACGACCCCGCGCTGCTCAGGCTGCTCGGCGTAGGCCCGGGGCAGGCGCTCGTAGCCCGCGCGGCGCTGCCGTCGCTGCTGTCGGGTTGCTGGCTCGCCATCGCGCTCGCCGTGTTGTGCGCTGCCGGGACGCTGCACGGCTGGGTCTGGCCGCTGCTCGGCCTGGCCGCTGGCCCCGGGCTGACGGCCGGCATCTTGCGTATGGCCCGGACGGCGCGCATCAACCCGGCGGACCGGGGACCGGACACGCCGATGGGTAGCACCCCGCCCTGGCTCATCTCGCGGATGCTGAGCGTCATTGTTGCCGTGATCGGCACTGTGGCGCTCGTTCATGCGTTGCTCAAGGGGGAGGCCCACGCCACGACGGTCATCGACCAGTGCGTGGCCTCGGTGATCGTGCTATGGGCGTACGTGATGATCGCCAGGGCTTTGTCCCGGTAGCCATCCTCTCCAGCTACGCGAATATGTGATATCATTTTGATATGATTCCGCTAGAGCTTGGGATCGACGGGCTGCGCCGCCGTTATGGCACGGTCACCGCGCTTGACGAGCTGACGTTCGATGTTCCCGCTGGCCAGGTCTTCGGTTTCCTTGGTCCGAACGGCGCGGGTAAGACCACCACGATGCGCGCTATCTTCGGCGTCACCGCCCTGGACGCGGGCGAGATCCGCTGGCGCGGCAAGCCGGTTGACGAGGCCGCCCGCCGGACCTTCGGCTACATGCCGGAAGAGCGCGGCCTCTACCCGGCCATGGAACTCTTCGACCAGGTTGAGTACTTCGCCCGGCTGCACGGCATGGACGGCCCCTCCGCCGCGAAGGCGGCCTGGCACTGGATTGACCGCCTCGGCCTGTCGGGCCGGGGCCGGACGCGGATCGACTCGCTGTCGCACGGCAACCAGCAGCGCGCCCAGCTCGCCGTCGCGCTCGTGCACGACCCGGAACTGCTGGTGCTCGACGAGCCGTTCTCCGGCCTCGATCCCGGTGGCATTGACGACATGAGCGCGATACTCAAGGAGCGGGCCGCGGCAGGCGTCACCGTGCTGTTCTCCAGCCACCAGCTGGACCTGGTCGAGGACATCTGCGAGGCCGTCGCGATCATCTACCGGGGCCGGCTGGTCGTGTCCGGCCCGGTCGCGGACCTGCGGCGCGGCGACCGGGCAAGGCTCGCGGTCCGGGTAGCGGGCGACACGGCGGCCGCCTGGTCGGCCGGGCTCAGCTCAGCCGCCGGCACCGTGGATGCCGTCAGGGCAGATGGAACCGCCGAGATATCCATAACGGCCGGTGGCGATGCCCAGCAGATCCTGGATCTCGCCCGGGCGGCGGGCGCGGTGGAGCACTTCGCGTATGAGGACAGGTCGCTGTCCGAGGTGTTCCGCCAGGCGACCGGCGCATCGGTCGGCCAGGCCGAAGCGGAACACGCGGCCGCCAGGAAGGCAACCCAGGTAGCGACGGGAGGCCGGCAATGAGAAACAACAACTCGTTCCGGATGACTTGGCTGGTTGCGAGCCGGGAGATCCGGCTGCGGGCCAAGACGCGGGTCTTCGTGATCACGAGCGTGATCCTGCTGATCGCGGTCGCCCTGGCTGTGGCGCTGCCGGCGATTCTGTCGGGCAAGAGCAAGCCGGACAAGATCGGCGTCGTCGGCGGGACCACCGCCACGATCACCGGCATCATCACCCAGGCCGGCCAGCTGTCCGGCGGGCAGGCCGTCGCGGTGCCAGAGCCGAACCAGGCGGCTGCGGAGGCGGCCCTGCGCAACGGCGACCTTGCCGCGGTCCTTGTCCCCAACAAGGAGATCATCGTCAAGCAGGTCCCGCTGGGCGGCGTGTCCGGCAGCGTCGAGACGCTGGCGCGGCTCGCCGGGCTGTCCAAGCTGATCCAGGACGTGCCGGGCGCGGCCAACGCGGTGGCGCAAGGGGTCACCCTGCCGGTACGCGGCCTGCAAGCGCCCTCGACGTCGCTGTCGTCCCGGCTGACCGGCCTGTTCACCATCGTGGTCGTCTGGGTGCTGATCAGCGTGTACGGGTCGCAGATTGCGCTCGGCATCGGTGAGGAGAAATCCAGCCGGGTGGTCGAGGTGCTGCTGTCTTCAGTCCGCCCGGTCCAGTTGCTGATCGGGAAGGTGCTCGGCATCGGGCTGCTGGCCCTTACCCAGGCGGTGAGCATGGTGCTGGTGTTCATCATCGCCGGGTTCGCATCGGGATCGAATCTGGTGCATGGCGCGACGCTCAACGTCGTCATCGCTGGCGGGGTGTTCATGATCCTCGGCTACGCGTTCTACTGCACGGCGTTCGCGGCGGCCGGCTCGCTGGTGTCGCGGCAGTCGGACGTGAACTCGACGATCATGCCGGTGCAGCTTCCGCTGATCCTGGCCTACGCGCTGTCCTACACGGTGATCTACGCCAACGGGGCGAACGCGTTCTACCACGTGCTCGGCTTCCTGCCGCCCACCGCACCGATCGCGATGCCCGTGCTCTACGCGGCAGGCGACG
>Ga0207674_10009828_pt1 | contig 10894 bp, 10 predicted proteins | sample KBSCornC72_FD_184303 | JGI IMG/M metagenome (GOLD analysis project Ga0207674, IMG submission 184303) | Corn rhizosphere microbial communities from Kellogg Biological Station, Michigan, USA - KBS Corn C7-2 (SPAdes) (version 2) | ecosystem: Host-associated > Plants > Roots > Rhizosphere > Soil ...
AAGGTTGCCAGGGTTTTGGTGATCGCGGCGGTCAGGGTCGTTTTGCCGTGGTCGATGTGTCCAATCGTGCCCACATTCACGTGGGGCTTGGTTCGCTCAAACTTCTTCTTTGCCATGTCCTCAATGGCTCCTTTTTCTCAGAATTGCCTCTCTACTTCAGATCAGGCGTTGCTTTTGCTGCTTGATCGGGCAGAGTTGTGTCCCTGTGATCAATGATTAGACAACAAAAGGTGGGAAACATGCAGCAGCCATCCCCTGATCGGACTTTTCCCGCCTGAGTGCATGCGCGTACTTCGTACTGTTAGTATACTCCTGCCTGCTGCGGGAAAAACTGAGGGAGACGGCGGCGACGTGTAGCTCTTTTTACTGCAACGGACTTCGCAAAGTCCTACGGCTTGATGAGTTTGGCAGTGGGACTAGAAGAAGAAGACAATCGCAGCATACTTCTCGCAAAATGCGAGAAAGGATAAACAGGAGCCCGTGATGGGAATCGAACCCATGACCCCAGTCTTACCAAGACTGTGCGCTACCGCTGCGCCACACGGGCAGGTGTCAGGTGGGCAGTGAGGGATTCGAACCCCCGAAGGCTGTGCCAACTGATTTACAGTCAGTCCCATTTGACCGCTCTGGAAACTGCCCCTGGAAAAAATTCTCGCTCTGACGAGTGAAGAATTTTTGACCTGCTACTCGTCGCCAGCAACATGTTTCCATGTCCTCCGGCTAATCGATGGGATCATTATAGCGGACGCTTTGCGTGCTGTCAAGCATTTTTTTCGCTCTTTTGATTTTACCGGCGAAGTATTGGGAGTGCTGAAGCAGACACCGCACCCTGAGGCACTCTTTCTCAACATCTTTCTATCCAACGGCAGGGCTATTTACCTACCAGTAGAACTTTTCCTTTCCCTGCCTTTTGCCGCCTTTTCTAAAACGGGAGCATATGAGAAGCAAGCGAACCCGCTTGCTTCTGGTTAAGAAAATACTCCCCCAAAGTATTGCGTCAGTTTGGATTTACTGGTATAATCACGAAAGATCAAAGAAAGATCAGAGAAAGATCAAAAAAAAGTAAAGAGCATACCCTCATACACATCACGGTCTCGATGTGTTGTTCGACATTGGATTTGGTTCGGCACGAAGAGGTTTGTTATGGCAACGAATTATGACTTTCGTCGTTCTTCCCTGCTTATCGAGCAGTATCAGCGTGAAATGGAGATAATTGCAGCTGCCCTGCAAGATGAAGATCAGGATGAACGTGACGAACGCCTGCATTTCGTTGAGCGCGCCTGGTCACTTACCTGCATCTGTTTCCAGGGTCAGCGCGAGTCCAGTGACACGCCCATCTATGCCTCGGTGGCGGCTGTGCGTCCATAATCACGTAGAAAAGATTGTAGACGATAATGCCTCATCCACCTGAACTTCCATCCGAGGCGCTGACCTATCAGACGCCAGTCCAATTCGGGATGCTGTATTGGGTGAATTTTGGCTATCCGACGCTTCCCGAAGGTATGGAGGAGAAACGTATCCTCGACTGGCACCCCGCCCTCGTGGTCTCATCCGATCCCTTCTGTCGTCACGCGGGTGCGGTCAATGTGGTCGCTCTGACCTCCTCTCGCGGGAAGCTTCGCCCCTATCATCATCTGCTGCTCAAGCGCGATTACCCCCTGCTCGACACCGATAGTCTGGTGAAAACAGAGCTGATGTACGCGGTTCTGCGCACACTGTTGGCCGATCAGTACGCGATCTGTAAAATCAATGAGCCAGATTTACGCGCGATTATGGGCAAGATCGCGAATAGCCTGGCAATTACGATGTTCTACTCGCTCCACTAAGCTACGAGGGCAATATGAACCAGCAAGCACAATTTCGACTTCTGCCCTCTGTTGATGAACTCTTGCAATCCGCCAGCGGCCAGCAGCTTGTTGCCCGGTACACACACGCGCTGACCCTCCGCGCACTCCGCGCCAGTCTGGATGATGCGCGCGCGACTATTCGCTCCGGTCAGCCCTGCCCCTCCGCTGAGACGCTGCTCCAGATGGCCGGTGCGCGCCTGGTCCGCGAACAACAACCCTATCTCCAACCAGTGATTAATGCCACCGGGGTCATCATCAACACCAATCTTGGACGCGCCCCGTTGAGCCAGGCAGCTCTTGAAGCCGTGCGCCAGGTTGCCGGAGGATATTCAAACCTGGAATACGATCTGGAACAGGGCGCGCGCGGCTCGCGTCACACGCATGTCACCGCTCTTTTGCGCGAGCTGACGGGCGCTGAGGCGGCGCTGGTGACGAACAATAACGCGGCGGCTGTGCTACTGGCGCTGAGCACGCTGGCGGCTGGACGCGAGGTGGTTATTTCGCGCGGTCAGCTTGTGGAGATCGGCGGCGGTTTTCGCGTGCCCGATGTGATGCGTCAGAGCGGTTGTAAGCTGGTCGAGGTGGGCAGCACCAACCGCACACGCCTGCGAGATTATGAGACGGCGATTACCGACGAGACCGCCCTCCTGCTCGCGGTCCATCCCAGCAATTTTCAGATAAGTGGCTTTACAGAATCCACGCCTTTGCACGAGCTGAGCGAACTGGCCCGGAAGCGTGATCTGCTGGTGATGGAGGATCAAGGGAGCGGCTGTCTGCTGGCCAGCGAGGAGTTTCATTTGAGCCACGAGCCAAGGCCACAAGAGAGTTTAGCTGCCGGGGCCGATGTACTCTGTTTCTCCGGCGATAAGCTGCTGGGTGGTCCACAGGCGGGTATCCTGGTAGGAAAGGCGGAGATTATTCAGCGCATCGCCAGGCACCCCTTGATGCGCGCCGTGCGTATCGACAAAATGACGCTCGCGGCTCTGGAAGCCACGCTACGTCATTATCAGCGTGGAGAAGCGCCCACCCATATTCCCATCTGGCGCATGATAAGCGCGGCGGAACGTCAGCTAGCGCAACGAGCTGGATATTGGGCCGAACAATTACGCGCCCAGGGAATCGCGGCACATGTCCAGCGCGGCCAGTCGACCGTGGGCGGCGGCTCGCTGCCCGGCGAAACGCTGTCCACGATGTTGCTCGCCCTGAAAGCTCCGCACTTCACATGCTCGCTCGAAGAAATCGCGCGCTGTCTGCGTCAACGTCCCACACCCATCGTTGCGCGCATCTCCCGCGATGCCGTCCTGCTCGACCCGCGCACAGTCCTGGAGGAGCAAGACAATGAGGTGATCCGTGCGCTGGTTGAGATATTGTTACCGCTGCGCGCCCAGTAATAATGCACGCGCACCCGCTTCATCTGATACAGCGATTATGCCAACCAGCAAGACATTTAGCGCAGTGAAATCCTTGAGAAGTTCAGTTTGCTGCACAGCGAGATCTTCGAGATCTGGAAAACGCTGTTTCACTGCCTGAACAATTGCTATGCGCAATCCCTCTTCGCGTCCTTTCTCAATCCCCCTCTCTTCTCCCTCTTGCAAAATCTCCTGGTAGAACCACGAATCGCGGAAAATCTCCTGATACATCGTATACCTCCTCTTAAAACGTGCCCGTTCCGGTTCTTTGGTAAATGCCAGGCTACCGAACATCTCTGAAAGAACCAGCAAATCTTTATCATCACTAAGCGCAAGCCGATCAATCATCACCTGGATGATCTCTGGCTTCTTGCCACCCTTTGTTAAAGGTAACAACGGCAATAGTCCTTCCCATCCCAGATCAAGGATTGCTTGTGCGCTCTCTTCCCAGAGTTTCACAACCCGATAATGGAAATGGTGGGTGGGCCAGTTGTCCAGCCAGCGCCGCACATACGGCGGTTTTGGCACACGTTGTTTGCGCAGGTAAATTGCCACGGAACAGACAGGCAATCCATGTTGATGCTCTGCAAAGACATTATACTCTAACATCCTCTGGCCCATATTGGTGTCAAAATAAGATTGGAACTCTATATGCAGCAACCCTAGCAGACCATTCCACCATATTTTCAAGAGCGCATCAGCGAAAAATTGGGCCGCGTTGAGTTCGACACTGAGCAATTCGACCAGCGTTGATTGAGGAACTAGCCAGCTTGAAAAATGCGATGGCCTGGCTTTGACCAGAATTTTTGTGATACTATCCCATCGTCCTGCCATAAGAGAAAGCCCTCCCTTGCTAACCCGAACCAGCCTGCACTCTGGCCGGCTCTTCCGCACCGTTTTGCATCTATTAGGAGATAAAATGTACTTATCTGATAGGTGTATCTTAACGTGCTTGTGTGTAAAAATGGTGAAGGTCGTGGTGGTTATTTAGTGCAGATGTTTCATTTTTGCAACAAGCTGTAACGGTGCGAGATAAGAAGATCGCTCGCACCGTTATCATGCTGGGCGACTATTTAACGCCAAGCCTGATCTTATAGCTAAAATGCCAGGGAATTACCTTGTCCCCAATATACTGCTGCGCGGCCTGCCTGAGTTGCTCAAAGCCAACCTCTTCTTCCGTGATGGTCTTCAGCTTGAACTGGTGGCCGTAGGTGTTGGTCAGAACCATTTCGATGAAGCGCGCAGCATCTCCCTGCTCGCTGTGGTGCAGAAGCAACTCGTTTGTGAAGCGAAAATGGCCACTGGCGCGCATGCGCTCAAGATGTTGCTCTTTCGACCACCGCTGGAGATTCTGGTCAAGCCTGCGCTCCTCCGCAAGTTTATCGAAGCGCTCGTCAACTTCCTGATAGACCTTCTCAAGCTGCCAGTTGAGTGCGGGTGGCCATTCGTAGTCATAGACAACAAAGATTCCGCCAGGACGGAGGATACGCGCGATTTCGGCCAGCGTCGAGGTTGGCTCCATCCAATGGAATGATTGCGAACAGGTGACGATATCGGCGCTATTATCTGCTAAACCGGTCTGATTGGCAACGCCATCGCGAAATTCGATCGCTGCCTTTTGCTGGCCCTGTTCGAGCTTGCGTATGGCCTGTGCACGCATATCGGCGTTCGGTTCGATCCCCAACACGCGCCGGGCGCGCTCGCCCCAGAGCATTGTCGAGAGTCCAGTGCCGCATCCCAGATCTACTACCAGATCGGGATTGGGAGTATCGATCAACTGGGTCAATATATCGAGTAAGATCGGCGGCGGCGTAGGACGCGCCCGATCATAGCTTACAGCTTCGCCGGTCCAGATTTCGCTGGTTCCTGTCATTCTTCTCATCTTCTCCTATGCTCTGCACAAGCTTGAGCACCGCTCAGGCCAACCTGAATTCTCATCGCAACTTTTGCTCTATTTTGCATAGCTTCAGTTTAACAGAAGCAACGATTGCAGTCCAGCATCGACGAGGGTGGGGGCATTATTCCCGCGCCACGAATGTGATATTCTATAGTTCGATCACTTGAGCTACGATGACAGGGCGAGACGAAAGAAGATGGTTATGCAGCATTCTCTTTTTGGACCAGACGAGGGCAAAGCGCCAGAGCCGAAACGACCAGAGGACGATCCCCAGGCTCCGCTGGCCGCGCGGATGCGTCCGCGCACACTGGATGAGATCGTTGGGCAGGAGCATCTTGTCGGGCCGGGCCGAATTATTCACAAAATGCTCGAATCCGGTAAGCTCTTCTCCATGCTTTTGTGGGGACCACCTGGCAGCGGCAAGACCACCTTTGCGCATATTATCGCCGAGCACATGCAGGCAGACTTCCACACGCTCTCTGCGGTCATGACTGGCAAAGAAGACCTGCTCAAAATTATCAAACGAGCAAGGGAAAATCAGAACCGGCAGATGAAAACCATCGTGTTCATCGATGAAATTCACCGCTGGAATAAAGCCCAACAAGATGTACTCCTGCCCCATGTCGAGAGTGGACTTATCACCCTTATCGGCGCAACTACCGAAAACCCATCCTTTGAAGTCAATAGCGCTCTGCTTTCCAGATGCAGAGTATTCGTCCTGAAACCGCTCGACGTTGAAGACCTCAAAACGCTTATCCATACAGCTCTCACCAACAAAGAAAAAGGACTGGGTGAGTCTGAGAAAACACTTGCCGCTGATGCAGAAGACCTCCTCATCATACTGTCTGGTGGTGACGCCAGAATTATGCTGAACGCGCTTGAAATGGTGGCCACCATGGCCTTGCAGAGCGAGATCACGATAGAAGACATTAGAGAAGTTTTCCAGACGAAGTCTGCCGGACTCTATGATAAAAAGTCAGATGAGCACTACAATATAGTCTCTGCCTTTATTAAATCCATGCGCGGTTCAGACGTTGATGCGAGCCTCTACTACCTTGTGCGTATGCTTGAAAGTGGGGAAGATCCCAAATTCATTGCGAGGCGGATGATCATCTTTGCTTCGGAAGACGTCGGACTCGCTGACAGAGTAGCCCTGATGCTCGCCAATGATGCGTTCCAGGCGGTAGAGAAAATTGGCATGCCGGAAGCCCAGCTTAACCTGGCCCATGTCACGATCTATCTCGCCTCAGCCAAAAAGTCCCGTGCTGTGCCCAACGCCCTGATGAAAGCCAAAGAAGCCGTTTATGCATTCCCGAGCGAACCGGTCCCACTGCATCTGCGAAACGCGCCAACCAAACTCATGAAAGACCTGGGCTATGCTAAAGACTATACGTGGTCAGAAGACAGAGTTGGCCCCAAAGAAGGTCTCTCCTTTCTCCCTGAAAAACTGAGGGGCAAAAAATTCTTCACAAAAGCTTAAAACAAAATTCTTTGTACAGCCGCTGAGGAGCATACGCAGGCTGCCAGTTGGTGTCTCCAGATTTCAACCCATAAATCGCGTCAGGTCAGGCGGCAGAAGCGAGGAACGCGACACATCGATATTCACAGACTGTATTTTCTCCGGGAATTGTGATAAGCTTGCAGCAGACAAGCGTACAGGCCGCGAAAATTGGCGCGAACGCTCGTTCTTTCTGGTGGAAGAAGTGGATACACCGCTGTCCGGGTGTTTCTTTATATCGATGAACGGTGATAAAAATCCACGCGTAGCACAACTGGGACGTGTCTATTGCGGGTGGAGTTATCACGGTCGCGGCGTTCTACGCAGCTACAGGCAGAGAGCCAGCGCTCAGCGACGCCTGAGGGAGAGTTTCTCTTCGCGGAGAACGTGATGAGAGAGAAAGGGAATGTCAATGGCGAGTAACGAGAGGGCACCTCAGAAGCCATCTACGCGGGGAACCGCTCGCAAAAGCGGCGGCGCAAAGCCCCTTTCGACGAATACAACCCAGGACGAGAATATCCGCGACACCCAGTATCCCGACTCCAACTTCTTTGCGACAGAAGATGATTATGAGGCGAGTTCGCCACGTTTTCCGGCGAGCGCGGTACGACGCAATCAGCCGATCACGGGCCGGAGTAGCCGCGATATGAGCACTGAAGGTCGGCGTGCGGTTCCCAATCCCAACATTCCCGCGCGTAGCACCCAACGTCAGAATTTCGGCGCTGTTCCCCAGTCAGGTCAGCCCCGTGCTGGTCGCCCTGTCACGACGTCTTATGATGCATCGCCAAAGAAGCCCGCGCACCGCAACATCCACTGGCTGTTTTATGTGGGCATCGGCATGCTGGTCGCCCTGGGCTTGTGGGCAGTCGGCTCGCTCGCGCTCAACTGGGGGACAAACGAGTATAATAATTTCGTCTACGGTAATCCGCGCACCTATCAGACCGACGCGGTGGTTGGACATAACGATAGTGCTCAACATCCGAGCCACTTTATCGCCATTAATCTGCATGGGGAAATCGTCATCTACGAGTTACCCGGCGGTGATCCCTCGAAAACCAAGACCTATACCGTGACTCCTGTTATGGTTGCGCCCGGTGCCGATCAAGTTCCGGTCACACTCACCTTCAAAGACGCGAGTCGCGATGGCAAGCTCGATATGATCGTCAATATTGCGGGCAGTCAATATATCTTTTACAACAATGGCACGACGTTTGTTCCCAGCACTGGCGCTGACCCGACGCCAACACCAACGCCATAAAGCGTGAAATAGAAGAGGCTAATGTGGCAGGGTTGGCAGCCACAATTGGAGCGCGAAGACGATATGCCAGATCAGGAGACCGATTGTCACCAGGGCCAACAGGATGTGGAAAGTGCGCCAGGAGCGGGTTATGTAGCGATAGAAAAGTTCGCGCTTCATGGCTTGCCGCACTTCCTCAAGTTCGCTGGCCTGTTCTTGTGAGCCGGGCATCAACACGGCGGGATTGAGAAAGACGCTTTTTTTATCGGGAACAAGGCGGAACTGGCCGGTTTCACGGCCCAGCTCTTGTGGGGTGGATTCCAGTGAGATATACCCCAGGTCCCAGGGCGCGTGCAGGGTCTGACCGCGCTGGAACTGCGTGCCCTGTGCTGGCACCGAAACCAGCGATTTGTTCCCGCCGCTCTGCTGGCTGCGTTGAGGGGCAAAACCACGCACTTGCTGAGTATTATATGTCACAATTGCCTGGAGTTTTTCAGAAATAGTCTCGATGCGATCATCGCCCCCGGCTGTTAAGGCTTTGTGGACCTCACCAGCGGTCAGACGTGGAATCAGGCGATCCAGCCCGCGCCCGACCAGACCGCTGATAACCAGGGCGATCATGCCATAGAGCGCGTACGTCCCGGTGCGGGGATTGAGTTCACCGAAAGAGTGCATGCCTAGAAATGCCAGGCCCATGAGCGCGAAACAGATGTGCCAGCCGAGTGAGGCGCGTAGACCGCCCAGGGTTCGCCTGTGATGCGAACGACGACGCAGGCTGTAGAGCGTTGCCGCCAGCAGGAGCAACACTGTGCCAATGCTCGCGTACACCAGACCCACCGGACTATCAGGCGACGAATCGATCCCTGAACGGGTATACCACGCGAAGAAGCCCGCTCCCAACGCGATCACCAGGATCGTTACTATCGCGCGCGTGGCTCCATTCAGGACTGTTGCGCGATAGAGCCACGAATAGCCCGCCTCGCCTCGTTCATCGTCGTTCGGCTCTCTTCTGCTTGCCATAATGATCACTCTGCTTTCTAAAAGGTGATAAAACGTGTTCATCAACCTTCTCGTTTCTGTATTGTTCTGCTTGATGTACCTCAGCGATACTACGACCAAACACAGCTTTACAGTACACCGCACGCCCCAGAGGACGTGTGTGGCCCGCGCCGGGCAAGGAACCTCGTGAGAATATTCACCGCGCTATTCTCGTCGCGGCCCATCACAAGTTCACATTCCGTACAACAATACGTCCGTTTCCAGAGCGGCATGGCTTGCAGATTGCCACATCCACTACAGGCTTTCGACGTGTTGCGTTCATTCTCTAAAATCAGTTCTTTGCCATGGAACTGGCATTTGTAGGTCAGCATCTGGGTGAACGTGTACAAGCCCCAATCGTTAAACACCGCCCGATTGAGGTATCTGTTCCGCTCTCGATGCTCTTTCATGACCATTTGCCTCTGACTCAAATCACCGATCACGACAGTTCTCTCAACCAGTTTGTGAGCGATGAGATGAGACGCTTTATGCAAGCTATCACGCTGCTTATTGCGCTTTTTCTGTGCGACGCGCTTGTACACCTTGCTCAGATGGATATACCGACGAGACTTCTTTTTGCACTTATCACGCCTGGAGCGGATTTTGTCGAGTTGACGATTGTACCATTGACTCCCTTTGAACCCGCCAAGATGATAGAACCGCCCTTGCTCGTTGACCCCCGTTGCCAGCGTTTTGATCCCCAAATCAAAAGCAACAACCTGACCAGGGCTTTGATCCTCTTCCTTGACTCGATAGGAAAACGAGGCGTAGTAGTCGCCTCGACCATCGCGACTGATCGCCACTTCTCGAAAACTCCCTGGCGGTTGTTCGGTCAGTTCTGCCAGGATTTCAGGATAGACCTTGTTTTTGCCTCTTGCAGCCGTTGGCAAGTGCAGCGTCTTTCCCTCAACCTGAATATACAGAGCAGGATAGACTAGCGTGAAAAAGGAGTGGCGCGGCCTGACTCTCGGAAAACCTGGTGTTTCTCCTGCTTTGCACCGCCGGAAGAACGCGCCCATTGCGGCATCCAGGCGAAAGTAGACCTCGTGCAACAACTTTCCATACACCTGTTTGAGTTCAGGATCGTGCTGTTTGGAGGCTTGCAGCGTCTGTTTGGCAATGCGCCAACCGGGCCACTTTTCCCCTTCTCGCAAACGCATGACCCACCAGTTGTACAGCCCACGACACTTTCCCTGCATGAATTCCAGGGTCGCAGCGTCCTGCTCAGTCACGTTGAGCTTGATCTTTTTGGTGAGAAGCATCGTGATTCCCTTTCTGAATCCGCTCCAATTCCTGGGTGACCAGACGATCAAGCACGTCAATCATCGATGTTCCAAGCAGGGCCGCAACAATTTTGAGTTTGCGTTGGGTGTCTTTCAAGACACGGAGTGAAACATATTCCATGCATACATTATAGCATTGTATGCATATGAGGTCAAGTATGTGGAATATACTCCATTAAAACACATTCGGGTATGTTTCCGTATCTTTTTCGTTACTGTTGCAAAGCTCCCCAACCTGCGCGCAGGAGGCGCACTTTGAGCCACATCATCATGGCGTCTCGATGCAGACCAACCGGGCAGGGAGCCACACAGGCCCCACACTGGTAGCAAGCGCGGGCAAATTGAGCCACCGGGCGCGAAATTGGCCCGCCCAGCGTCTCACGGTTGAGCACATCGATTGTCACCGGCTCGCCGAGGGCTGGACAGGCCAGCAAACATTCATTGCAGCCAATGCAGGCGGCGCCTGGTCGCCCATAGGCGATGTTACCACTACCATGTTATGGATCGGCGGGCAGGTAAGCAGCTCACAGATCATTGGCCAGGTGTTTTTGCCCGGCATTGCCTGTGCAGTAGTTCCCATGATCCTGCTGACTTTTCGCATGCGCGGTGCCCTGGAAGTGGGTGTCGTGCACGTCGAGCAGGTCGCCCACCTCGCACTCGACCCCGCACTCCTCGCGCACCTCGC
>Ga0207674_10009834_pt1 | contig 10891 bp, 8 predicted proteins | sample KBSCornC72_FD_184303 | JGI IMG/M metagenome (GOLD analysis project Ga0207674, IMG submission 184303) | Corn rhizosphere microbial communities from Kellogg Biological Station, Michigan, USA - KBS Corn C7-2 (SPAdes) (version 2) | ecosystem: Host-associated > Plants > Roots > Rhizosphere > Soil ...
CCCAACGCCCAGGTCGTCTACGACGTGCAGGGCGGCTCCGACCCGCGCGTCACCGGCGCCATCGGCATCTGGGCGCAGCAGACCAACCTCACGTTCAAGTACCGCACCACCGAATCGGCATACATCCACGTCGAGATCGGCGCCTCGGGGCAGTCGCCGGCCATCGCGGTCCGCAGTGTCGGCGGCGCGGTGGCCCGGGTGCCCGGCGACGCCACCGCCTACGCGCACCGCCACGCGGAGTTGATGCTCGTGACGACCAGCGTGGGGCCGAAGCCGGTCGTCGAGGCCGCTCGTCCTGCTCTCGAGGCGATTTGGGAGAAACTCACACCTCACGTCAGCGGCGCCTACGCAAACTTCCTCTCTTCTGCCACCCAGGAGGATGTCGCCGCGGTTTATCCAACGGAGGTCTATCAGCGGCTCGCGGCGGTCAAGCGTCAGTATGACCCCGGCAATCTGTTCGCCCGCAACCACAACGTCCGGCCGGATGAGGTCATGGCGGGCTGCTAATTCCTGCTGCCGCGACGGCGCGCCGACCGCCGGTTACGGGTCCTCTTGTATAGGTTTGTGCCGTGGCGACCGGAGATTATCGGCTGACTGGCGTTTTGGCCTTCTTGATCGTGGCGGTTACCACGGCAGCCGGCTGGCAGGGTGGCCACCACCCCCAGGAGAACGCGCCTTCCCGGGTGGCGCAGCCGACCCTGACCGACCAGGCGACCGCACGGGCGGCAGCGATCGGGGCGCCATCGCCGGACACGCGTACGACGCCGGAAGCCACGGTCCCCGGGACTCCAACGCCTAGTCCAGGAGCCCACGGTTCTTGCCCGGCTGCGGCGACCGCCTGCGTAGACCTCGAGAACCACCTCACCTGGCTGCAGGCCGACGGGCATATAACGTACGGCCCGGTGTCCATGGAGCCCGGGCCGCCCGGCACGCGGCAAGCGACCCCGCGCGGGACCTTCCACGTCCAGTGGAGGGCCGGAGCGAACTACATCAGCACCGAGTACCACGTGCCGATTCCGTACGCCGTGTTCTTCGCTCCCGGCGGGGTCGCCTTCCACGGCGGCAGCCTTGACACGCCCTCGCACGGCTGCGTCCACCTGGACATCAGCAGTGCCCGCTACTACCACGACCACCTACCGACCGGAGCCGAGGTCGTAGTCTTCTGAACCCGGTACGCCGCACCCTGCCCCATCACGTACGGGATTCACAAACCCCCCATCTTGACGACGGGGTGCACCCCACCTGACCACCTGGCCGACCAGGCGCTATTACAGTCATCGGCGGGACACTCATACCAGCCTTTACGCCAGCCCCGGCCGGCGGCGGCCGCCCTATGCGGAACGCACGGCTGCCCGCAGGCCGGACAGGGCACGGTGAGGGCATCCGCGGGCCGCCACGATGCCTGAGCTACGGCATACTGCCTGACCAGTACGGCCCGGATCTCCACGATGCTGGCCTTGGTCGCGTCCAGCTCGCTCGTGACGGTGGCAAGATGGGCGCGGAGTTTGTCCCGGTAATGCTCTAGCCGCTGCTCGGCGAGTTGCGGCGGCCGCCAGGAGAGCTCGAGCTGATAGAGCTGGAGCTGATCCAGCTCGCCCTCGGCTTCCGCGAGGCGACGCCGGAGCTTCTCGACGTCGCCTTCCAGACGGTCGCGCTTATCGGTCAGCTCACGGAAGGTGGCGGTCAGCCGCTCGATGGCGCCGGGCAGTTCCGGCGGGGGCCCGGGCTCTGACGTGCGCTTACCCTCGTCGACAAACCGGGACATTGGCCCACTTTAACGTCCTGCCGACCTGTGGACCGGCTGCCCCGCCGGCGATCGGCAGATCGCTTTGGTCCTGTAACGGACGAACCGGACACTTAGCCATAAAGCTGGCTATCACGCCGCCGTGCGGGGGGACGCAGCCACTGCGTGCGTGCCGACGCTGACACCCAAGGAAATTTGTCGCATCGGCGTGTCAAATAGTTCTAAGTACTCAAATCAGTAAGATATCGGCGTGGAGAGGGGCCCAGATCGGAGCACGTCAGGACATGAGATGCGGTTAATGTGCGGTTCCGAGTCTTTGCAGAAGCGTTGAACGACAGAAGGCCGCTGTTGTTCAACGCCATTTAGTTCGCTGAGGTGTGGGGAGCATAGTTCGTGCGTTCTCGAAGGCGGGGAAATTCAGTCTGGTCTCGCGGCCCGGACGGCAGCTCTGGGCCTAGTCGTCGCCGGGTATTGGCTGGCGGTATCGGCGCTGGCGCGCTCCTGGCGCTGCCGGATCTGGGCTCGAGCGCCGGGGCCAGCGTATCGGGCCGACCCGCTGAACGGTACGCCTTCGTCTACGGCACGCCGGATCTGGACGAAGCGCCTAGCGGGTCTGTGGTCGCTGCGATGTGCCCGCCATCGCGGGCGGCGTCTAGGCCGCCGGTCCCGGTTGCCGTAAGACTCGCCGCTGCGCCGGTCTCGTCAGCGGACCAGACCGTCACGGCCCTGGCCACCGTGGACATGGTGCACGACGGCGCCAAGATAACGCTGACCCTTCTCGGCGCCACCGCGCCAACCGTCGTCAAGCAGGGGTCGGTGACTGTGACCGGTGTCCCGCACGACGCGCATGTCCTGGTGACGCCGGTCTTCGCTCCTGGCTCGGCCATCATTTCCCTCGTTCTGGCCATCACGGTGCCCGTGGGCAAGCACATGGTGCGCAAGGCGCACCCGCATACGGGCCATCCGGTGACCCAGCTCGCGACAACCTGGAGATCGCACCATGCGCTGGCTTACTTCAATCAGCACAGCGGGGCCATGACGGGGCCGTTCCACCTTTCCGATGGACCCTCGCTGGCGCTGTCTACTGCGGCCGCTAATGGCTCTGATCTACTGCTGTGGACAACCAGGGAACCGCAGCCACATGATTCAGCCGCGGTCCGGGCCCAGGCATCGTTGTCCCGGCTGCACGTATTTCCGCTGGGCAGCGGCAAGGCCAGGTTGTCGGCGGCGGTGCCGGCGCCGTGGCCAGGCGGGGAACCCGTCGCTACGCTGGCGACCGGTGACGTAGCGCGCCTGGTCCGGGGGCGCCAGGTGCAGGTGTGCTCGGCCAGGACCGGAGAGGTGACGGAACACGAGATCCCCGCGCTCCGCGAGGGGCGCGCGAAGCCGAGCGCCGTCACCATGCACGCCCGGCCGGACGGCACGGTGTTTATGACCAAGCCGGGGTCCGGGGTGGCCGTGATAGCTGATGCGGCGGACTCGTTCCGGGCGAGGAGCCACATTCGGTACGCGGCCCCCGCGTCGCCGCTCGGCGCACCGTGGAGCAAGGCGGTGCTTTCACCAGCGGGTGAGACCGTATATGTCCTCGGCCCCGCGGGAACCGGTGGCCTTTGCGCTTACCATGCGGGTTCCGGCAAGCTGGCTGGCTCCTACAGCGAGGGCCGCCAGTATCACGGTCTTTACCAGCTGCCCAGCGGAGCCTTGCTGGCAGTGCGACCCGAGAACCCGCGGCTCGCGTTCTTCTCGCCTGACCTCAGTCCACTCGGAACGGCTGAAACGAACCTTCACGTGTCGGCCATCTATTAGTGCGGCAGCAGGCAGTTACCAGGCCCTTGACGGAGGAATGGCAGAAATGACCGGATACGACACTGCGGGCCGGATACAAAACACCTACGTCTCGGCGCATCGCGAATTCGGCACGCACCCGAACTTCTGGATTCGCTACTTCACTCCGTCGCCGGCCGCCGACCTGTTCCATGAGGACGCCCTGGCGGAAAGCCGGGGCGCCTGGGACAGCGGCGGCCCCTACATTGGCGTCATTTCCGCGCCTAGGCAGTCCCGGCTGAGCGGGTCCGCGGCCGAAGGCCATGCTGATGCGCAGGCGTTCGCGGCGGCACTGCTTACCGCCTACCACGGCGTCCGCCCGCTCCTGCTGCCAGCCAACAACCAGCTCTACTGCTGGCTCGACCAGGAATATTCGACCTCGCTCAGCTTGAGTTACTGGAATGCGTGGGCGAGTTACCTGGCAAATTATAATTTTGCCGGCCTGGGCACCTACCCGCTGTACCCGTGCCTTTACTGTGCCCCGCATTCGCCGTACCCCAATTGCTCGACCGTCTCCAAGGCGCGAGGAGTCAATAGGCCCGCCGCCATATGGTCGAGTACACCCGAACCATGCGGAACGGTGAGTAAACCGCCCCGCTGGAACGCGGCCCATTGCGCGACGATAGGCACTCGCCTCTGGCAATTCGGCGAGCAGGGCGTGTGCAACTTGTCGGCCAATGTCGACCTCGATCTCGGCGGCCCTGGATTCATAACAGCCAGATTTTGCTTCCGCCTTAAGTATCGGCCATAGAAAGCAGCTGGGTGATCGGAATTAGTCAGGTTATAGGGTCGGCCATTGCGGGGTGTGCCGCCAGCTGCGGCGCGGTTCTGATCGTGGCCGGGACGAGCAAGCTGTACCGCGGCATACGTGGATTCGACGACATGACCGCCATCAGGCGGGCGCTGCGGATGCCGCGGCGGCAGTGGAGGCTGTTCGGGCTGGCCTCCGGGGCCACGGAGTGCCTGGTGGGCGCGCTAGTGTGCAGCGGAGCGTACCCGGTGCTGAGCGGGGCCAGTCTGGCCGCCCTCGGGGCGGTGTTCTGCGCTGTGCTCGGATACGTGGTGTTCGCGCACGTTCCAGGCAGCTGCGGGTGCATCAGGTGGCGCGCAGTGACCGAAACCGGGGCCGAAGCGCTGACCTGGCGGGCAATAGCTCGCAGCGGAATAATGTTCGGAGTCGGCGTCGCGTACACGGTGGTCTCAGTGGGGGCAGCGCACGCGCCTCGTCAGTATTGGTTCGGCCCCGGGTTTGTGGCCGGGACTGCTGTCCTGGTGCTGCTGAGTATGCCCGTGCCCGTACGTACTCCTGTTTGCCGCAGGCCGCTGTGGCACAAAACGCGCACCACGCTTCGCGCGCTCGCCAGCCATTCAAGTTTCGCGGCGATGGCCGACTCGGCCGGACCGTTCGGGCCTATAGCCCGGTACCGCCGGACGGGATGCACGGATGAGTTCTGGTTTACGGTGCCGCCCGGCCAGGGCAACCTGGCCGTGGTATTCCAGGTCAACCGGGCGGCGCCCGGCGCGCGGCTTGCCGTCCACGTTTCGATGCGAGACGTCCCGACATCGGGAACGAGCTGGCCGGCCCGGACCATCACCGTAGCCGATGTCCTGCCTGAAGTACCTCGCGGGACAGGGGGCAGGGATGATCCGCGACCACCGCAGCGCCTAGCGCCCACGGCGGCAGGCCGGTAAGGCTTGGACAAATGGAGAGAGACGATATGAGGTTTCACGTAGTCCGTGATCCGCAGACACGGCCGACGACCTACCGCAAGCTCACCAGAGCCGCAGTCCGTGATCGCTCAGTCACCTTTGGCTTCTTGGCCGTGGCGGCGTGCGGGCTAGGCATAACCGCATGCGCTAGCCAGGCCGCGCCCGGTGCGACATCGTCATCGTCCGCAACATCGCCGGCCAACAACACAACGTCGCCGGCCAACAACACAACGTCGCCGAGTTCGGCATCAGCCGCCGACACCGGCGCCTGTGTCACAAGTCAGCTGAAAATCAGCCTCACCAACACCGGCGCTCTGGCGGGCCAAGCCGGCGGCTACCTGAAGTTCACCAACAAGAGCGGTACCCCATGTCGCATGACCGGCTGGCCTGCCGTGATCGGACTGACGGCTAGTGGACAGGCGACGCACCTGCGGCACTTGCAATTGAGCATGTTCGGCGCCTGGCACTACAGTGCCCCGCCACCTGTGGTAGCCCTTCAGCCAGGAGATTCCGCCTACGCGATTGTGGCAGCCGACGATAAGCCAGCCGGAAACAGCAACCGCTGTCCTACGCCATACGCGCGTCTCCGGGTGAGCCCGCCGGGTGATTCGGGAAATGTGACGATCTCCGCGTGGCTGCCCGGCGCAGGCTCCTACCTGCCGTCGTGTGCCTCAGCCAACGGCTCACCGACGGCGGGGACGTCGACGATAACAACGCTTTCCAGCCTGCCGCATTAATCTAGCTAAATTAATTTCAAAAGCCTACGATTGGCTGTTGGCTCGCATCGCACACATATCGAGGTTCTGTCCCCAGCCGACACAAGAATGCCCAGAGCAACCGATAAAGGCATAGAATTCGGCAGCGATCTGCAGCGGGTAGCGGTTCCGGTTGGCTAACACCTTGATCATTTCGGTGCCGACGAGGGGCAGGTTGACTCTCGACCTGGCGCCCGCCTGCGGACGACGTGAGCCCGGCGGCGCCGGACGTCTGTCCTACCCCGGGGGGCGGGTGGTGGGACCAGCGTGTCTCGGACACTCGCACGCGGCGCACTGGCCGGACCAGCAAGGACCGGCGCCCGTGCCGATCCGCTGCTGGCTGCCAGCCGACGGCAGGACTACTTCCCTGCTGTCTGTGCACAAACATGTGGATGACTTGTGCGCAACGGCGCCAAGCCTGTGCATAGGCGGTGGAAATGCTGGGGATTCCGCAGGCTAGCCGGAACCAGAAGAGGGCATTTACCTGGGAGAGCGCGAGCTATGCCTGTGCATACAGAGAAAATCAGTAATTATCCACATGCCGCACTGTAAGAAATGGTGAGTGAGCCGAATGTTTATCAGAGGTTTATCCGGTTGTGATATGACATGTAGATCGTGGTAATACTTAAGCCCAGAGAGGATGAGCCCGGCGCTTTTTGAAGGGGGGTCTAAAGGTAACAGCGGCGAACGCCTCCGGTACACGCCGTGCGCAGGCCGGCAGGTCCGGTACCGGCTCATCACAGCGCCCGACAATCCCGCAGTCGGGTGTGATCGGAGCTCGGCCCGTCTGGGACCCCAGCGGCCGCCCGGTCCATCATTCCGCTGCGTCGCTGTCCCTCGGCAGGGGGGTTACACCCGCTGCCCGGCGCTTATCCCTGGATCGACGGGAGACCTGACATGAAGATCAAGATTCGCCATCACGACGGCAGCATGCCCCAGGAAGACGGCTTGTCCCAGATGGGCGACTGGCTTGCCGAACTCGGCGACGATAGCCATACCGAGCCGCCAGGCGACGCCCACGCAGAAGCAGGCGGCACCGATGATCCCTGGGCCGAAGCCTTCGCTCAGGCCGATGCCCGCGCTGCCCGCGCTGAGGCCGATGCCCGCGCTGAGGCCGAAGCCCGGGCTCAGGCCGATGCCCGCGCTGAGGCGCATGGGGAGACATCCGTGACGCCGACCGCAGTAATGACGCCATACCTGGAACCGCGACCGGTTCAGAATACGATCACTCCTGATCCGGCACCGGCGAGACCAGCGGCTACGCAGCACAACCGGCCCCGGCCGCTGGAGGTAGCCGAGTGCTCCTTGTGCGGCATCGCGCTTCCGCTAGGCCTTCTGGTCCCCGATGGCGGTCAGGCGTGCACCGACATCCGCTGGTACTGCAAGGACGCCATGTCGTGCGCCCACCGCTGGACAACGGCCACCTCGCCGGTAAGCGCGCCCGTGCCAGCGGCTCCCGACGATACTTCTCCCGATGCCGGGAAGGCGGCGCCTGATGAAGCGTCGGCGGAACTGCCGGGCGACATGTCCGAAGCGGCACAGCCCGCCGTACAGTCGACCCCTGTTGCCGGAAAGCAGAGCGTCCTGACCCACATCGGCGAGGCCGCCGCCCGGTTCTGAGGATGCGCGCCCGCGAGCGGCTCGGCCCGGTGATCGCGCACCCCTACGGTGCCAGCGAGATAGGTCTCGTCAGGGAGGTCGACCTTGGTCGCGGGCACGCGGCGAAGCTTGATTCGCTACGAGTGCCTAATTCGTATGCGCGTTCGGGAGGTGCTTGCCGATGTAGCCCACGTAGATCTTCCCGGTCCGGCTGGCGTCATCGTGATAGTGGATCCGGGGGGAGACGAGGCCCTTCCGGGCTATCTTGAAATGCGCATCCATGAAAATGGCGCCGTCCGGATGTATGTCGCTGGGGACCGGGAAGACCCGCAGCTTCCGGAGTTTGGGTGAGCGCTCGACGGGCTCGGATTCCTGAGTGGAATGCGCGCCCGGCGAATAGCCGGGCCGCCCGGGAGGAGTGTGGCCAAGGTAGGCGTGGACCCCTTTGCTGAATTCACCGCGGCGCCGTGCGGCCGCGTACCCGTCAAGGACCCGCAGCACGTCCCAGGATTTGGCGGCCCAGGTGCCAAGCGGGTCGAAGTCGTCCAGTTCTAGCGCGTTCTTCGGGTCCCCGGTGAATATGACACAGGAAAGCACGTGCTCATCGAGCCGCTCGAGTAGCTCGCCGAACGATCCGGGCGATTGCGCTGCCGCCGCGGCGGCCCGGGTCTGATCGACGCGGCCAACTCGGGAAAGGATGCCGCGAAGCCGGTCGAGCTCCAGCTTCGCCCTCAGCAGCTCGGCCTGCGTCTCGGCGTGAGCCAGCTGCTCATCCTCCAGCCGGGCGCGGACCAGATCACGATCGTCTTCTACGTCTTCGAGCATGTCCTGGAGGGCCGCGAGCCGCCGCGATATCTCCCGATGACCGCGCAGCACTCCCCGGCCTTCGGCCAGCAACTCCCGGAACCGGGCGGTCATGTCGTCAGGCCCGCCCGGCACGTCAGCGCGGGAGGCGCCAGACTGGAACTCGCTGACAAGGCTGGTGAGCAGCTCGCCGGCGATGGCGACCTCGCGGACCGCCGTGGTCGCGGCCTGTCCTGCCGGAGCCACACCAGCAGCCCCGTCACCTGACCTGCGAGCGAAAGGGTCTGGTGGCGTTTCCTGGATGGCTCGCAGGACGGCGGCCGGCTCCTCCCTGGACAGCAAGCGATCGACCTGGGCAACGTGCGGAGGCAGCGGCAGGTTCAGGGCCCGGCTTCGGTTCGCCCGGCCCAGCAAATGCGCGAGCTTGCCGGGGGGCTGCTCGGCGATCGTTCGGGCTACCAGGACACGGTGCCGCCGGGCATCAACGGCGCTGGCCGGATCGACCTCCGGCAAGAACGTGCGGACCGCTCCCAGCGGTACCGAGTGCGAGGGCGCGAACGCTTCCTCGAGCTTCTCGGCCGCCCCGGTGTCGAGTACGTAGATTCCGGACAGCCCGACGCACTCGCGGGTCAGCCGCTCGACATGGCCGATCATCCCTGACACGGGAACATCCGGGATCGGTGCGGCCACAAGAGCGGTACCGCGGCGCCCGGGATCGCAGATCGCCGATATCAGGCCATCGACCTCAGCCACGGTGACCACGGTCGGCTGGGCGGACAGGATCATCTCGCCGTCGTGGGCGTCTGCCGCCGACAAGATCGCCCGGACCATATGCGGAACTCCCGTCCACCACGCGTCCCCGGCATCAACGTCCTTGACGAGGCGCTCGTGTGACGCAGCCGGTCCGGACGTTGATGGCGGCGCGTTGACGTCGACCCAGACCCAGTCATCCTCCGTGCCGTCACGGTGCACCGTCACGGTCGTCACCCATTCCCCCGCTTCGGCCGCGGAAGAACTCTCGGTCAGCCGGTACCGCAGCGAGCGGGAGCCATCGTGCGGATGCAGTTCGGTCACGACGAGCTGGGCGTGTTCGGCTACGTCGTGAACTCCGGGGGCAACAGCGACGGAGCTGTATCCCTTGAGCGCCAGCCACGAACGGAAATGCTCCGCCGTGAGCCGCACCGCGTCCTGGCCGCGCCGCAGCGAGAAGATCGACCGGTACCCAACTGCCATCCAGATCCCAATGACTTCCCGGAGCCCCACCCGACGAGGGCGCTTGGATCACTATCGTATCGCCATGCCAGATGGCAGGAATGTTCGGCCGGTTATCGAATTCCTGTTCAATCTTACCGGGTCCTCTCGGCACTGAGGGGCCGAGAGGACCCGGGAAGAGCTGCTGGTGTCAGCGGGTCCCGGTCACCGGTTCCGATTCGCGGTCCGGCGATTCCTGGTGGGCGCCGGTCACGCCGTGGCTGACGGTGTGGCCGAGGTGGATGGCGCCGAAATCGTAGGCGGTTTCGGCGTGCTCTGTGAGGTCCACGCCGGTCGCCTCGTCCTCCGCGGAGACCCGGAAGCCCATCGTCTTGTCGATGATCTTGCCGAGAATCCAGGCGACGGTGAAGGAGTAGAGGCCGACCGCGACCGGGCCGAGGACCTGCACCCCGAGCTGCGCGAGGCCGCCGCCGTAGAACAGTCCCTTGCGCTGCCCGGCCAGCAGGGGGTAAGCGGCCAGGAATCCCAGCGACACCGCGCCGAACGCGCCGCCGACCAGGTGCACGCCCACCACGTCGAGCGAGTCGTCGAAGCCGAACCTGTGCTTCAGCCCGATCGCGTAGCAGCAGATGGCACCGGCCGCCAGGCCGAGCAGGATCGCCGCCCAGGGCTCGATGAACGCGCAGGCGGGCGTGATCGCGACCAGCCCGGCGACGGCGCCCGAGGCGACCCCCAGGGTGGTGGGCTTGCCGACGCGGTACCGCTCCACCAGGATCCAGCCGCCGGCCGCAGCCGCGGTCGCGATCTGGGTGTTGATGAACGCCAGAGCGGCGGTCCCGTCCGCGGCCAGCTCGGAGCCCGCGTTGAAGCCGAACCACCCGAACCACAGCAGCCCGGCGCCGAGCAGCACCAGCGGGAGATTGTGCGGCCGCATCGGGTCCTTACCCCAGCCCCGTCGCTTGCCGAGAACGATCGCGAGCGCGAGGCCTGCGGACCCGGCGTTGACGTGGACGACCGTGCCGCCGGCGAAGTCCTCGATGCCCAGGCTGCTGAGCCAGCCGCCGCCCCACACCCAGTGCGCGACCGGGAAGTACACCAGCGTGGCCCAGGCGACGGTGAACACCGCCCAGGCGCCGAACTTGGTCCGGTCCGCGATCGCGCCGCTGATCAGCGCGACGGTGATGACGGCGAACGTGAGCTGGAAGGCGGAGAAGATGAGGTCGGGAATGCCGTTCACCCGGGT
>Ga0207674_10009835_pt1 | contig 10889 bp, 7 predicted proteins | sample KBSCornC72_FD_184303 | JGI IMG/M metagenome (GOLD analysis project Ga0207674, IMG submission 184303) | Corn rhizosphere microbial communities from Kellogg Biological Station, Michigan, USA - KBS Corn C7-2 (SPAdes) (version 2) | ecosystem: Host-associated > Plants > Roots > Rhizosphere > Soil ...
AACCCCGCTCGGTGAGCAGCTCGGCGAGCGTCCGCACGGCCGGCGGAACCGCGCGCAGGAGGTCGCCGGCGGGGAGCAGCTCGGCGGCGTCGCCGCGCAGGCTGGCCGCGCACGACGGCTCCAGCGCGACCACCGGGACCCCGGCGGCGACCGCGCCGGACACGGCGGCGAGGCCGCGGCGCAGGACGCGCCGCGCCGGCCCGAACTGGCCCGTCGCGTGCCAGGTCAGGCCGCAACAGACCGGACGCGACGGGATGCGCACCGCGTACCCTGCCGCCTCCAGCACGCGCACCGCCGCGACGCCGACCTCCGGGCTGAAGTGGTTGGTGAAGGTGTCGACCCAGAGCAGGACCGGGTCGCCGCCCGGCGCCGGGCGCGGAGAGCGGCGGCGGAACCAGCCGCGGAACGTGCGCGCGGCGAACGCCGGCAGCGGGCGGCGCCCGTCGATCCCGGCCAGCCGCTTGGCGACCGGCCCCGCCCCGTTCGCGGCCCGGTTCGCCAGCCCGGGAGCGACCGCGGTGAGCCGCGCCCAGCGCGGCAGCCAGCCGAGGCCGTAATGCGTGCGCGGGCGCAGCCGCCCGGCGTAGCGGTGGTGCAGGACCTCCGCCTTGTAGGTGGCCATGTCGACGCCGGTCGGGCAGTCGGACAGGCAGCCCTTGCAGGCCAGGCACAGCTCCAGCGACTCGCGCAGTTCCGGCGCCCGCCAGCCGCCCCGCACCAGCGCGCCGTTGACCATCTCCTGCAGCACCCGGGCCCGGCCGCGGGTGGAGTCCTTCTCGTCGCGGGTGGCGAGGTACGACGGGCACATGACGCCGCCGGAGTCGGTGACGCACTTGCCGACGCCGGTGCAGCGGTGCACGGCGGTGGTGAAGTCGCCGCCGTCGTCGGGGTAGGCCAGCCGCACGGCGAGCGGCCCGCGCGCGGCCGGGCGGCGCAGGTCGGCGGCGAGCGGGCGGGGCCGCACGATCACGCCCGGGTTGAGGACGTCGCCGGGGTCGAAGGCGTGCTTGACGGCCGCGAACGCGTCGAGCACCGCGGGGGAGTACATGAGTGGCAGCAGTTCGCCGCGGGCCCGCCCGTCGCCGTGTTCCCCGGACATCGAGCCGCCGTAGCCGGCGACGAGTTTCGCCGCGTCGACCAGGAAGCCCTGAAACATCTCGACACCGCCGGCACGGTCCAGCGGGAAGTCGATGCGCACGTGCACGCACCCGTCGCCGAAGTGCCCGTACGGCATCCCGGTCAGGCCGCGCTCGGCCAGCAGCGCGTCGAAGTCGCGCAGGTAGGCGCCGAGCCGCTGGGGCGGCACCGCAGCGTCCTCCCAGCCGGCGTGCGCGGGCAACCCGGCCGGTGATCGGCCCGACAGCCCCGAACCGTCTTCGCGGATCCGCCACAGGATCGCCGCCTGTCCCGCGTCGGGAACGATGCGGACATCGTCGGCGTCGGCGTCCGCGACGAGAGCGCGCGCGGCGGCCTCGACCTCGGCGGCGCTGCCGCCGCCGACCTCGACGAACAGCCAGCCGCGGCCGGCCGGCAGCGGCGGCACGGCCGCCGCACCGCGCCGGCGCCGGACCACGTCGACGATGCGGTGGTCCATGCCCTCGACCGCGATCGGCGCGTGCGGCAGCAGCGCCGGGGCCGCGTCGGCCGCCGCGGCCATGTCCGGGTAGCCGAGGACGACCAGAGCGGTCGACGCGGGCAGCGGCACCAACCGCAGCGTGGCGGCGAGCACGACGCCCCAGGTGCCCTCGGTGCCCACGAACGCCTTGGCGAGGTCGGTGCCGTTCTCGGGCAGCAGGTGCTCCAGCGAGTAGCCCGACACCTGACGGCGGAAGCGACCCAACTCGGTGCGGATCGTGGCCAGGTTGGCGGCGACGATCTCTCCTACCGGCGTTGGCGCGGCACCTCTGGCGGCGGTGATCCGCTCGCCGGCGCCGGTGAGCACGTCGAGGGCGATCACATTGTCGGCGGTGCGTCCGTACGCCAGCGCATGGGCGCCGCACGCGTTGTTGCCGACCATTCCCCCGATCGTGCAGCGGTTGTGGGTCGACGGGTCGGGGCCGAACCGCAGGCCGTGCGGCCGGGCGTGGTTCTGGAGCGAGCCGAGGACGACGCCGGGTTCGACGGTCGCCGTGCGCGCTTCCGCATCGATCTGGCTGACCGTTTTGAGGTGTTTCGAGAAGTCGGCCACCACGCCCGGCCCGATCGCGTTGCCGGCGATCGACGTGCCGGCGCCGCGTGCGGTGAACGGGATCCCGGTCTCGCGGCAGGTCCGCAGGGCCGCGGCGACCTCGTCGGCGTCGCGCGGGTAGATCACCGCCGCGGGCACGACGCGGTAGAGCGACGCGTCGGTGGAGTACTCGGCGCGCCGGCGGGTGGACGTGTCGACGTCCCGCACGCCGGCGCGCCGCAGTTCGGTTGCGAGCTGCCCGGGAGTGATCAACGGGTGTTCGGCTCAACGGGTCTTCGGCAGCGGGTCGCCGGCGCGCAGCGGCGCGTGCTCGAAGCGGCCCTCGTGCGCGACGATCGGCCGCCGGTCGCCGGCGAGTTCCGGATGCTTCTGTTCGAGGCGCGTGCGCTCCTCGGCGGTGCGGCGCAGGTGGGTCACGTAGTCGCGGTCGCCGTTGTAGGTGCCGCGCCAGGTCTGCGGCATGTGCTCGGCGCGTGGCGGCTGGCTCGCGCTGCCTCCGGTGAGGCCGACCCGCGCCGGGATCTTGCGGGTGGGCTCGCCGCACGCACACGCCGGCAGCGGCGCGGTGAACGACTGGATCACCTCGAAGCGGTGCCCGCCGCCGCAGGCCAGTTCGTAGATCGCCATCTCTTTCTCCGCCTCACCAGAGATTGATGGAACGCCGGTAGATGCCGGCGACGTCGTCCTCGGTCACCGGCCGCGGCGCGGTGGCCAGCAGCCGCTGCTGCTTCATCGTCCCGTCGACGAGGTCCGGGATGTCGCCCTCGTGGTAGCCGACGCCGCCGACTCCGTTGGGCATCCCGACAGCCCGCATGATGTGTTGCAGCGCCGCCGGCAGGTACTCGGCGTCGTCGGTCGGCCGGTCCAGGTCGGGCGCGAGCAGTTGGGCGGCCCGGACGTGGCGCTCGGGCTGGGCCTCGAAGGTGAACCGGAACGCCTCCGGTGCGGTGAGCGCCACCGACATGCCGTGCGGCACCATCGGCTCGTCCTGCGGGTAGCCGTCCGGGCGGAAGTCCTTGACCCGTCCGGCGATCGGGTACGCGTTGGCGTGCGGGATGTGCACGCCGGCGTTGCCGAAGCCGAGCCCGGCGAACGTCGCGGCCAGCGCCATGTCGGTGCGCACCGCCAGTTCGTCCGCGGCCTCGCCCCGCACGGCCGGGACGAACGAGCGGGCCATCAGCCCGAGCGCCCGCTCGGACCACATGTCGGAGACCGGGTTCGAGCCGCAGTAGGGCACCCGCTGCTCGGGCGCCTTGCGGTCGTAGCTGGTGTACGGGCGGGCGGTGTAGCTCTCCAGCGCGTGACACAGGATGTCCATGCCGCTGGACGCGGTGACACCGGCCGGCTGGGTCAGCGTCAGCGCGGGGTCGACCACGGCGAGCGTCGGGCGCAGCCGGGGGTGGCTGATCCCCGTCTTGACCTTGAGGGCCAGCACGTCGAGGACGCAGATCGTGGTGCTCTCCGACCCGGTGCCGGTGGTGGTGGGCACGGCGACCAGCGGCTTCAACGGGTTGACCGGCGCGCGGGCCTTGCCGACCGGCGCGTTGATGTAGTCCATCAGCTCGCCCGGGTTGGTGGTGAGCAGGTTGATCGCCTTGGCGGTGTCGATGCTGGAGCCCCCGCCGACGGCGACGTACGCGTCGAACGGGCCGTTCTCCTTGGCGTGCTCGATCGCGGCTTGCAGGCTCACGTCCGTCGGCTCGACGTGGACGCCGTCGTAGGTCTTCGCGTCGATGCCGAACTTCGCCATCGCCTCGGCGACCCGCTGCGGGTTGCCGGTGGCCGCGACGCCTGTGTCGGTCACCACGAGGACCCTCGTGACGCCGAGCTGGGCGAGGTCGTAGCCGATCTCGTCGGCCGCGCCGGCGCCGAACTTCAGCGCGGGGGAGCCGTACGTGAAGACGGTTTCCGTGCTCATGCGATCGCCTCGCTCCGCTCGGCGATGCATTCGCACGGCGCTGCGCTGCTGATTCGCTCGCTTCGCTCGCTCATGAGTAGTAGCCGTCCGGCGAGCGGCGCATCGACCACAGCTGGTCGGCGTCGTGACCGAAGATCACCTGCGAGTTCGTCTTCTCCGCGAGGACGCGGATCTTCTCGACGCTCGCGTACCAGGCGCCCAGGTCGTTGACGATCGCGGCCGGCGTCGCCGGCGGGCCGTACGAGTCGCCCATGTAGATCGCGTCGGAGGTGAAGATCATCGAACCCGTCTCGGGCAGGTCGACCTTCATCGACATCGTGCCGGGCGTGTGGCCGGGCGCCTCGATCAGCGTGACGCCGGGCAGCAGTTCGGTGTCGCCGGAGACGGTCTGGAAATCCAGCCCGTCGTAGTCGCTCTTCAGGTGGGCGCCGGTGAACAGGCCGTCGAAGCCGAACGCGAACTCCTTCTCCTTGTCGTTGACGATCAGTTTGGCGCCGGTGCTGCCGAACATCTTGGCGTTGCCGGCGTGGTCGAAGTGCAGGTGCGAGAACACGACGTACGTGAGGTTCTCCGGCGAGACGCCGAGCTGGCCGAGGCGGGCGTCGAGGTACTGCTCCTCGGTGACGCGGTCGTACGGGAAGAAGTCCTGCAGGCCGGTCGGCGCCCAGCGGGTCTCCCAGTCGCGCGGGCAGCTGGTGTCCCAGAGGAGCAGGCCGTCGTCGGTCTCCACCAGGACGCAGTGGGTCGTGCAGGGGTACCACTCGGCCGGGATCTCGCGCTCCTGCCGCGACCGGATGCTCCGGCCCGGCTTGAGCAGCAGCCAGGTGAGGTCGCAGCTCATCGAGCCGCAGTCGAGGACGTGCAGTTTGGTCGCCGTCATGGGTGGCCTCCTCGGGTCTTCGTCCGGGTCCCGTCCTCGCAAACTCACATGTAACATGCGACATGTCAATGGTCGTCGTTCTTGCCGATCTTGGACGTTTGCCATCGCCTGAGCGATGGCAAACGTCCAAGATCGCGTGGGGGTGTCATGCGGGTCCGGGCGGCCTCGAGCCTCACCGATCAGGTCGTCGACGCCGTGCGGGAGGCGATCCGCGCCGGCCAGTTGCGGCCCGGCCAGCTGTACTCGGTCTACCAACTGGCCGACCAGTTGCAGATCTCCCGCACCCCGGTCCGCGAGGGCCTGCTGCGGCTGGCCGAGGCGGGCATGATCGAGATCGCCCGCAACCGCGGCTTCCGGGTGCTCGACCGCGACCACATCGACGTCGCCGAGGTGTTCCACCTGCGGCTGCTGCTCGAGATCCCGGCCGTGCGACGGGCCGCCCGCCGGGTCGACGACGCCCTGCTGGCCGGCCTGCACGAGGAGCTGGCCGCGATGCGCACCGCCGCCGTCGAGGGCGACACCACCCGGTTCATGCGCCACGACCAGCGGTTCCACGCCCGGATGCTGGCGGCCGCCGGCAACCGCAAGCTCGTCGACGTCGTCGACAACCTGCGCGACATCACCACGACCCTCGGCGCGTCGACCACGGAGAAGTCCCGGACCCTGTCCGACATCGCCGACGAGCACGAGCCGATCCTCGCCGCCCTCGCCGCCCGCGACGCCGACGCCGCGGCGGCCGCCGTGCGCGCGCACCTGGGGCACACCGCCCGGCTGCTCATCGAACAGGCCGTCGGCGGACCGGACGAGTTACGGCCGGACCACGTCGAGTTGGTCGAGAGCGCTGTGGAAGGGTTGTAGCGGTACATCCGCTGTATGCGAGCGTTTTTACGAGGAGCCCCCGCATGTCCCCGACCCCCGACGACGACGCCACCAGCTTCGCCGACCTCAACCTGCGTCCGGAGCTGTTGAACGCGATCGGCGGGCTCGGCTACGAGGAGCCGACGCCGATCCAGCGCGAGGCGATCCCGCCGATGATGGCCGGCCACGACCTGCTCGGGCAGGCCGCCACCGGTACCGGCAAGACGGCGGCGTTCGCGCTGCCGATCCTCGAACGGCTGGCGGCCGACCGCGGCGTGCAGCCGGCCGACGGGGCACGCGCACCGATGGCGCTGGTGCTGGTGCCGACGCGGGAGCTGGCCGTGCAGGTGTCCGAGGCGATCCACAAGTACGGCCGCGACCTCGGCGCGCGGGTGGTGCCGATCTACGGCGGGCAGCCCATCGGCCGGCAACTGCGGGCGCTGGAGTACGGCGTCGACGTCGTCGTCGCCACGCCCGGCCGGGCGCTCGACCACATCGGCCGCGACACGCTGAAGCTGAGCGGCCTCAAGATCGTGGTGCTGGACGAGGCCGACGAGATGCTCGACATGGGCTTCGCCGAGGACATCGAGGCGATCCTGGAGCAGACGCCGGCCGGGCGGCAGACCGTGCTGTTCTCGGCCACGATGCCGCCGCGCATCGAGTCGATCGCCGGCGCGCACCTGCGCGAGCCCGTACGCATCCGCATGGGCCGGGCCGCGACCGAGCCCGGCGAGGCGCCGCTGGTGCGGCAGAGCGCGTACGTGGTGCCCCGCTCGCACAAGCCCGCCGCGCTCGGGCGGATCCTCGACATCGAGGCGCCCAACGCCGCACTCGTGTTCTGCCGGACACGCGACGAGGTCGACCACCTCACCGAAACGCTGAACGGGCGCGGCTACCGGGCCGAGGCGCTGCACGGCGGCATGGGCCAGGAGGCCCGCGACCGGGTGATGGGACGGCTGCGCGGCGGCACCGCCGACCTGATCGTGGCCACCGACGTCGCGGCGCGTGGGCTGGACATCGAGCAGCTGACGCACGTGGTCAACTACGACGTGCCGTCGGCGCCCGAGGCGTACGTGCACCGCATCGGGCGGGTGGGCCGGGCCGGCCGGGAGGGCGTGGCGATCACGCTGGCCGAGCCGCGCGAGCACCGGATGCTCAAGACGATCGAGCGGGTCACCCGGCAGCGGATCACCGTCGAGAAGGTGCCCACCGTCGCCGACCTGCGGGCCCGGCAGCTGGAGCTGACCCGGGCCGCCCTGCGGGAGGCCCTGCTGGAGGACGGCGAGGACGGGCTGGACCGGTTCCGGGTGGTGGTCGAGTCGCTGACCGACGAGTTCGACATCGTCGAGGTGGCGCTCGCTGCGGTCAAGCTCGTGCACGAGGCGAACGGGATGACCGACGACGACGAGGAGATCCCGGATCTGGCCGAGCGCCAGCTGCGCCGGGATGCTCGCGACGGCCGCGACGGGCGCGACTCGCGCCGGCCCGGGCGGGACGGCCGGGATGGCCGGGATGGCCGGGACGGGCCCGGCGGCTACCCCGGGCGGGGCGACCGGCGCCCGCGCGGCGGCACCGGCGGGACGACCCGGCTGTTCATCGGCCTCGGCCGGCGCGCCGGCATCCGGCCCGGCGACCTGGTCGGCGCGATCACCGGTGAGTCGAGGCTGGCCGGGCGCGACATCGGCGCCATCGAGATCGCCGACCGGTTCTCCCTCGTCGAGGTCCCCGACCAGGCGGCCGAGGACGTGATCGCCGCCCTGCGCACCGCGACGTTCAAGGGCAAGCGGGCAACGGTGCGGCGCGAACGCTACTGAGCGGGCCGGTCGGGGCCTTCAGCCGGATCTTGGAAAGCTGTGCACCGAAATCGGTGCACAGCTTTCCAAGATCGCGGAAGCTGACCGCCTCAGTAGCGGCAGACGCCCGTCGGGAAGATCTGCTGCAGCCTCGCCCGTTCCTGCGCGCTCGGACGCCAGGAGCCGTAGAGGCCGCGCGCGATCGCGGCTGCCACGCTCTGCCGGTCGCAGGCGAACACGCCGCCCTCGATCGGGCCGCCGGCGACGGTCCGCGACGTGCCGTACAGCGGGAACTTCTGCGTGCACGCGCCCGCCGGCCGGTGGTCCAGGATGCCGGCCCACACGTCCGGCCCGGCGGCGATCTGCGCCCCCGACGTGTCGAAGCACCGGTCCACCGCGAGAGCCGGCTTGTTGCCCACCACGCCGCGCGCCGGGTTGGCGCGGATGTTGGCCATCCACTGGTCCATCACCGCGAGCGCCTCGGGCGTCTGGTCGAAGGCCACGGCCGGCCGCGCGTCGGTGAACCAGATGACCTGGTTGCCGGCGCGCCCGTCGTGGTCGAGCATCCGCTTGCGGCTGGCGAAGGACTGGTGCGAGTTGTGCATGTTCAACTGGTCCTCGAGGTAGTGCCGCCAGTCGATGACCGGGATGTCGATGTCCCCGGTGAACACCAGCCCGGACCGGTACGACGCGGCGATCGCCTGCCGGTCGCCGGTGGTGCGCGGGGCCGGGGTCACGCCGCCGTCGGGGGACAGCCGCATGTTGCGCGCGCTCCACGGGTCGAACTGCGCCGGGTCGGCGCAGGCCGCCGGCACGAACGGGCAGCCCTCGGTGACCATGTCGCGGGCCGCCTTCCACGAGCCGACGCGCGCGTTGAGGTCGAGGAACTCGGCCGGCGTGAGGTGCCCGTCGCGCAGCGCGGTCAGCCCGTACTGCACGCCCACGTTGTCCCAGGCCGAGCGCGCGTACCCGGCCGGCCCCACGCCGTAGATGGTCTTGAGATCGTCCCAGTGCGTCCACTTCACGGTGAGCATGACGCCCGGCATTTCATAGACGAGCGTCACCGTCTCGTTGCGCTGGACGATCTCGGGCCGCATCAGGTCGATGCTGCGCACGAGCCGTCCCGCCTGCAAGTTCTCGCGCGCGGCGAGCCCGACGACGCGGTCGCGGTCGGTGATGGCGTCGCGGCCGATCTCGGCGCGCGGCCGCCGCTCGATGTCGATGTCGGCATCGCGCAGCACCGCGCCGCGCTCCACCGCGTGAGCGAGCACCACGACCTCGAGCGTTGCGACGGCGCGGCCGCCGAGACGCAGCGTGCCGTGGCTTGCAGCGCTCGTCGGCAGGTCGATGTCGGCGTCAAACCGGCCGCTGCGCGCGTCATAAGTCAAGCGCGATACGCGCGGTTCGCCGAGCGCCGACGGCGACACGTACATTGCGCGGACCGCGCGATCGAAGTTGACCGTGATGTCCTTGGGCGCACCGAGCTGATACTGCTCGGAAAGAGCGCGCGACAATTCCTCCTCGACCGCGCTTGCAGGAATCATGCGCGCCGCGCGCGTCACCCTCACGTCGGTCAGGCCCGCGGTGTCGAGCCCGATCAGCGCGTGGGCGCGTACCGCCTCGACCACGGCCGCCGCCGGGACCGTCCCGGTCATGCCGAGGTCGGGCGCACGGAAGATCGGCTCGCCGGCGATCATGCCGGCGTTCTCGACGAGATCGCCGATGCGGACGAGGTCGCCGGTAACGGTCGCCTCCGCTTTGAGGACGGGGCGCTGCGTCGCGGGCGTGGCGGTTTGCGCCATCGCGGCGGCGCTGAGTGCGAACGAAGCGGCAAGGGTGAGTGCGAAGCGGATCATCATCGTCGTGCCTCAGCGCATCAGGTTGGAGGTCGCCTGCAACATCTGGTCGGCGGCCGTGATCACTTTCGAATTCATCTCATAGGCCCGCTGCGCGGTGATGAGGTTGGTGATCTCGGAGACGGAGTCGACGTTCGATTGCTCAAGGTTGCCTTGCAGCAAATCGCCTGTGCCGTCGGTCGCCGCCAGGCCGTCCTGCGGTGTGCCGGAGGCCGGCGTCTCCTGGTACATGTTGTCGCCGATGGGCAGCAGGCCGGCCGGATTGATGAAGCGCGTGAGCGTGAGCTGGCCGAGAATGGTCGGCGTGGTCGTGCCCGCCGGGATGACCGAGACCTGGCCCTGCGCGTTGATCGTGAGGCCGGTCGAGTTCGCCGGAATGGTGATCGCCGGCTGCACGACGTTGCCCTGCGCCGTGACGATGCGGCCTTGCGCATCGGTCTTGAACGAGCCGTCGCGCGTGTAATTGTATGTGCCGTCCGGCATCTGCACCTTGAAGAAGCCGTCGCCGCGGATCGCCACGTCCATCGGGTTCGTGGTCTGCGTCATGCTGCCCTGCGACATGAGCCGCCCGGTGCCGACGGTCTTCACGCCCGAGCCGAGGTCGATGCCTACGGGGAGCATGTTGCCCCGGGCCGATGTCTGCGTGCCGACACGGCTCAGGTGGTCATAGAGGAGGTCCTGGAATTCGGCGCGCTGGCGCTTGTAGGACGTCGTCGTCATGTTCGCGAGGTTGTTCGAAATGACCTGGACGTTGAGTTCCATGGCCATCATGCCGGTCGCTGCGGTGGAGAGCGCGCGCATGTGTCAGTATCCTTTGCGTCAGTTCGGCACGTCGGCCAGCTTGTCGACCGACTGCTGGCTGAGGTCGCTCTGCTGCTGCAGCAGCGTCGCGACCTGCGTATAGGAGCGGGTGATCTCGATCATGCGCGACATCTCGACGACGCCGCGCACGTTGGATTTCTCGAGCGCGCCTTGCGCGATCTTCGCGCCGGTCGCCGCTTGCGGCGCATCGCCGGGCGAGGCCTTGAAGGTGCTGCCGCCGTCCTTCTGCAATTGCTGCGGCTTGGCGAAGGCGACGAGACGCAGCGTGCCGCGCTGGGTGCTGGTCTTGTTCGCGCCCTCGCGCACGCTGACGGTGCCGTCGGCGGCGATCGAGATCTGCTTGTCGTTCGGCTGGAAGGTGATCGGGCCGCCTGTACCGAGGACGGCGTCGCCTTCGGACGTGACGAGCTGGCCCGTGGCGTTGAGGTGGAAGGCGCCGTTGCGCGTATAGCGCTCGCCGCGCGCCGTCTGCACGGCGAAGAAGGCGTCGCCGTCGATGGCGACGTCAAGGGGATTGCCCGTGCTCTCGATCTGGCCCGCGGTCATGTCGTGCCAGATGCCGCGGTCGCGCACG
>Ga0207674_10009842_pt1 | contig 10885 bp, 12 predicted proteins | sample KBSCornC72_FD_184303 | JGI IMG/M metagenome (GOLD analysis project Ga0207674, IMG submission 184303) | Corn rhizosphere microbial communities from Kellogg Biological Station, Michigan, USA - KBS Corn C7-2 (SPAdes) (version 2) | ecosystem: Host-associated > Plants > Roots > Rhizosphere > Soil ...
GCGTGGTTTCGCCCTCGATGTCGCGCATCTGGCCGCCGACCATGCCACCGACCCCGGCGCCGGCCGCGAGCTCGACGACCAGCCGGGCGCGGATGGCGGGTTCCTGGGCGCCGTGCTCGCCCAGATGGGCGAAGGCGAGGGTCAGTAGCGCATCGCCGGCAAGGATGGCGGTGGCGTCGTCATAGGCTTTGTGGACGGTGGGCAGGCCGCGCCGGAGATCATCGTCATCCATGGCCGGCAGGTCGTCGTGAACGAGCGAATAGCAGTGGATCAGCTCGACTGCGACGGCCGGGGCGATGGTCAGTTCCGGCGCGAGTCCGAGCATCCGGGCGGTTTCCCGCAGCAGGAAGGGTCGGATTCGCTTGCCGCCGTTGAGCGTGCCGTGGCGCATGGCCGCAATCAGACGGTCGGGCGGAAGGTCCGGACCGCTCAGCCGCTCGGCCGTCAGCAGGATTTCGAGCGCCCGCTCGATTTGCGCGGCGTTTTGCTGGAGTTTCTGCTCAAAGGAAGCCATGGCGCGCCATTACCCGAAACGGGGAAGAACCACTAGCCAAAGCCGGTTTTCTTCTCTATAGAGCCGCCAACTTTTCCGGCAGACCCCGATCTGTCGCCGCCGAAGCCCTCGGCGAACCTGAAGAATTACGGAGACCGAAATGGCCGTTCCAAAGCGCAAAACCTCGCCGATGAAGCGCGGATTCCGCCGCTCCGCCGATGCCCTCAGCGCCCCGGCTTATGTCGAGGACAAGGATTCGGGCGAGCTGCGCCGTCCGCACCACGTCGACCTCAAGACCGGCATGTATCGCGGCCGGCAGATCCTCGAGCCCAAGAAGGCCTGATTCAGGTCCCGCTCAGCTTGCAGTTTTTCACGGCCAGTCCCAAAAGGGCTGGCCGTTTTGTTTGGGGAAATCCATGAGCTCCACCCGCGTTGAATCGGATTCGATGGGCACCATCAATGTGCCCGCGGACAAGTATTACGGGGCGCAGACGGCCCGCTCGCTCGCCAATTTCGACATTGGCGGGCAGAAGATGCCCGACGAGATCATCCGGGCCTTCGGCATTCTCAAGAAGGCGGCCGCCGGGGCCAACCTCAAGCTGGGCCTGATGGACCAGGCGACGCATGACTTGATCGTCAAGGCCGCCGACGAGGTGATCGCGGGCAAGCTCAAGGACCATTTTCCGCTGGTGGTGTGGCAGACGGGGTCGGGCACCCAGTCCAACATGAACGTCAACGAGGTCATCTCCAACCGCGCCATCGAGCTCGCGGGCGGGGTGATGGGAAGCAAGAAGCCGATCCATCCCAATGACCACGTCAATATGAGCCAGTCGTCCAACGACACCTACCCGACGGCGATGCACATCGCGGCGGTGGAAGCGCTCGAGGGCTATTTCTTCCACCGGGTGGAGCTGCTGCGCGACACGCTCGATGGCAAGGCCAAGCAGTTCATGGATGTGGTCAAGATCGGCCGTACCCATCTGATGGACGCGACGCCGCTGACCCTCGGGCAGGAGATGAGCGGCTGGGTCGCGCAGATCGACCTGGCGCTCAAGGCGATCCGCGCGACGCTGCCGCAGCTCTACGAGCTGGCGCTGGGCGGTACCGCCGTCGGCACCGGCCTCAACGCGCATCCGAAGTACGGCGAGACGGTTGCGGCCGAGATCGCCAGGCTCACCGGCCGGCCGTTCGTGACGGCGCCGAACAAGTATGCGGTGATGGCGGGACACGATGCGTTCGTCGGGACGTCGGGGGCGCTGAAGCAGCTTGCCGTGGCACTGATGAAGATCGCCAACGACGTGCGCTGGATGGCGTCAGGTCCGCGTTCGGGTCTAGGCGAGATCAGCATTCCAGAGAACGAGCCGGGCTCCTCGATCATGCCGGGCAAGGTCAACCCGACACAGTCCGAGGCGATGACGATGGTCGTGGCGCAGGTGATGGGCAACGATGCGGCGATCGGCTTTGCCGCGAGCCAGGGCAACTTCGAGCTCAACGTGTTCAAGCCGGTGATCGCCTACAATTTCCTGCAGGCGGTGCGCTTGCTTGCCGACGCAGCCAAGAGCTTCAACGATCATTGCGCGATCGGCATCGAGCCCAACCGGGCGCGCATCCAGCAGCTGGTCGATCAGTCGCTGATGCTGGTCACCGCGCTCAATCGCAAGATCGGCTACGACAATGCGGCCAAGATCGCCAAGAACGCGCACAAGAAGGGTACGACGCTGCGTGAAAGCGCGATCGAACTGGGGCTGCTGACGGGCGAGGAGTTCGACGCCGAAGTGCGGCCCGAGCAGATGGTCGGGCCGCTCAAGATCTAGGGGCGAAAGCCCGAACGCCGGGCGATGATCGCCAGGCCGACGACGATCAGAACGATCGGCCAGAACAGTCCCCAATTGAGTCCGAAGAAGATGGCGAGCGCCATGGCGAGGAGGATCACCCCGCCAATGGCGGGCCCCATGGCGCGGCCGGAGAAGGTGTTGTCGACGCGATAGAAGCGGATGGCGGCAACCAGCAGACCGACGGCGGGGATCAGCAGCAGAACCGCCCACCAATGCGGCGGCAGATGGAAGCCGAAATTGCCGAGCAGGAAAACCACGCCGACGATGATCAGGACGACGGCGCCGATCGGGAAGCCGCTCCAGCCATGGCCCATCATCTCGTGGCGCATCCCTCGGCGCGCCTGACGCTCGGCCCGGCGCATGTCGCGCCAGTTGCCCGTCGGGCCGGTGGCGCTGGGCGATCCGGCCGGATCGGGGCTCGGGCCTGTGCTGGACGTATTGGGATCGGACATTGGCGTCTCCTGTCGCTGAGGCACCATATTGTAACCCTTATTGCCCGCTGCAAGTGAGGGCTGGCGAACCGGCAAGCTCTTTGCCATTGTCCCGCCACCACGAGAGGGAGCTCATCGAATGTCCGAGACTGTGATCGTACCGCCAGCTGCCGGGCTCGGCCGCCGTCGTCGCGGTGGGCCAATCATGCTTCTGCCGCTGCTGTCCATTCCCTGGCTGCTTTACAATCTGCTGGCGTTCACGATGTTCGGCGGCCAGCCATCTGGCTGGGCGACGCAGGTGTTCCAGATCCGGATGGTGTCGGGCACCGAATGGTCGCTGACCTGGGGTGACATCATGCTGCTGATCGGCATCGTCGCCCTCTTCTTCGAGGTGCTGAAGTCGACCAATACGGGCCGATCGTCGCTCGTCGAGCATATGCTGTCGACGGTGCTGTTCATCGTGTTCCTCATCGAATTCATCCTCGCGGGCGCGGCGGCGAGCTCGACGTTCTTCCTGCTGATGGCGATGAGCCTGGTCGACGTGGTGGCCGGTTTCTCGATCTCGATCACCGGTGCGGGCCGCGACGTCACGATGGAATAGAGCCGTCGGCGCTGCTCCATCGAGTCTAATTGCGCTCTGGACTGATCGATCCCCAACGGGCTCGATCAGCCAACCGCCGGAGTCCCGACTGGAGCCTCTCTTTTGCGCTCTGGACCGAACGATCCCAAACGGGCTCGTTCGGCCAACCGCTGTCAGGCGTCGACCGAGATCCGGTAGCCGGGGGGCAGACGGCGGACGGCGATCTTGCCGCCCGCATCGTAGGTGCGCAGGGCCACGGCCACTGGCGCCTGGCGCTTGGTGCGCTGCGTCGCGAGGTGATGGCGCTCGGCGATGAGCTGGCTGAGAAACGCCGCCTTGGGGGCGCCGCGATAGCTCGAGAACGACGTTCCGCTGCCGGTTGTCGCGGGTAATCCGCCGATCGTCTCAAAAGGACGCATAGCCGTCGATCCCTGTTCCAGGCTGGCGCATTTGTCCCAAAATGGGACGGTGTCGCTCTCGTTGTGACAGCAACGTCGCAACGGGCATGCCAGTCGCAACAGTTTGTTAACTTTTCGGGGCGGAATCGCGGCGGATGGTTACCGGCGGCGGCGCCGAGCCCGTCGTGTTGGACGGACTGACCGGAGTTCGGCAGGTCAGCCGAAGCTGTCCTTGCGGGACCGCAGGGCGGCAAACACCGAGGACGGGTCGACATCGGCGTCGAGGCCCATGGCCTTGGCAAGGACAGGCTGGTCGGCGCGCAGGAAGGGGTTGGTGGCCTTTTCCATCCCCATGCTCACCGGGATGGTGAACCTGCCGGCCTCGCGCATGCGCTTGACCTCGGCGGCGCGAATGTTGAGGGCGGCGTTGCGCGGATCGACGCTCTGGGCAAAGCGTGCATTGTCGAGCGTGTATTCGTGGCCGCAATAGACCAGGGTCTCGTCGGGCAGGCTCCGCAACAGCTTCAGGCCCTCCCACATGGGGCCCGGCTTGCCCTCGAACATCCGCCCACAGCCCATCGAGAACAGGGCGTCGCCGGTGAAGACATGGCGATCGGCGGCGTTGTGGTAGGCGATGTGACCGTTGGTGTGCCCGGGCGTTGCCATCACGAAGAAGGTGGTGGCGCCCACCGAGACGACGTCGCCCGGCGCGACCATGGTGTCGAGGCCAAGGATTTTTTCGGCTTCGAGGCGGGGTCCGGTGACGGTGATGTCGAAATCCGACTTCAGCACCGGCAGGCCTTCGACATGGTCACGGTGGTGGTGGGTGATGAGGACGTCGGTCAGCGTCCAGCCACGGTTGTTGAGGGCCGACTTGATGGCCCCGGCATCGGGCGCATCGATGGCGGCAGTCTTGCGCGTTTCGACGTCATGCACGAGATAGCCGTAGTTGTCGGTGCGACAGATAAAGACTTCGACCAGAACCGCCACGTTCTCTTGCTCCGATGACGCCAAGCGGTCCAAACTGTAGCGCCTTGTCGATGCCAAAGCCATGACTCCAGACGTCAAACGCCTGATCGGGTTCTACAAATCTCCGTTGGGGAAGATTTCGCGCGCGCTCGTCCGCGAGGAGATCGTCCGGCTCGCCGGCTCGATCGACCAGCGGCGGGTGCTGGGGCTGGGCTTCGCCTCACCCTATCTGCGCTTTGCGCTCGAGAAGGCCGAGCGGGTGCTGGCGTTCATGCCGGGCCGGCAGGGGGCCTCGTCGTGGCCGCGCGAGGGGCCGTCGCACACGGTGCTGTGCGATCCGCTCGAGATGCCCCTCACCGATTCGGCGGTGGACCTGATCATCGCCGTGCATGCCTTCGAGCATATCGGCGACGCCGAAGAGCTGATGCGCGAGCTCTGGCGGGTGGCGGCGCCGAATGCGCGGCTGATCGTCGTCGTGCCGCGCCGCCGCGGACTGTGGGCGGCGACCGACAACACGCCGTTCGGTGACGGCAATCCGTTCAGCCGCACGCAGGTCGAACGGCTGCTGCGCGCCCACAGCTTCGTGCCCGAGGCCTGGCGCGAGGCGCTCTACCTGCCGCCGGCGAGCCATCGGTTGCTGATCAAGTGGGCGCGCTTCTTCGAGCGCTTCCTCAGGCTGTTCGGGCCGGCATTTGCGGGCGTGATCGTGGTTTCGGCGAAAAAGGAGCTGTTCCCGGCCGTTCCGCGCCGCAAGAAGCTCGAACGCTATATCCGCGTTCCGGGGCTGGCGCCGCAGACGGCAATGGAAGGGCTGCCCGAGCGGTAAGGCTTTGCTTTCCGGCCCTCGCGTCTCTATGGTCCCGGCGATTTTCGACCCGCCGACCGCAGATGACCGACACCCCCGACCGCCCGCAGCCCCAGCCCGGGATCCTGAAGATCGCGCCCTACGTGCCGGGGAAGTCCCAGGCTGCGCCGGGCGTGACGCCGGTCAAGCTGAGCGCCAATGAATCGCCGCTGGGGGCATCGCCGGCGGCGATCGCTGCCCTGCTCGAGGCCGACCGGTCGCCCGAGATCTACCCGGAGGGCACGTCCCGCATCCTGCGCGAGGCGCTGGGCGAGGTGCATGGACTCGATCCTGAGCGGATCGTCTGCGGCAATGGCTCGGACGACCTGCTGCACCTTCTGGCGCAATGCTACCTGGGCGAGCGCGACAATGCGGTGATGAGCCGGCACGGGTTCAACGTCTATCCCATCGTCACCATGGGGGCGTCGGCCGAGATCATCATGGCGCCCGAGCGCGACTATCGCGCCGATGTCGATGCCCTGCTCAAGGCTGTGACGCCGGCGACCAGGATGCTGTTTCTCGCCAACCCCAACAATCCGACGGGCACGTATCTGAGCGGCGACGAGCTCGAGCGGCTGCACGCAGGCCTCAGGCCCGATATCCTGTTCGTGCTCGACAGCGCCTATGCCGAGTACGTGACGGCCGAGGACTACGATGTCGGCATCTCGCTGGTCAGCGCCAACGAGAATGTCGTGATGGTGCGGACCTTCTCGAAGATGGGGTTGGCGGCCTCGCGCATCGGCTGGATGTATGCACCGGCGCATGTGGTGGATGTGGTCAACCGGATCCGCGGCCCGTTCAACGTCAACCGGCCGGCGCAATATGCCGGAGCGGCGGCGGCGCGCGACGTCGACTTCACCGCCAAGCTCAAGCAGTACAACGCCCAATGGCGGGCCTGGCTCACCAGGGCGCTCAACGGCAACGCCATCCGGGTGATCCCGAGCGAGGCAAATTTCGTCCTGGCGCTGTTCGACAGCCCCGAGACCAGCAAGGCGGCGTTCAGGGCGCTGTTCGACGAAGGACTGATCGTGCGGGAGATCGGCGTCTACGGCATCGACAACGGGTTGCGTATTTCCATCGGACCGGCGCCGGCGATGCGGCGACTGGTCGAGGTGTTGAAGGCGTTCGGGGCGCCGGGGGCAAAGGACTAGAAGCATGTTCGAGAAACTGGCGCTCATCGGCATCGGCCTCATCGGCTCGTCCATCGCGCGGGCGACGCGGCTCAAGGGGCTGGCCAAAACCATTGCGATCTCGACCCGCCGGCAGGAGACGCTGGACGAGGCAAGGGCGCTGGGGCTGGGCGACAGCTACACGCTCGATCCGATCGAGGCGGTCAAGCATGCCGACCTGGTGATCCTGTGCATCCCGGTGCAATCCTACGGGCCGGTGATGGAGCAGATCGGGCCCTATCTCGAGCCGGGCGCGATCCTGTCCGATGTCGGATCGGTCAAGGGATACGTCTTCCGGCAGATGGAGCCACACACGCCCAAGGGCGTGCACCTGATCCCAGGGCATCCGATTGCCGGCACGGAGCATTCCGGACCGGCGGCGGGCTTCCCGGAGCTCTTCATCAACCGCTGGTGCGTGCTGACGCCGGGCAAGACCGTGCCGGCCGAGGCGATCGCGCGGCTCACGGCATTCTGGTCGGACCTGGGGTCCAATGTCGAACTGATGGAGCCGACGCATCACGACATGGTGCTGGCCATCACCAGCCACATTCCGCACCTGGTCGCCTACAACATCGTGGGCACAGTATCCGATCTCGAGCAGGCCACGCAGTCGGAGGTGATCAAGTTCTCGGCCTCGGGCTTCCGCGACTTCACCCGCATTGCTGCCAGTGATCCGGTCATGTGGCGCGACGTGTTCCTCACCAATCGCGACGCCGTGCTCGAGATGCTCGGCCGCTTCCTCGAGGATCTCAGCAAGCTGCAGCGCATGGTGCGCGTCGGCGATGGTCCCGGGATGGAAGATCTGTTCACGCGCACGCGCAAGATTCGCCGCTCGATCATCACGGCGGGGCAGGAAACCGCGGCGGCGGATTTCGGCCGTCCGCATGGCGATGTGAAGACGCTCAGCGGGCCCTCGGGCACGGCACTCGCCGAAGGCACCGCAGCGCCTCTGGTCGACACCAATGTCGAGGTCGCAAGCCCGGTGCGCGAGCATGGCGGCGGGGACGACGCCTAGCAGCATCGTTCATTCAGGCCCGGTTCAGCCGCCCCGAGGCAAACGCCCGCCCTTCACGCGGCGGGGCGTTCGCGAGGGACACAGATGACCGACACTTCCGGCTACACCAAGATGCGTGCGGGCGAGCTCTACAAGGGCCCGGACTGGCACCTGATCGACCTGCAGATCGCGGCAGCCAAGAAGCTTGCCGAGTTGAACGCCATTCCGAGCTTCGACATGGAGCGCCGTGGCCCGATGCTGAAGGAGCAGCTGGGCAGCTTCGGCAACAGCTTTGTGGTGTCGCCCGTCAGCTGGGAATACGGCAAGCACATCCATCTTGGTGACGGCGTGCTGATCAACATGGACTGCATCTTCCTCGACGGTGCCGATGTCCGCATCGGTGACGGCACGGCAGTGGCACCGCGGGTACAGTTCCTGACCGCCGGCCATCCGGTCGATGCCGTCGAGCGCGTAACCTACGATCCCGAGACGGGCAGGCCAAATGGCGGCATGACGTTCAACAGGCCGATCACCGTGGGCAAGAACTGCTGGATCGGGGCTGGCACCATCATCCTTGGCGGCGTCACGATCGGGGATAACACCACGATCGGTGCGGGGAGCGTGGTGACGCGCGACATCCCCTCGGACGTGGTGGCCGTCGGTAATCCGTGCCGCATCGTCCGCCGCGTCTCGCGCCGGGACGAAGCGGCAAATGCCGCCTAAGCCAGCGTCGCCTCGACCTCGGCGCGCGTCGGAGCGCCGAGCCGGCCGCCGAAACGCGTGCACTTGATCGCCGCGGCCACCGAGGCAAAACGCAGCTTGCGCTCATCATCCCAGCCCTCGGCAAGGCCGAGCGCGAAGGCGCCATGGAACACGTCGCCGGCGCCGAGGGTATCGATCGCGTCGACCTTCGGGGCCGGGAGATGCCCGCCGGCCCAGAAGACACCGCGTTCACCGGCGGTGACGGCGACTAGCGCGCCGCATCGCGCCGAAATTGCCGCCACAGCGGCGTCGGGCGACATTCCGGTCAGGTGCAGGGCGCCGGCTTCCGACGCCACGATATGGCTGGCAAGCGGCACGAGGCGGTTCAGGACGTCGTCGGCAGCGACCTCGACATCGAGCAGGCCGGGGATGCCGCGCTCCCGTGCCCAGCGCAGCGCCATCTCGGCGGCGGCCGGCCAGCGGACGTCGACGCTGACTACGGCTACGTCGTCCATCGGCGGCAACGTCCCGGGGGCGGCGCGGATGGCCGGATCATATTGCGGCACGACCATGCGTTCGCCGGTCTTGTCCATGAAGATGGACGAGAAGCCCGAGCGGGCCCCAGGCACGCGGCGCAGCGCGCTCAGATCGATGCCTGCGTCCGTCAGTTGCTCGACGATGCGGTCGCCGGTGGCGTCATCGCCGCACGAGGCCCAGAGCCGAGCGCTGCCGCCGAGCTTGACGATGGTTGCGGCCTGCGCGGTGGCCATGCCCTGGGCGATTTCGATCGCCTCGATGGGCAGGAACTTGCCGGGGCCAGTCGGCAGCGCGTCGAGGCGGAAGATCGTGTCGAGGCTCAGCGCGCCGACGCAGAGCACGACGCTGGTCATATCGACTTCAGCGCGTCGATGACGTTCTTGCCATCGGGCGAGTCCCAGACAGCCGGACCCTGCAGCACCCCGATTTCGCAGCCTTTCCTGTCGAGCAGCAGCGAGGACGGCAGGCCGGCCGCGACAGCCTGGGTCTGGAGGCGCTTGAACGCCTCGAAGCTCGAATCCGCGTAGAGCGGCAAGTGCGTCCAGCCGCCGTCGCCGAGGAACTTCCTGGCTTTGTCGAGTCCGTTGGAGCCAACGTCGAGGTTGATCGGCAGCACCATGAAATCGGGGCCGTTCTCCTCGGCTGCGAGTTTGTCGAGGGCCGGCATTTCGGCGCGGCAGGGGATGCACCAGCTGGCCCAGAAATTGACCAGGAGGAACTTGCCGGCGAAATCCGACAGCTTGACCGGCTTGCCGTCCTTGTCGGTGAAGTTGAGGTCGGCATAGCCGCGGCCCGTGCCGGTGCCGTTGAGGGCCGCCAGCTGCCCGGTGGCCGCCGCGTCCACTTTCTTGGCGGCCTCGGGCTGCGGCATGCAGTCGGAGGCCTTGATTCCCCCGGCATTGCCCACCCAAAACGTTATCGCTATAGCTACCGCCGCGATCACGAGAGCCGCAAAAACCAGGCGGCGGGGTGTCATTCTCGGGCGGACAGCTGCGGGTTCAGACACTCGGAACTCCAAGGGATTTCGGCGATGAGCAATCGCATGTGGGGCGGCCGGTTTTCGTCCGGCCCCGATGCCATCATGGAAGAGATCAATGCCTCGATCGGCTTTGATCAACGGCTTTACCGGCAGGATATCGCCGGATCAATCGCGCATGCGACCATGTTGGCCGAGGCGGGCATTCTGACGCATGAGGATCGCGACGCCATCGTCAGCGGTCTAAACGCTGTCCTGGGCGAAATCGAATCCCAGAAGTTCAATTTTTCGCGCGCCCTCGAAGACATCCACATGAATGTGGAATCGCGTTTGCGCGAGCTCATCGGCGACGCCGCAGGACGGCTGCATACCGCGCGGTCGCGCAACGACCAGGTGGCGACCGATTTCCGTCTTTATGTGCGCGACGCGATCGATACCCTCCTGGCCCAGATCAAGGTATTGCAGCTGGCGCTGGTGGAGCGCGCCGACGCCGAGGCCGAGACGATCATGCCGGGCTTCACGCATTTGCAGAGTGCGCAGCCTGTGACGTTCGGCCATCATTTGTTGGCTTACGTCGAGATGCTCGGCCGCGACAGCGGACGGCTGGCCGATGCGCGCAAGCGGCTCAACGAGAGCCCGCTCGGCTCGGCGGCGCTGGCCGGCACGCCCTATCCGATCGATCGCGAGATGACCGCAAGGGCACTGGGCTTCGACCGGCCAACGGCGAACTCTCTCGATGCGGTCTCGGATCGCGACTTCATCCTCGAGACGCTCGCCGCCGGCAGCATCATGGAGATGCATCTGAGCCGCTTCGCCGAGGAGCTGGTGATCTGGTCGTCGGCGCAGTTCAACTTCGTGCGGCTGAGCGACAAGTTCACCACCGGCTCCTCGATCATGCCGCAGAAGCGCAACCCGGATGCAGCGGAGCTGGTGCGGGCAAAAGTCGGCCGCGTGCTC
>Ga0207674_10009843_pt1 | contig 10884 bp, 8 predicted proteins | sample KBSCornC72_FD_184303 | JGI IMG/M metagenome (GOLD analysis project Ga0207674, IMG submission 184303) | Corn rhizosphere microbial communities from Kellogg Biological Station, Michigan, USA - KBS Corn C7-2 (SPAdes) (version 2) | ecosystem: Host-associated > Plants > Roots > Rhizosphere > Soil ...
ACGCTTGGGCTTGCCTTAGAGCAGATCGAGATGGTTTGCGAGGATAGCAGCAGCTCACCGAACGCTGGCAGCGCCTCCGCCTCGCGCATGACTCTCATGGGTGGGCGCGCCGTCTACGATGTGTGTGTGCACGCGCGCGAGCAATGGGGACGGACCGACGAAACGCATCTCGTAGTTACGCAGCAGTATCGTCCGCCACAGACAACGCCGCTGGATGCTGAGACGGGCGAAGCGACGCCGAACTACTGCTACGGCTACGCTGCTCAAGCGGTTGAGGTCGAAGTCAATACGCTGACCGGGCAAGTCCAGGTGCTTCAGGTGATTAGCGTTCACGATGTTGGGCGGGCCATCAACCGCCAACAGGTTGAGGGACAAATTGAGGGCTGCCTGGCGCAGGCGCTCGGCTACGCGCTGCTTGAGCATTTTCAGGTGCGCGCTGGGCATATCCTGACGCCATATCTGAGTACCTATCTCTTGCCCACGACGCTTGATATGCCCACAAAGATCGTGCCAATTATCCTGGAATTAGCCGATCCCAACGGCCCCTATGGCGCGCGCGGTATGGCCGAAATGGCGCTGGTCCCTTTCACGCCAGCCGTTGCCAGCGCCATTCACGATGCCACCGGCGTCTGGTTGACTGAGCAACCCATGACGCCTGAACGTGTCCTCAAGGCGCTTCACAGGCATAATTAGCCTGATATGTAGCCATGAGGAAGATAATGAAGATAAAGTATACGAAGGAGAGTTTTCGATGACTAAACTGCGGATCACTGCTGGACCCTACACGTTTTTCGCGCGCATGGAAGAGGAGGCCGCGCCGGAAACCTGTGCAGCTTTCAAAAAGCTCCTGCCCTGGAAAAATAAGATCATCCACGCGCGCTGGAGTGGCGAGGCCGCCTGGATTCCGCTGGGCGACATGGAAATGGGCGTGAAATATGAGAATCACACCAGCCATCCAGCGCCCGGCGAGGTGCTTTTCTATCCCGGCGGCTATAGCGAGACCGAAATCCTCTTTCCCTATGGCGCGGCCTGCTTTGCCAGCAAGCTCGGCCAGCTTGCCGGGAATCATTTTCTGACGATCACCGAGGGCCGCGAAAATTTACGCAAACTCGGCGAAAAAGTCCTCTGGGAGGGCGCGCAGGACATTTTGTTTGAATTATCCGAATGAGGGCCGGTTGAGAAAGCTTCACACGTTGGCGCGTTGCTCCATAGAAGCGTAACCAAAATGTAACCAGAGCGTACCTGGCTACTCGCATGATAAGCGTAGGCAACAAACTATCAGGTAGGCTCTGTTTTTTTTATTTTTGGTGTGGTGGCGAAATTGGCAAGGGATCACATTCATCCTCCGCTTTCTTTTGTCATTATTAGTCAGGCAGGTGTAGTTTATGGTCTCAGTGATGCGACCTGGTGACACTCCCCGTGATACTGCGGGGGCGCTTTCTCCCGTTTCTCCCTCCGACCCTTTTTCTCAGGACTCATCTTGCTCTGTCCCGCTAGGTGACTACCGGTTCACCTATAAACAACAATCCGCGTGTACGTTGATTCTGATTGCTCACCATACGCAGAAAGCAGAGTCCTTTGTGCTGAAACTCTTGCGCCCGTATGAGGATACCCGATATCATCTCAAAACATGCGCTGAAAGACAACAGTTTCAGCTTGAGGCGTTCAGGCAGAATTGTATCTTCACCCCAGGCGTATCTCTCGGATTGGCGCGTATTCAGGCGTTTGATCCTGCAAACCTGTCCCTTTCGATTGATGATTTTTTGCCATATCCTGCGTCGGACGAGTTCTCCCAGGAGAGAGAATATGCTCTGGTGATGAGGCAATTGCCGGATGAGAGACGGCTTGATTGTTTGCTGGAGAAGCAGTGCGAGCCGATTTTACAAGGATATGCCCGCTGTCTAGCTCATCATGCTGTATTTCTGCATACCCACTCTGTTGAGGTTCTTAGCGCTGAAGAACAGGCATGGTGGGGCAGTTCCAGGCAATTAGAGGAGAAGCTAGATCATAATCTTGCGCTGCTCGATCTGGTTCCGGCGCAAAGGGATCGGTGTGGACAAACATATCGTTACCTGAAACCTCGCTTGCGCGCTTTGCAAAAGGCGCTGACTGATGTTTTTGCCTGCGATCGCTTCCGTGGATACTTTGAGCGGCGAGTGGCCCAACACTGCATCAAACACTGCCATGGTGATCTGAAATCTTCGAATATGTGGATTATGCTCGGCGATCGAGGCTGGGATAACGCGGAACAAGTTTGCGTTTTGGACGCGGCTGACTTCAATCCTGCGTATACGAGAATAGATATCCTCAGCGATATCGCGCTGCTCGCGGCTGATATTCAGACCAGGACGCGCTTACCTGCGCTGGCTGACCTGTTTCTGGATACCTATCTACAGTGTATGGGGCAACAGGATGATACCGCTGCCGCCGTCCTGGCCTATTATCTGGTCGAAAAGGCTGTGGTCGGCGCGGCGATCAGCCTGGTGTATGACAATTTGCCTGAACTGGGCCTGGCTTTTTTAGAGACCGCTGAAATGCGCGTGGATGCTCTCAAAAAGAGATCATAGTTTAGCCGTCTTTTCGCGTAACAGGTACCCTCGCCCTCTCACCGCGATGAGATAATGGGGATTGTCGGGATCGGGTTCGATTTTCTCGCGAATCCGCTCGATGATCTTTTGCAAGGCGCTGTTGCCGGGAAGCTTTTCGCCGCGCTCCCAGACCGCTTGCTTGATCTCTTCGCGGTCACAGACCTGGCCGATATGCGCTTTGAGATAAGCGTATACTTTATCTTCGAGATGGGTAAACGGCGGTAGCTCGCTGCGAACGAGGGCCAGTTCGTTTGGCAAGGTGGTACTCGTTCGTGGATGTTCGTGTGCTGGCACTTTGCCCTCCTGCTCAAGTACGAAATGGCGCATAGCATCGGCAAACACGCTCCATTTGCCTTGCGCCCGCTCGATGAGACCGCGCTGCTCCAGGACAAAAAGCAACTTTGTGTCGTTGGCTTCCTGCTCGTGAGCGAGAGCGATCAACGCTTTTTGGTAAGGAGAGAGCGCGGCTCTTTCCTGTTGAGTGCGGTCCGTATTCCCCGGCGCTTCCCAGAGTTCAGGATCGACCAGTCCTTGCCAGAGAAGCCTGCAAATGGGGTACGTGTCCTGGTACACGCTCAATTCCAGAAACTCTTTCTCGTTCATTTTCAGGACATGGTTGGATTGAAGGCGTTGCTGAAACAGGCGCGCGCAAGAGAGACGCAAGAGAGCCGGGTGGCGGCCCGCGATCGCCCTGATTAATGCTATATCCTTTGCTTCCCACAAACTGCCCGCCTTTTTCGCCTGCTGATTGGCCTGGACGAGAAACTGCTGTACCTCATCCTCATCTAGTAAGCCAAGATAGAGTGGGTCCTGGAAAAGATTCCACAAAGGCGAAGGGCTTTCCCAGCTCCCCTTGTGATAAAGCAGATAGAGCAGATGTCGGCTGGTAACAACGTAAGCACACGGATATTGTGCCAGCGAGCGCAACCATTCACTATCGCGTAGAGGCAAGCGCGCAATACCCTCAAAGTTATCGAGGAGGAAAATCACCGGACGCTCCGTTTGCTCACGGATAAGATCTTCTAGCGAAGATTTCAGTTCATAGGCTCGCTCGAACGAAGGCAGATCGCTCTCTGTCCAGGGACCAGATAACGACGGCGTCCGCGTCCCTTGCAATCTGGTCAGTAAGGCGCTGTAGAGATCCCACCAGAAGCGAGCTGAAGCGGAATCGGAATCCTTCAGGCTGGCCGAGTGCATATATGAGATGCAATCGAGATAGACAAACGTGAAGCGCTGCTCGATATGCTGTTCGTCTACTCCGGCTGCCACCTGAGGATCTGCCAGATGACGCAGGAGACTTGTTTTGCCGAAAGTGCTTTCCCCAATCAGCGCGCAAGATTGTGGCTGTTCGCTGGATAGATGGTGATAGATGACGCTGAGTTCATGCTTGCGTCCCCAAAAAGTCGGGCGCGTGAAGGGATTTGGTAGCAGTGAATACATCGTCAATCAATCTCCTTTAGCGTTAATTCAAGTGGCCAATGGCCGCGCATCCAGCGTGCGAATAGCTCAATTTTGATCGTATAACTGGTCTGGAAGTGTTCCACAACTCCCAGATCAGTCAGGTTGTCCAGCGCCAGAATCAGCTCTCGTTCAGGGACAGTAGCGATGAGCGTACTGGCCAGGCGTTGATATTCGACCGCGTGGGATCTGGCTCCCAGGTCAGCGATGGCGCTTAAAACGAGCTTATTTTTATGCGCATCCATGAGATTATGTCCCTCCCATAAATGTTGAAACCGGCTGGCGTCCGCTTTTTCCAGCCACACGCGGATACGTTGGGAGACGACATCAGAAGTGATTTTAGCATTGTTCTCCTGTGCCCAGGCATAGAGCGAAGAGCAGAGCAATTGGAGATAGTAGGGATGGCCATTCGTGAGTTCGAGTAAATGCTCAACCGCCTTATCTGAAATGCTGCCAATTTTCGTCAGACCGCTTTTGACGAGCAGCAGGGCATCTTTCGCCTCCAGCCCTCCGAGTTTTTCGTCGTGGGCAATATTGAACAACGAGGCCATGTCACCCTGTCCCATGATCTGACTCTTCAAACCACCCCCGCTCAGGATAAAGCGGATGCTGCGTCCATGCAGAGAATGGCTACGCAACCGACTGAAAATTGCCTCGCGGCTGATGAGTTCTTCACGTAAAGTATCCAGACATTGAAACTCGTCGAGAATAATAATCAAAGAGCGGTTGTGGATTGCTTGCTGGACGTATTCCATAAAAGTATCGAAGTGGGCCAGCGGGTCCCTGCGTACGTGGCGAAACGCTGGTACAGTAATCTCCTGTCCGGTTTTTTTCTTGAATACTGTTGAGATATCACTCATCAGCCGGTGGAGAAACTGATGGGTGCTGCTCTCCCTGAGACCTTGCATATCGATATACACGGGCAGAAAATCTTCTGGCAATTGTTCCCGCAAACGGAGCACGAGCGAGGTTTTGCCAATGCGTTTCTGGCCCCATAAAAGAATCGTCGTATTCTGCGCGTGATCGCGTAAAAGCGTGAAGATACGCTGACATTCTGTTTCGCGGCCATAGAAACGGGAGCCAGAAGCGACGGTGGGGCCGTAGGGATTAGGTTCCTGCATGGGCCTGGCGCTAGCGAGATGCGGCATGGTGGCCGAGAAAAATGATGAGGGCATGATTTCAACCGTGTTGACATAGGGCATTTTCTCCAGTTCCCTCTGGATACGTGTGCGCTGGGTCTTAGTGCTCCTCGTCAGGTGGATATGTGCTTCTGCCATGACTCCATCGGCCCGTTCGTAGGCGCTGAAACTTGCCATGTCAATGCCCGAGAGCGCCATCACGGTGCTTAAATCGCTGGCCAGGCCGGGTCGATTTGAAGCCTCGACAACCACAACGTAATTGGGTTCAGTGGGGGACATGTCCCATTTGACCTGAACCGTCTTCTCCCCTTCGTTCAATTGAGAGCATCCGCGCTTATGAATGACTAGCTCCTGATCGCCGTGGTGACATCCCACAATATCATCTGGCGGGACAGGATTGCAGCAGGGAGCAAAGGTGGGTGGATGATTGGCTTCTTTGGCTGAGAGAATAATCACACTGCGCAGCAGCTCCCCATCATGGTCAGTGCGCGCGGAACGCAAGCGTCTTGCTTTGAGTTGTTCAACCAGTGCCGAAGCCTGGTGCCGACCGACGCCAACAGAGACGAGCAGATCTTCGACCCTCGGAAGTCCCTCCTTGCTCGCCAGCAGCGAAAGCAATTGCAAGGCACGAGCATCGTTGGCGTTCCAGCCGATCTGTTGAAGCGCTTTATTCAGCAAACGACGACCGCGCTCTAACATCGCGTTGCGCTGATTCTCGGTTAGCCATTGCCTGATCTGACTGCTGGCTTGCGAGGTCTGAACATGCTCAAGCCACTCAAGCGTCGGCGTGTTATGTAGCTCGTCGGTGATGACCTCTATTCTATCGCCGCTGGCGAGGATTTTATACCGGTTCGCTTGCTCTCCATTTACCAGCGCACCTGCGCAATGATGGCCGACATCGGTGTGAATTGCGTAGGCAAAATCAAGGACCGAAGCCCCTGGCGGCAAGTACATGATTTTCCCACTGGAGGTAAAAACCTGCATTTTTTCGGCAATTGAGTGGACCTCTTTTGGGACCGGAGGAACAAATGCTTCGGGGACATTGCGCCAGAGGGCAGTAATCCCATATTCCGCGACCAGGTCCATCGTCTGTGTGCGGATAATCACATGCAAGGGATTGCCCGACACATGTTTGACCTGGGTGTGCAGCGACCGATAGCGATTCTCCTTCGGGCTGCCAATAAAGTCTCGAAAGCGTTTTTCTACCGGCGGCAGATTCTTATGCAATGAACCAAGCAGTGTATAACAATCGATCTCCTCCTGAGTGACGATGATGAAAGAGCCAGCATCGACCATTCTGAGTGGAATAGACGCGGTACGTGTCGATTTGCCAAGCTTCGCATTCTGTTCGATCTGATGGCAATAGAGGGTATAGAGTGAGACTGGTTGCCAGCGAACCTCGCTTTTGAGCGGGAGCGTCTGCAACAGTTGCTGTAAGTCTGCGAGAGCCCGCGAGACTTCGCTGTGAAAATCAGGATCGGCATACTGTTGTTTTTGAATTTTGTAGGGAGCTGGATTGAAAATTTCGAAACAATAATCTTCCAGTTGACGTTTCACCGCGTCTATCCCCAACTGGTCGGCGAGAAGAGCCAGTAAATTAAAACCGATGCGCGCCGCGCGTTCTTGATATGCCCGCGTCAGAGCCGAAATCGTCTGAAGATTGTGCAGGCGGTCGACAAGTTTTACTAAAACAATTTCCCAGTTATGCTGAAGAACCGATGCGAGGTAATGCTGCATCGTAATAATATCTACTCCCGCGTCAAAATCGCCTTCGAGATCTCTCCACGTACGATTGAGATCAATAACTGCTTCGAGCAAATGGAAGATCTCAGCACCGAGCTGCTTCTGCACGTTGCCCAGGGTGTAGCCATTCGAGTAATCAAGACTGAGGATATCATGCAGCAAGCCGACAGCCACAATGGGCAGAGGCGCTTGCCACTTCGCCAACGTCTCAGCAACAGCCAGCGGATGACTGATAAAAGGTTCGCCGTTGATACGCTCGTGGCCCTTGTGAGCATCCACGACGATCTGGAAAGCCGTTGTCAGGACTGATGCTGTTTCTGAGGAATCAGTATACGTGTTGACGGTTCTGATGAGGTTGTCGAGTTGCATCGGTTGCATTGCTCCTGCTTTCCTGATCGCAAACAACTCCAGACCGCTTCCTTGAAGGTAACTTTTCCACTTCCCTGTTATTTCCCACGTTGGTTCATTACTCCTTCAAGTATACGTTACTCGACGCGAACTGTCAATTACAAGACAAATACATGTCAACTACAGGACAATACACAGATAACACATAGCTGTGCCCTCCCAAATACGTCCTTTTATCAGAGAGAACGTGCAGATGAGAGCATTCTTGCAGTCCAATTTCGCTACTTTACGCGGTCTATCACTTTATCCCAAAGCTTGACTTTTCGTCAAAAAGGATATATAAAAGATATAGAGAGATATATTGAGACATATAGAGACATGAAAACTTTATCTCCAGAGAAGATTTTTGCGGAAGGAGGAACGGCATATGCGACCTCGAGATGTGAAATATCATGTTTGCCCGCGTTGTGGTAAACCAGCGGTGGTGCTGGTGGCTCTCGGTAGCGATACCCGCTTTTGCCGCGATGCGGCTGGCAATTTGCAGTATCAGTGTATCTCCTGCCTGACCACGTTCTCGGTTAACCGCGTTGGTCGTGCTGTCCGAATCATGACAAAGTTTTAGCTCACGGGCCAGGGCCGGAAAGGAGCAGATCGATGAAATCCAGGGGTCTGCCATCTGTAAGCTTCTATCTTGGGAAGCATTTCGGCAACTACAAAATCACAGCGGTGATCGCTTGCGGTGCGTCCGGCTGTGTCTATCGCGCGCGTCATGTCGTTTTAGGCCGCGTGGCCGCGCTCAAGCTTCTGCGCCCGGATCGTCCGCACTCGCTCGCGGCTCACGACAAATTATTGGATGAAGGTCGCTTGCTCGATCGACTCCGCCATCCTCATATTCTCCCCGTCTATGAATGCGGCACCGACCACAATACCCCCTACCTGGTCATGAAATATGCCAGAGGCGGCTCTCTGCGCGATCGACTCGATCAGCGATTCTATCGCCCATTGCCTCTGGAGGATGCGCTGACTATTCTCTCACAGATCGGCGACGCGCTCGCGTACGCTCACCAGTTAGGCGTGATTCATCGCGACATCAAGCCTGAAAATATCCTGTTCAATACACGAGGCGATGCCTTTCTGGCCGATGTGGGCATCGCGGTGATCCACGCGCTGGACGAGCCTGAGCAAATTGTGGATGGGAGTGGTACGCCGGCGTATATGCCGCCAGAGCAGCTCAATGGCGTGGTTGACGCGAGAAGCGATCTCTACGCGCTCGGCTGCACGGCCTACGAGATGCTCACCGGCCACCGCCCCTTTAACGCGCCCGACCGCGTGGCGATGGCCGTGAAACACGCGCACGAGCATCCCGTTCCTCCCACGCTCTTGAACCCGAAGCTGCCATCCCAGATCGACGCTGTGATTCTCAAAGCTCTGGAGAAACGGCGCGTCAATCGTTACCCGGATGTGCGTACCTTTATCACTGAATTGCTGGCCTGCGCGACCGCTCCCCTACCAGCACCGCCAGCTTGCCACGTGCTCTTCTCCTCGCAACAGGAGCGCAAGGTAGAACATTACCTGGACAAAGGAACCAGGCTGTACCTGGCTGTATACTATGCTGAAGCACTGGCCGCGTATAACGAAGCGTTGCGCCTTGACTCATATTGCGCTCGCGCCTATCTCGGTCGAGGAAATGCGCTCTATAAGCTGCGAGAGTATGGCGAAGCGCTGGTGGCGTATCAACTGGCCTTGCGTTTTGATCCCTATAATGCTGAGTATCATAACAATAAAGGTGCTGCCCTGCGCGCGCTTGGTCGCTATGCCGAAGCTCTGGTTGCCTATGAGCAGGCCCTCCACCTCAATCCAACCAATTCCAAAGCTTTGCGCGGCCTGCGCCTCGTGCGCCAGCAGATGGTCCGCGTGTAGACCTTTGCATGCCCACCTTGATTGCGAACCTCAGCCTGGTATGAGGTGTCAGCACAATGTTCGTACTGTGTGGTACGCGATGCTCGACGATGTGTTGGCATAGGTCGCATGTCCAGCCATTTGAGCGCATATAAAAAGGTCCAGCACGCAGCTTGCTACGTCCTGGACCTTTTTATGATTGATATATCTACATTTTTGATGATCTAAGCACATCACTCATAAAATTGATACATATTCGGTTGAAGAAGGCGCAAACAGGCGCGTTAGTGTTCGATGCGACCCTGGAGCACCAGTTGTTTAAGGAACTCCAGGCGGCGCACGATCTCGACGCGATCGCTCCCGCCATTCTGATACCACTGGCGCAACCAGATCAGCGACGTTACTTCATCATCGCTAAAGCCCTGATGGGCCAGTGTCTCTATCTCGGTAATGCCAGTTTCAATTGCTGGTATCCTGGCAATGGTTTGTTCTTCGGATTCAATCTGCGGATTGGTCATATGTTTATCCTCCACCTGCATATATCAGAATTCCCTCAGTTTATCCCCGCTTTTTTCAAAAGAGCATTGTTTGTTGGTCAGGCTATACTACAAGTAGTTCTCCTGATGAACTGGCTTTGCATAGCCCGGCACTCTTAAAAATACAGTACCTTTGTGTGTATTTCAGAAATCACGCCCAATCTCCCCACATCTTCCTATTTCTTACAAACACAGTGTAAGCGGAAACGGGAACTCTGACTATCGACAAAATAACGGTCTGACTGTGAACTGCCTCACTCTAAACTGCTTCTGGGCGATTTCAATGCGCATCGTCTTATGTCACATATACGAACCAGCGGTCGATTAAGTTCCATCGACGATTGTTCATTTGTTCGCCCTGTTGGGTAAACGAGATTGTTTTTTCTCTACATATGTATATGTGATTTTAACGAGAAAAGGTTACAATCTCGTGTCTTTCTCACCCTTCACGCCGGATGAGTTGACCACTACCCCTACTATACAGCATACCATCGGCACATAACTCTGCATTTACATGCCGATGCATCCCTCTCTTGTAGATAACGCGAATGGTTTCTGGATTATCGCGCAAGAGAAGCTGACAATCCTGTTAATCTAAAATAGTGGGGCGGTCACGTACTACCATCATGGTTGTCTGCATAAGAGCCACCGTTTGTTGACTTCCATCCGCGTGTTCGGCGATAACCTCGCCCGTACACACCATGATGGTGCGTCCTGGTTTCACAACCTGTCCGCGCGCGATGAAGCGCTCACCTGCTGCTGGATTGAGCAGATTCACCTTAAATTCGATGGTCAATACGCCAACGCCGGGTGGCATCAGGCTCAGCGCGGCGTACCCACAGGCTGAATCGACGATCGCGGTAATCATGCCGGCATGGATAAAGCCATGCTGTTGCGTCAGTTCTTCCCGAAAAGGCAGGACAATTTCCACCATTCCTGCCTTAACCTCAGTCATCTCGGCTCCCAATAAAGTCATAGCCTGTTGACGGCTAAAGCTGGCTCGCACTCGTGCCGCATTTTCTGTGTCTGATGATGCCATAGTTTACTCATTCCTTTCTGGCGCTGCTGCCTCTCTGGAGAACGCATCTCCTGCTTGCTTTATTCCTTGATTACCAGGTTGAGACCAGCAGTTTCATTCATTTCCAAAAAGCAGCAAGACGCCTGGAGTAGGCA
>Ga0207674_10009845_pt1 | contig 10882 bp, 10 predicted proteins | sample KBSCornC72_FD_184303 | JGI IMG/M metagenome (GOLD analysis project Ga0207674, IMG submission 184303) | Corn rhizosphere microbial communities from Kellogg Biological Station, Michigan, USA - KBS Corn C7-2 (SPAdes) (version 2) | ecosystem: Host-associated > Plants > Roots > Rhizosphere > Soil ...
AGCTGTTGCGGCGGGGGCGCGGCGGCTGGTGCTTCGAGCAGAACATCCTCTTCGCGAACATGCTGCAGGCGCTCGGTTACGACGTCACGCGGCTCGCCGCGCGCGTGCGCTGGAACGTGCCCATCGAACGCGCCACCCCGCGAAGCCACATGCTGCTGCACGTGCGGCTGCCCGAGGGTGACTACATCGCCGACGTCGGGTTCGGCGGCCTCACGCTCTCCGCGCCCCTGAAGCTCGAGGCGGACGTCGAGCAGGCGACGCCGCACGAGCCGCATCGACTGATGGCGCATGACGCGGGCTTCCGCCTGGAGGCGCGGATCGCCGGCGAGTGGAGCACGTTGTACATCTTCGACTTGCACGAGCAGCAGATCGCCGACTACGAGGTGAGCAACTGGTATCTCTGCCACCACCCGGATTCGCACTTCCTCAAGCTGGTGACGGCCGCGCGCGCGGCGCCGGGCGTGCGACACGCATTGCGTGGCGTGCGTTATGCGACCCACACCGCCGACGGCAAGACCGAACGGCGCGAAGTCCGCGACGTGGACGAATACAAGGGGTTGCTCGAAACGGCATTCGCGATCCGGTTGCCCGACGCGCCGGACCTGGACGAGAAGCTGGCCGCGATGATCGCGGCGAACGCGGGCGCCTAGCCCGAGGCCATCACTTTCGCCTTCCACAATTCCCACGGACGTTCCACGGTGCCGCGATTGGTCGCCGTCGCGCGCCGGCCTTCTTCCTCGGTGAGGAATTCGATCGGGCCCTTGAGGTGGCCGGCCGCCGTCTGCAATCGCGCATTGGTCTGCGTGTAGACGGCGCGGAAGACGACTTCCGGAATGCCGTCGCCCACCACCGTCATGCCGTGGCCGCGCATCATCACGCAGCTGCATTTGCCGAGCGTCTTCGCCAGCTCGCGGCCCAGCTCCGCGTCGCGGATGAGCAGGTCGTTGTCGGGGCGCATCTTGCGGATCTCGAAGACCGGCACGCCGGAATAGAGGAAGGACGCCATGTGGTAGATCGGCTTCATCTGCGACTTCGTCACGCCGAACGGGATCACCGCGTCCGAGTGGCTATGGACGATCGCCATCACGTCGGGGCGCTGGCGGTAGATCTCGCCGTGCAGGAAACGCTCGAGGTAGGGGCGCCGTTCGTCGCCGACCGGCTCGCTGTCGGCTCCGTGCTCCATGATGTCGCTCACCTTCACCAGCTGGGGCGCCACGGAGCGCGACATGTAGTAGCGGTCGGGATGCTTGTCGCTGCGCACGCTCACGTGGCCGTAGCCGTCGAGCACGCCCTCCATCGCGAGGATGCGATTGGCGGCGACGAGGTCCATCAGCAGGTCGGGATTGGCGGGCGGTGTCTTGCGGGTCGGCATGGCGATTCTCGGCGACATTATCGCGTTAAAGCATAGGCGACATTGGAGCCCGCTGGCGCGGGCAACATGTCGCGAGGTTTGGAGGAAAAAGGAGGCGCAGAGAAAAACAACATACATGTCGTTTTCGTGACGCAATAACCAGTATCTAGAATTGACGTATTGGCTTTTCCTCTGAGGCTCGCTTTTCCTCCAAACCTCGCGACGTGTCGCCCGCGCCAGCGGGCTCCAATGTCGCCTATGCTTTTTATGCCTTGGTTAAACTGTGCGAATGACGATTCGCGTGGTCCGTTTGGGAACCGATCGCGCGCCCGGCGAGGGCGTTCGCCTCGGCACGGTGCGCCGCCCGCCGCGCGGCGTCAAAAAGGAAGACTACGCGCGCCTGGACTTCTACGACGTCTGGTTCCCGGAGCTCGCGCCGAGCGCGAAGCTGTTGCAGTCCGTGCACGCGGAGCCGGGAATGACCGACGCGAAGTGGAAGCGCTTCGCCGCTGCATACCGCCGGGAAATGTCGCAACCGGCCGCGAGCCGCACCATCGATGTCCTGGCGAAGCTCTCGCACGATGCGAATTTTGCGCTCGGCTGCTATTGCGAGAATCCCGCGCGGTGCCATCGCTCGGTCCTGCGGCAGCTCCTGGTCGAGCACGGCGCCGACGTCCTCCCTGATGATTCGCCGCTACCTTCCCCGCACTGAGAGCACCCTGCTCGCGGTGACGGCGGCGGCGCTCGCGGTCTTCTACGCCGTCGTCGCCGTCGGTTTCGCGGCCAACGTGATGTCGCGCCCGATCGGGTTGCTGATCGCGCCGCTCTTCGCGCTGCTCGCCTGGGGCATGTGGAAGCTCGCGAAGTTTGCCCGTTGGGTGACGCTCATCTGGCTGTGGATCATGGTGATCCTCATGCCGCTCGCGGCCTTCCATTCGGATGCCGGCGCACCGGTGTATTGGGGCACGCTGCTGGCCGCGGTCACGCCGTTCGTGGTGCTGGGCCTCTTCTGCATCTACGTGCTCGGCAAGGAGAAGCGCGAATTCAAATGGCCGTGAAGGGGGTGGATCGCGCGCAGCGAAGCGGTTACGCTCGACTGAGCGCCAGGCCTTCGGTGAACGGCGCGAAATGGCCCTCGCGCACCAGCGGCGTCACCGCCTGGATGTCCAGCGCAAGGTAACGATCGCCTTCCAGGTGCGGGGCGACCGCGCGAATGATGGCGTGCGCCTCTTCCAGCGGCTCCGAGGATTGCAGCGGCCGGCGGAAATCGATGCCTTGCGCGGCGGCGAGCAGCTCGATCGCGACGATGGTGGCGGTGTTGTCCGCCATGTCGCCCAGCCGGCGGGCCGCGAAGGTCGCCATCGAGACATGGTCCTCCTGGTTCGCCGACGTGGGCAGCGAATCCACGCTCGCGGGATGCGCGAGCGACTTGTTCTCGGACGCGAGCGCCGCCGCCGTGACGTGGGCGATCATGAAGCCGGAGTTCACGCCGCTATGCGAGGTGAGGAAGGGCGGAAGCCCCGAGATGCTCGCGTCGATGAGGAGCGCGATGCGCCGCTCGGAAAGCGCGCCGATCTCGGCGATGGCGAGCGCCAGCTGGTCCGCGGCGAAGGCCACCGGCTCCGCGTGGAAGTTGCCGCCGGAGAGCGATTCACCGGTTTCGGGATAGACCAGCGGGTTGTCGGTGACGCCGTTGGCTTCGATGAGCAGGGTCGCCGCGCAATGGCGAATCACGTCGAGGCAGGCGCCCATCACCTGCGGCTGGCAACGCAGGCTGTAGGGGTCCTGCACCTTGTCGTCGCCGGTGAGGTGGGACGCGCGGATCTTGCTGCCGGCCAGCAGCTCCCGATAGGCGGCAGCCGTCTCGATCTGCCCGCGATGGCCGCGCAGCTGGTGGATGCGGTCGTCGAAAGGCGTGTCGCTGCCCATGGCTGCGTCCACCGACATCGAGCCCGCGACCATCGCGGCGGCGAAGACGTTCCGGGTTTCGAAGAGGCCGGTCAACGCGAGCGCCGTGGAAACCTGCGTCCCGTTCAGGAGCGCCAGGCCCTCCTTCGGGCCGAGGCGCAGCGGCTCGAGCGCCGCGCGTTTCAGGCCATCGGCCGCCGGAAGGATCTTTCCGCCGCAACGCACCTCGCCGAGGCCCAGCAGCACGGCGCTCATGTGGGCGAGGGGCGCGAGGTCGCCGGATGCCCCGACCGACCCCTTCGAGGGAATGCAGGGATACACCTCCGCATTGAGGAGTGCGACCAACGCATCGACCACTTCCGGGCGCACGCCCGAATAGCCGCGCGCGAGGCTTGCGATCTTGAGCAGCATCGTGAGGCGCACCGCCTCGTCGGAGAGGAGGGCGCCCACGCCTACGCTGTGCGAGAGGACGAGGTTTCGCTGCAGCAGCTCCAGCTCGTCGTCGGCGATGTGCGTGTTGGCGAGCTTGCCGAAGCCGGTGTTGATGCCGTAGACGGCCTTGCCTTCGTCCACCATGCGGCGCACCGCATCGGCGCCGGCCTGCAGGCGCTCGCGCGTCGACGCGTCGAGGGAGACTTTGTCGCGGGACTTGGCGAAGGCCGCCAGTCCGGCGAGCGAGAGCCCGCCGGGTTCGAGTTTCACGCTAGAGGCGCGATTCCACCATGCGGGCGATCTGCGCGCTGTCCACTTCGTTGCGGTTGGGCTCGCGCGAGAACGTGACGGTAACGATCTTCTTGCCCTTGCGGAACATGAGCTGCTTGTTGACCGGCATCCAGAAGGCGTTCTCGCCGATGCTGCCGGTGAGCCACTTCACGCGGCCCTTGTAGATCTTCTCGAGGTTCTCGCGCTCGAGCTGCAGCTCGTTCTCGACCGCGTACTGCACCTCGCGGATCGAGAGCACCAGGACGGCGCCGCGGCGCGAATCCATGAAGCCGCAGACCGACGGGTTGCCCGCCTTCTGCAGCTGCACCTTTTCCACGGTGCCGTTGGCGATGGTGTTTATCTCCTCCACCTTGATGATCTCGCAGGCGTTTGGGACGTCGGCGAAGGCGGGGGCGGCGGCGAGCGCCAAGGCGATGAAAGCGAGGGTCTTTTTCATGCGGCTAGTATACCGCCCGGCCCCCGGAGAGATCGAAGACGGCGCCCGTGGAAAACGAGCATTCCTCGGTGCAAAGCCACGCGACGAGGGAAGCGATCTCCTCCACCTCGCCGAAGCGTCCCATGGGGATCTTCGACAACATGAAATCGATGTGCGCCTGCGTCATCTGGGCGAACATGCCGGTCTTCACCGCGGCCGGCGTCACGCAATTCACGCGGATCCCGGTCTTCGCCAGCTCCTTGCCGAGCGACTTGGTGAGCGAGACCACGCCCGCCTTCGAGGCGCTGTACGCAGACGCATTCGGATTGCCTTCCTTGCCGGCGATGGAGGCGATGTTGACGATGCGCCCGTAGTCGTTCTCCTTCATGTGCGGCACCGCGGCCTTGTTGCAGAGGAAGACGCCGGTGAGGTTGATGTCGAGCACCTGTTTCCAGTCGGCGACCGGGTATTCCCACGTGGCCATGTTGGGACCGGTGATGCCGGCGCTGCACACCAGGACGTCTACGCGCCCGAGCGCCTTCGCGGTGTCGTCGAACGCACGCTTCACCTGCGCCTCGTCCGACACGTCGAGCGTCGCGGTGTGGGTGCGGCGGCCGAGCGGCTTCGCGCTCTCCTCCAGCGCCCTGGCATCGCGGTCCCAGAGGCTCACGCGGGCGCCCGATGCCACGAGGCGTTGCGCGATGGCGAGGCCGATGCCGGCGCCGCCGCCGGTGACGATGGCATTGCGGCCATTCAGGTCGAGGGTGTTCATGAAACGGAATATCGCATAATCTGCCCTCAGCTCTGGAGGAGCTTCCCGAAATGGCATCCCGCAAGCGTCGCCGCAGCCAGGAGTGGTTCGGCCGCGACGGCAAGATGGGCTTCATCTACCGCTCGTGGGTGAAGAACCGCGGCATCCCGCACGACCAGTTCGACGGCCGGCCCGTCATCGGGATCTGCAACACCTATTCCGAGCTCACGCCTTGCAATTCGCACTTCCGCACGCTCGCGGAGCACGTGAAGACCGGCGTGTACGAGGCCGGCGGCTTCCCGTTGGAATTCCCGGTGATGTCCCTGGGCGAGACGCTGCTTCGCCCCACCGCGATGCTCTACCGCAACCTCGCCAGCATGGACGTCGAGGAGTCGATCCGCGGCAATCCCATCGACGGCGTGGTGCTGCTCATGGGATGCGACAAGACCACGCCCTCGCTCATCATGGGCGCCTCCAGCTGCGACCTGCCCACCATCGGCGTCTCCGGCGGCCCGATGCTCTCGGGCTGGTACAAGGGCGAGCGCATCGGCTCGGGCACCAACACGTGGTCCCTTTCGGAGGAGCTGCGCGCGGGGAAGATCACGCAGGAGGAATTCCACGAGGCCGAGAGCTGCATGCACCGCTCGCACGGCCACTGCATGGTGATGGGCACCGCTTCCACGATGGCCTCCATGGTGGAAGCGCTGGGCGTGGGCCTGCCCGGCAACGCCGCGTACCCCGCGGTGGACGCGCGCCGCAACGTGATCGCGCGCATGGCGGGCCGGCGCATCGTCGAGATGGTGAACGAGGACCTCAAGCTCTCGAAGATCCTCACCCGCGAAGCCTTCGAGAACGCGATCCGCGTGAATGCGGCCATCGGCGGCTCGACCAACGCGGTGATCCATCTCATCGCCATCGCGCGGCGCATCGGCGTGAAGCTGGATCTCGACGACTGGGATGCGCTCGGCCGCGGCGTGCACACGCTCGTGAACCTGATGCCCAACGGCAAGTACCTCATGGAGGACTTCTGCTACGCGGGCGGGCTGCCGGTGGTGATCCGCCAGCTGGGCGCGCAGGGCCTTCTCAAGAAGGACGCCATCACCGCCAACGGCCAGTCGATCTGGGACAACAACAAGGACGCGCGCAACGACAACCCGGACGTGATCATGCCGTTCGCGAAGCCCTTCAAGCGGGACACCGGCATCGCGGTGCTGCGCGGCAACCTGTGCCCGGACGGCGCCATCATCAAGCCCTCGGCCGCCACCCCGAAGCTCATGAAGCACAAGGGCCGAGCCGTGGTGTTCGAGAGCATCGAGGATTTCCACGCGCGCGTGGACGATCCGGGGCTCGACATCGACGAGAGCTGCGTGATGGTGCTGAAGAATTGCGGCCCGAAGGGCTATCCCGGCATGGGCGAGGTGGGAAACATGCCGCTGCCGACGAAGCTGCTGAAGAAGGGCATCACCGACATGGTCCGCGTCTCCGACGCGCGCATGAGCGGGACCGCGTATGGAACCGTGGTGCTGCACGCGGCCCCGGAGGCCGCGGCGGGCGGGCCCCTGGCGCTCGTGCGGGATGGCGACGTGATCGAGCTGGACGTGGCGAAACGCAAGCTGCAGCTGCACGTGAGCGATTCGGAGCTCGCGGCGCGGCGCGCGGTCTGGAAGCCGCCCAAGCCGCCGATGGAGCGCGGCTACTGGAAGCTCTACGTCGAGCACGTGAACCAGGCGAGCGAGGGCTGCGACCTGGATTTCCTGGTGGGCAAGAGCGGCGCCGCCGTTCCACGCGACAACCATTGAAGTTCCTGATCACGGACTACGACTTCCCCGACGTGGAACTGGAAAAGGCGCTGTTCCGCGAGGCGGGCTTCGAGGTGGACGTCGCGCAGTGCCGCACCGAGGATGACGTCATCGCGGCGGCGAAGGGTTGTGCCGGCGCGGTCTCCCAATACGCCCCCATGAACGCGCGCGTCTTCGCCGCGTTGCCGCAGCTTCGCATCGTGAGCCGCTTCGGCGCGGGCTTCGACACCGTGAACGTGAACGACGCGCGCAAGCACGGCGTCTGGGTGGCCAATTCACCGGACTACGGCGTGGGCGAGGTGGCGACCCATGCGCTCGCTCTTTCGCTCTCGCTCATCCGCCACCTGCCGTTCTACGACCGCGACGTGCGCGTCGACCGCTGGCACTACCTTTCCGCGGGGCCGCTGCGCCGCCCGAAGGAGATGACGCTGGGAATCGTCGGCTGCGGGCGCATCGGCAAGCGCATGGCGCACGTCTCACGCGAAGTTTTCGGCGCCGTGTTAGCGTGCGATCCATATATCCCCGCAGAGGATTTCCCCGCTTTCGTGAAGCGCGTCTCCCTCGACGAATGCTTTCGCATGGCTGACGTGCTCTCGCTGCACGTGCCGCTGAACGACGAGACGCGCCACCTGGCCGACGCCACGCGCATCGGGCTGATGAAGCGCGGCTCGTTCCTCGTCAACACGTCACGCGGCGCGGTAGCGGACGTAGGCGCCGTCCTGGCGGCCCTGGACTCGGGGATCCTCGAAGCCGCAGGCCTCGACGTGCTGCCCATCGAGCCGCCGCCGCCGGAGCATCCGGTGCTGCGGCATCCGCGCGTGCTGCTCACGCCCCACGCCGCGTTCTATTCCGCCGAAGGCGAGAGGGAGCTGCGCCGCAAGGCCGCGCAGAACCTGGTCGACTGGGCCCGCACGGGACGGCCGACCTACGTGGTCGTCGAGGGGCGCTGATGGCATCGGTCCACATCCGGGACGTCCAGAAATACTTCGGCGGCGCGCACATCATCCGCGGCGTCTCCATCGACATTCCGGACGGCGAATTCGCCGTGCTCGTCGGTCCCTCGGGCTGCGGCAAGTCCACGCTGCTGCGCATGATCGCCGGGCTGGAGGAGATCTCGGGCGGCACCATCGAGATCGGCGGCAAGGTGGTGAACGACATGCAGCCGAAGGAGCGCGACATCGCGATGGTGTTCCAGAACTACGCGCTCTATCCGCACATGAAGGTGCGCGACAACATGGCGTTCAGCATGCTGCTCGCCAAGCGCCCGAAGAGCGAGGTGAACGAGCGCGTCATGAAGGCGGCGGGGATCCTGGGGCTCACGGAGCTCCTCGACCGCTATCCGCGCCAGCTTTCCGGCGGCCAGCGCCAGCGGGTGGCCATGGGGCGCGCGATCGTGCGCGATCCGCAGGTGTTCCTCTTCGACGAGCCGCTCTCGAACCTGGACGCCAAGCTGCGCGTCGCCATGCGCACGGAATTGAAGGAGTTGCACCAGCGCCTGAAGACGACCTCGGTGTACGTGACCCACGACCAGATCGAGGCCATGACCATGGCCGACCTGATCGTCGTGATGCGCGACGGCCTGGTGGAGCAGCGCGGCGGCCCGCTCGAGCTCTACGATCGCCCCGCGAATCTCTTCGTCGCCGGCTTCATCGGCTCGCCGGCCATGAACTTCGTCGCGGGCAAGGTTCGCCGGGGCGTCGTGGAGGTGGGCGACGGCGTGACGTTGCCGATGCCGCGGGGCACGAACGGCGAGGAAGGCCAGTCGGTGATCTTCGGCGCGCGCCCGGAGCATCTTTCCCTCTCCAACGGCGGCGGGTTCCCGGCCACCGTTGTCGTGGTGGAGCCCACCGGGGCCGATACCCAGGTCTTCGCGAAGTTCAACGGCGCGGAAGTGACCGCGGTGTTCCGCGAGCGCCACGATTTCCGGTCGGGCGAGACGATCCGCCTCGTGCCCGATCACGAACGCACGCATCTGTTCGATGCGCAGTCAGGCAAGTCGTTGAGGACGTAGTTCAAACCAGGAGGAGGACAGCATGTCGAAGTTCACGAGACGCGAATTCCTCAAGACGACCGCGGGAGCGGCCGCCGCGGGGACGCTGGGATTCGGTTCGCAGGACGCGTTCGCTCAGGCGAAGTGGACGCCGGAGAAGGGCGCCAAGCTGCGCGTGCTGCGCTGGAAACGCTTCGTGCAGGGCGACGAAGACAAGTGGATGGAGAACACCAAGGCGTTCACCGCCAAGACGGGCATCGAGGTGCGCGTCGACCACGAAGGCTGGGAGGACGTGCGGCCCAAGGCGGCGGTGGCGGCCAACGTCGGCAGCGGTCCCGACATCATCATCTCCACCTTCGAGGATGCGCACCAGTATCCGGACAAGCTGGTGGACGTGAGCGACGTCTGCAACTACCTCGGCACCAAGTACGGCGGCTGGTACGACGTGTGCAAGGCGTATTGCATGGAGAAGGGCAAGTGGGTCGCCGTGCCCATGGGCTGCGCCGGCAACGCCGTCGTGCATCGCATCGGCGCCATGAAGAAGGCGGGATTCGAGGAATTCCCGAAGGACCTTCCGGGTTTCCTCAAGCTCGCGCAGGGATACAAGGCGGCCGGCATTCCGCCGGGCTTCGCGCTCGGCAACGCCACCGGCGACGGCAACGTCTGGACGCACTGGCTGGTGTGGTCGCACGGCGGGAAGATGGTGGACGAGAAGGGCAACGTCGTCATCGCGAGCCCGGAGACGGAAGCCGCGTTGAACTACGGCAAGCAGCTCTACGAGACCTTCATCCCGGGCACGCTTTCCTGGCTCGACCCGAACAACAACAAGGCGTTCCTCGACGGCCAGATCGGCATGACCGCCAACGGCATCTCGGTCTACTACGCGGCCAAGAATTCCCAGGACGCGAAGATCAAGGAGATGGTCGCCGACATCGGGCACGCCAACTTCCCCGTCGGGCCGGTCGGCAAGACCACGGAGCTCAACCTCTTCTTCCCGATGATGCTGTTCAAGTACTCCAAATTCCCCAACGCCGCGAAGGCCTACCTCGCGTTCATGATGGAGAAGGAGCAGTACGAGCCGTGGCAGCAGGCGGCGATCGGGTACGTCTCGCATCCGTTGAAGGCGTACGAGAAGAACCCGCTGTGGGGATCGGACCCGAAGAACCTGCCCTACAGCAATTCCATGAAGGTCATGCTCCCCAACGGCTTCGCCGGCCCCATGGGCTACGCGTCGGCCGCGTGCATGGCGGACTTCATCATGGTGAACATGGTGGCCGAGGCGATCTCCGGATCGAAGCCCGTGAAGGAAGCGATGGATCGGGCCAAGGCCAGGGCGGAACGCTACTACAAGGTCTAGTTGCAGAAGCTCTTCAACAACCGGCACTTCCTCGGGCTGCTGTTCATGCTGCCCGCGGGAGTGCTGTTGTTGGTTTTCCTCACCTATCCGCTGGGCCTGGGCACATGGCTCGGGTTCACCGACGCGAAGATCGGGCGCAGCGGGCAGTGGATCGGCCTGGACAACTTCAAGTACCTGGTGGGCGATGCCGTCGCGCGGCTCTCGCTCTTCAACACGCTCTTCTACACGGTGGTCGCGAGCGTCATCAAGTTCGCGCTGGGCCTGTGGCTCGCCACGCTGCTCAATCGCAACCTGCCGTTCAAGTCGTTCTTCCGCGCCATCGTGCTGCTGCCGTTCATCGTGCCCACGGCGCTTTCCGCCATCGCCTTCTGGTGGCTCTACGACGCGCAGTTCTCGATCCTGTCCTGGACCCTCACGAAGATGGGGCTCATCAACCAGTACATCGACTTCCTCGGCGATCCGTGGAACGCGCGCCTTTCGCTCATCGCCGCGAACATCTGGCGCGGCGTGCCGTTCGTGGCCATCTGCCTGCTGGCCGGGCTGCAGACGATCTCGCCGTCGCTCTATGAGGCGGCGGCGCTGGACGGC
>Ga0207674_10009851_pt1 | contig 10878 bp, 9 predicted proteins | sample KBSCornC72_FD_184303 | JGI IMG/M metagenome (GOLD analysis project Ga0207674, IMG submission 184303) | Corn rhizosphere microbial communities from Kellogg Biological Station, Michigan, USA - KBS Corn C7-2 (SPAdes) (version 2) | ecosystem: Host-associated > Plants > Roots > Rhizosphere > Soil ...
GGCGGCCAGCCGCCGGCCGATCAGCTGTACCCGGATACCACCTTCACGGAAACGTGGTCCGGCGATGTCGGCGACGAGCGCGTGCGGGCACGGTACTACGGCCGCGCGCACACGAGCGGCGATGCCGCGATCACGTTCGAGCGCGCGAACGTCGTCCACATGGGCGACCTCATGTTCAATCAGCGGCACCCGGTGGTCGATCGGGCGGCCGGCGCGACGATCCGCGGCTGGATCACGGTGCTGGAGCGCGTCCCACGTGATCACGCGAACGACACGGTCTACATCTTCGGTCACGGGAACACGGGTCTGCCGGTGACGGGCAGCCAGGCCGAGCTCGCGAAATTCAAGGACTACTTCGGCGCGCTCATGGCGTTCGTGGAGACGCAGGTGAAGGCCGGCCGCTCACGCGAGGAGGTGCTCGCGATGCGCGAACCGCTCAAGGGCTTCGAGAGCTTCGGCCCATTCGGCCAGGCCAGCCCGCGCGACCCGTTGACGTGCGCGTACGAGGAAGTCACCACGACGCCCTGACCGAGACGACGACCCATGGCCACGAAGCGCGAAGAGCGGAAGCAGCGTTCAGAAGCCCAGCGGGAGGCCGAGGACCGGGAGCGACGCCAGCGCCAATGGAGGTCGCGCGCGCTTTTTGTCGCGGGACTCCTCGCGCTGATCGCGATGGGCGCGCTGGCGATCTCGCGTCGTCGCGACGGCGAGGAGAACAACGGAAAGGTGTGGTCGGCGGCACACGGCCACTGGCACGACAAATAGATCAGCGTTAGGTCCGCTTTTAATAGGACATTCCCCTAGTGGGGTCAAGACCCCAGAAGTCCTTTCTTGCACCTTCCCAAGTCACGCATTACCATGGCTTTACACGACCCCTGAGGAGCTCCTCATGATACTCCGCTGCCTCGTCCTCCTCACGTCCGTCAGCCGGTTGGCCGCGCAGGTTCCTTCGACCGTCGTCATCCTCCGTGCCGCGACCAGCGACACCGCCGAAAGGCTGGCCGCCCTGCGGTTCGCGGGCGACACCGCCGTAGCCAGGATCGTTAACCCCCACGACCGGATCACAGGTGGCTTCCCCGGTCGGGAGGTCCGCCTCCTGCGCCGCGCCGGGGTCTGGACGGTCGTGGTGCCGCCCGACACGGTTTCCAAGCGACCCGAACGCAAGCCCGCTCCTGCCACAACGCAAAACGCAGGTGAACCCAAAACGTCTGAGTTCACCTGCGTTTGGCATTGTGGCAGAGCGTCTACCGCCTACGCCAACTCGTTAGGCTGGACATCCGGGTTGGGAACCCGGCTCGCAGGCATCGAATGGGGGTCGGGGGAAGCAAATCCAACCCGCTGCTGGACAGCAGCTCTCGCAGGTCTCTTCCTCCGGTGGTGTCATCGCCTGAACGGTACCGGCGTACAGGAACAGAGCCAGAGCGGCCGCAATAGTCTTACGCATAAGATTGACTCCGTGAATGTGTGTTGAATCGTCCGCCTAACGGCGGACCGTCGGCGTCATGGTGTACTGTGAGACGGACCTGACCCGCCGGCCCTGACGCGGTGCCATACCGGATGCGGGTGTGGTCCGGGAACCCCGAACCACGCCCACGCGTCCAGTAGATATGGCGAGGTCTCACGATGCCGACGCGAGCGCCCCGTCGGCCTTTCCCGAATGGCTCGAACCCATGGCGGCCACGCTCACGCAGGAGCGATTCGTGAGCGCCGACTGGAGCTTCGAGCGCAAGTTCGACGGGATCCGCCTCATCGCGTTCAAGCAGGGCACGGACGTCCGCCTCTACTCGCGCACGCGCCATCTCCAGCACCTGCCGACCGTGGCGGCGGCGATCGCCGCGCTTCCCGTCCGTGATGTCATCCTCGACGGCGAGATGACGTGGGACGGTCGCTCGGCGTACCACGTGTTCGACCTCCTCTGGATCGACGACCGCGATGTCACGCGCCTAACGCTGGCCGAGCGTCGCACTCTGCTCCACACCATCCCGCTCGGTGCACCGCTCCGGCGGGTCCACGCGCTTCATGACGCCGAACCGTGGGAGCGCGCACGCGCCGAGGGGTGGGAGGGAGTGATCGCGAAGCGGCTCGACTCGCCGTACGAGCACCGGCGGTCGAAGCACTGGCTCAAGATGAAGTGCGAGCTGCGCCAGGACTTCGTGATCGGAGGCTTCACGGATGGGCAGGGGAGCCGCGTCGGGTTCGGCGCGCTGCTCGTGGGCTACTACGCGGGCGAGGATTTCGTCTTCGCCGGCAAGGTCGGGACCGGGTTCGACGCAACGCTGCTCACCGATCTGCGCGCGCGCTTCGACGCGATGGAGATCGAGACGACGCCGTTCACGAAGGCGACGGGGCTGCCGCGCGTGCGGGCGCACTGGGTACGGCCCGAGATCGTCGTCGACGTGGCGTTCGTCGAATGGACCGTACACACGAAGCTGCGCCACTCCAGGCTGCTGGGGCTCCGTCCCGGCGGACGCGCGCGCGACGTCGTGCGCGTCGCACCAGGGCCGCCGTGATCACGCACCCCGAGAAGGTGATGTTCCCGGATTGCGGCATCACGAAGGGTGAGCTGGCCGAGTATTACGCGCTCGTGGCGCCGCTCATGGTGCCGCATCTCGCGGGTCGGCCGGTGACGCTGGAGCGCTTTCATCGCGGCATCGGCGAGAAGGGTTTCTTCCAGAAGAACGTGTCGAAGGGCGCGCCCGACTGGCTCGAGCGTGTGGCAGTGCCGAAGACGGACGGCGTCGTGAACTACGCCGTGGTGTCGGATGCCCGCGGCCTCATGTGGCTGGCCAACCAGAACTGCATCACGCCGCACGTCTGGACCTCGCGCGTGCCGGATCTGTTCCATCCGGATCTCTGCGTCTTCGATCTCGACCCGTTGGAGGAGGACGCGGCCGTGCTGCGTGCGGCCGTGCTCCTGCTGCGCGACCTGCTCGCGGAGCTTGGATGTACGAGCTGGGTGAAGACGTCGGGGTCCAAGGGATTCCACGTCGTCGTTCCGCTCGACGGGAGCGCCGACTGTGGTCGAGTCGCCCGGTTCGCGCACGCCGTGGGGCGCGCGTTCGTGCAGCGCGACCCTGCGCATCTGACGCAGGAGTTCTACAAGGCCGACCGCGGTGGCCGAATTCTCGTCGACACGGGGCGCAACGAGTTCGGCGCGACCTATGCCGCGACGTACGCGGTGCGTGCGAAGCCTAACGCGCCCGTGTCGGCGCCGTGCACGTGGGCGGAGATCGAGCACGGGGAGGTGACGCCGCAGACGTTCACCCTACGGACCATGGCTGAGCGTGTCGAGCGCCACGGCGACGTGTGGTCCACGCTGTTTCGGCAGCCGTACGCGCTCCCGGATCCGCCTCACGGCTGACTGCCTGACGGCACTCGTAGCGGAGTCGTCATTCCGGCACGCGCCATCCGCGCGACGCGCACGATGAACGCCTAACGATTCGCGACGACACGTCCCGTGGGGGCTCACTGGTTGACCGGCGACGGCATAAGTGCTAATAATTTAGCATACAATGCCGGGTAGCCGTTTCTGGCTGCCAACCCTGAGGATTCATGCCGATCATGCACATGCGCGGCCTCCTGACGACCGCCGTCGTCCTCGGTGGCATGAGCGCCTCCGCGATGACGCCTCACGCCGCACGCAGCGTCGACAGACGGCAGGCCGTCGGCGCGCCGGCCGACACGTTCCCTACATTCGACCGGGTGCTGCTGCTGGAGCCGACATCCGAGACGTCCGCGAACGTCAGCATCGGCGACATCAATGCGGACGGACGGCTCGACATCGTCCTTGCGAAAGGGCGCCATTGGCCGCTCGTGGACCGCGTGCTACCCGGCGATGGCGCCGGCCACTTCGCCGCTGGCTACGATCTCGGGAAGGCCTCGGATCGCTCGTACTCCGGGCGACTCGTGGACATGGACCGCGACGGCGACCTCGATGTCGTCGTCAGCAACGACGCGCCCGATCCCAAGCTCGTCTACCTGAACGATGGGACGGGACACTTTCGCGTCGGGTCGACATTCGGGAAGCCGGAATGGGAGACGCGCAACGCCACCGTGGCCGACGTCGACGGCGACGGGCTTCCGGACATCATCGTCGCCAATCGCAGCGGTGACAAAGGGGCGAACTACATCTGCCTCAACAAGGGCAGCGCCCGCTTCGACGCCGACTGCCTCGCGTTCTCGCGCGAGCCCGCCACGACCATCACCGCCGCTGACTTCAACCGGGACGGTGCGATCGACCTCGCGGTCCCGCACCGGGACGGCGGGCAGAGTCGAGTGTACCTCGGGGCGTCGAAGGGGAACTTTTCCGCGGACCGGACCATCTCGTTCGGCCTGCCTAACGCCTCGATCCGGATGACCGAAGCCGCGGACCTCGATGGCGACGGTCTGCTCGACATCGTCGCGATCGATGAACGACGGGGCACTGCGATCTATTTCGGCCAGCGCACTGGTGGATTCTCGGCTGGAGTCCCCGTCGGCGACCGCACGATCGCACCATATGCGCTCGCTGTCGGCGACGTGAACGGCGACGGCAAACCCGACATCATCGTAGGCAACGTGGAAGCCCCATCAGCGCTCCACTTCAACGACGGCTCCGGACGACGGTTTCACACCATTCGCTTCGGCGACGGCAAGGGCACCGTGTATGGCTTCGCCATCGCCGACGTGGATGGCGACGGCATTGCGGACATCGCGGCGGCGCGCTCGGAGGCGCCGAACGTACTCTACTTCGGCCGGCGTGCGAGGTGACGGGCTTAGGGGTGTCATCGTGTCATCCCGAGCAACCGCGAGGGATCTACTGTACGAATCTCGTGGGCTGGACGGGCCACGAGTTCGGCATGCGAGATCCCTCGTCGCAGTTGCTCCTCGGGATGACAGAGAGATGGCGCTCGGGATGACAGGAGTGCGGAGGTTGGCTCGCCATTGACTCGTCGGCTATCATCGATCGATGAGTAAGCCTGTCCTTCTCACCGTTGATGACGACCCCGAGGTCCTGAACGCCGTCGAGCGCGACCTGCGCGCTCACTACCGGACCGACTACCGCATCGTGAAGGCGTCGTCGGGCGCGCAGGCGATCGAGGCCGTTCAGCAACTGAAGCAGCGCGGCTCACAGATCGCGCTGTTCCTCGTGGATGAGCGCATGCCGCAGATGACGGGCACGCAGTTCCTCGCCGAGGCGATCAAGATCTATCCCGACGCGCGGCGCGTGCTGCTCACCGCGTACGCGGACACCGAGACGGCGATCACCGCGATCAACAAGATCGGGCTCGACCACTACATCCTCAAACCGTGGGAGCCGCCGAGCTCACAGCTCTATCCCGTGCTCGACGATCTCCTGTCGGACTGGTTCGCGCGTGCCCGTCCCTCGTTCGATGGGATCCGCCTGGCGGGCACCGCGTATTCGCCGGCGAGCTTCGCCGTGAAGGACTTCCTCGCGTCCAACCAGGTGCCGTACCAGTGGCTGGACATGGACGACGACGCGACGGTCCGCGAGCTTCTGTCGGGCGCGAGCGGTGGCGTCACGGGCCTGCCGCTGGTGTTCTTCCCCGACGGGGACGTACTGGTACAGCCCAGCACGCGCGAGCTGGCCGTGAAGCTCGGGATGCAGACGCGCGCGCAGAAGCCGTTCTACGATCTGATCGTCGTGGGCGGCGGGCCCGCCGGGCTCGCGGCGTCGGTGTACGGCGCATCGGAGGGGCTGCGCACGATTCTCATCGAGCGGAGCGCCCCCGGCGGCCAGGCGGGCACGAGCTCGTTCATCGAGAACTACCTGGGATTTCCAGGCGGTATCTCCGGCGCTGACCTCGCGCGCCGCGCGGTGATGCAGGCCAAACGGTTCGGCGCCGAGATCATCACGGCGCAGGAGGCGGTGGAGATCAGGCGCGAGGATCCGTACCGGAGGGTGATCCTGTCCGACGGATCCGAGCTGAGCGGGTATGCGATCCTGATCGCCCCGGGTATGGAGGTCCGGCGACTCGAGACGCCCGGAGTCGAGCCTCTGCTGGGCGTCGGCGTGTACTACGGCGCCGCGCTCACGGAGGGCGCGACATGTCGTGGCAGGGACGTCGTCATCGTTGGCGCCGCGAACTCAGCGGGCCAGGGGGCGATGTTCTTTTCGCGCTACGCCCGCAAGGTCACGATGGTCGTGCGCGGAACCGACCTGTCGGCGGGGATGTCCCGGTACCTCGTGGACCGCATCGCCGAGACGCCTAACGTCGAGGTGCTCCTGAATACCGTCGTCGCGGGCGCGCGGGGCGAGGGGCGGCTCGAAGCCGTGACGGTCGGGAATACGGTGAGTGGCGAAGAGCGCGAGATCACGGCCACCGGGATGTTCATCTTCGTCGGCCAAATGCCGCGGACGGCGCTCTGCGGGAAGCTCGTGATGCGCGACGAGCAGGGATTCGTCCTCACGGGGCGGGATGTCATGGTCGATGGTCGACGCCCGGCGGGGTGGACGGCGGCGCGCGATCCGTTCCTGTTCGAGACGAACGTGCCGGGCATCTTCTGCGCCGGCGACGCGCGTTACGGCTCCGGCAAGCGCTGCGCGGCGGCCGTCGGCGAAGGGTCGGCGACCGTGAGCATGATCCACCAGTACCTCCAGACGGTGTGACCCGATGACCGAACCGCTGCCGCAGGGACCTAACGAATCCCCCGCCCCCGACGTGCTGGCACGACTCGCCGCGCATCGGACCGTCGGGACGGCGCCGCGGCCGGAGCTGGAGTGGCTGGTCGCGCACGGCGCGGTCAACCAGTTCGAGCCGGGTGACACGATCGCGCGAAAGGGCGAGCCGGTCGAGGCGCTGTACATCATCCTCAAGGGTCGTGTGTCGCATCTCAGCGACGCGGGTGGCAGCTGGCGCAAAGTGATGGACTGGCGCGAGGGTGATGTGACCGGGCAGCTCCCATATTCGCGCCTGGCGAAGGCGCCGGGCAATTCGGTCATCGACGAGTCGGCGGAGATCTTCTGCGTCCCGCGGCCGCACGTGGCGGCGATGCCGTTCGAGTGCCCGCACGTGACGGCGGCCCTCGTGCACGTGATGGTGGATCGGGCGCGCGCGTTCAAGTCGAGCGATCTGCAGGTGGAGAAGCTGGCGTCGCTCGGAAAGCTCGCTGCCGGCCTCGCGCACGAGCTCAACAATCCCGCCTCGGCTGCGGCGCGCAGCGCGGGGCTCGTGTCCGGGTCGCTCGCGGAGTTCGATGAAGCGTCGCGCGAGCTCGGCGCGGCAGGCCTGGCGCCGTCCGAGCGCTCGGTGATCGAGCGTGTGCGTGCCGTCTGCCTCGCCGCGCCGGTACTGAGCGTCCTGTCGCCGCTCGAGCGGTCCGATCGCGAGGAGGCCATCAGCGACTGGCTGGCTGAAAATAACGCGGACGAGTCGTTCGCCGCGCCGCTCGCCGAGACGGTCGTTACCCTGGCGATGCTGGACGAGTTGGCGGCGGCGCTCAGCGGCGAGAAGTTGCGCGCGACAGTCCACTGGCTGGCGGCCGGATGCACGATCCGCGGGCTGGCGCGGGATATCGAGCGGGCCGCGTCGCGCGTGCATACGCTGGTGAGCGCCGTGAAGGGCTTCACGTACATGGATCACGCGGCCGTGCCCGAGCCGGTCGATGTGGCGAAGGGCCTGTCCGATACGCTGGCGGTGATGGGGGCCAAGGCACGAGGGAAGTCGGTCGCGATGACGGTGGACGTGCCGTCGGCGCTTCCGCCGGTTCGCGCCATTGGCGGTGAGCTGAATCAGGTGTGGGCGAACCTGGTCGACAACGCGATCGATGCCGTGGGCATGGGCGGCCGCGTGACGGTGACGGCGCGCGTCGAGGGCCCGAAGGTGATCGTGCGGGTGACCGATGACGGGCCGGGGATTCCCGCGGAGCTCAAGACCCGGATCTTCGATCCGTTTTTCACCACGAAGCCGGTGGGCAAGGGCACCGGGCTGGGTCTCGACATCGTTAGGCGGCTGGTGGGACAGAACGACGGCCTGATCGACGTGGAGTCGGAGCCGGGGCGAACGGAGTTCCGCGTCGCCCTGCCGGTGTCGTCCTCCGCGGCGGGCTGACGTTCGCTGCCGAGGCCCTCGGACGTCTCGTCGTCCGAGCAGTGAAATTGGGGTCAGACTCGAATTACATCCTTTGTCGCGACCGAGCGATCAACGGCTGTAATTCGAATCTGACCCCAATTTCTGGCGCTCAGCGCGGCGCCGGGGTGTCAGCGGGGTTGACGTACGTGAGCGCGAACGGGCCGATCGCGTGGACCTGTACGACGGTCAGTCCGCGCGCCTTCGCGTAGTGCGCGTGGCCGGCCGGAATGCTCGCGAAGTCGTCGCGACCGAGGGCCTTCAGCGTCGATTCGTCGAACTTCGTGCCCATGCCGGCCAGGAAAGTCCCGCTCAGCACCGTGACGTTCTCCACGGTCGGGTGCGTGTGCGGCGGGATCTTGTAGCCGTTCGGGAACCGGAGGCGCACGGTGAAGGGCTCGGCCTTGCCCGGGTCACCCTGCAGCACGGCGAACTCGGCGCCTGGCGGAAACACTGCGGGTGCAGGGCCCCAATGGATGTCAGGCTCCGAGGCGGACGCGTGGGCCGCGGGCGCCTGCGCGCCGGCGACTGGCGCGGTGAGACTGGTCGCGCTCCGAACGTCGTCATTGGCTGAAGCGTTGGAGCAGGCGGCGATCATGATCGCGGCCGCGATGAGAACGAAATTGGTGCTGCGCATGGGAGCGTCTCCAATGTCTGGTATTGCCCAAACTCGACGTCCGTGTCGAGTTCGACGTGGGTGGCAGACTACCGGACGCGCGCAAGCGCTACAGCGTGGAAATTACGCGGACTTTCACGCGCGGTACGGGGAAATTCGAGAGTCCCGCACGCGAGGAATCCTTGCGTTCTCGATAGAGGACCGGTCCTCGACCCGGACACGCGGGCAGTGCGGGTTGGCGACTCGCCGCCCGGACTCCAAGGATGGCTCCCAAGCAATTCTTCGAACTCTTGAGGTGAATGACGAACGGGGATGCTTCGCCCAACGGGGCATCCCGGGGTCGTTCACAACGCTCCCGCAGGAGGTTTCATCGGCGCCCGTCGCGTCCTTCGCGGCGCAGAGCTGACCTCTGCTCTCCGCGCGCTCGGCGGTGAATCAACCATAACGGGAAGGTTCCTCATCGGCCTGCCAGGCGCCCTCCGCGCTGCGGGTACCACGACGGTCCCGTCCGTGAGCCGGGCGCGAGCATCGCACGCCTAACGCGCCACGACTCGTCCATCTCCGGTCGACCGTCGCTCGGCACTCCGCGGCACCGCGCCATATATCTCTCCTTCCACGAAGGGGCGGCGCGATGAGATCGAACTGATGCGTGAGCACCAGACGCACTCAGCCGGGACTTCGAGGCACCACGCAACCGGACTCGAGGATGGGAAAGCCTAACGCGAGAGCGCGCGGCGGACGACAGCCTCGGCATCGGGCACGATTCGTGTACTGCCTGTTTGCGCGCCGGGGAGCTCGCGGTTGGCGCGGGCGTGTCCGTCTCAGTCGAGACGGACACGCCCGCCTTCAGCTCACTCCCAGTAACAACCTTGGCGCGAGTTGTACCAACGTAGTGGAGGATTAACCAATGGCACGTGTCACTGCAGTCTTCGACGATCGCACGCAGGCCGAGCGCGCGATAGCAGAACTTCGACGCAGCGGTATCTCCGACAACGAGATGTCAATTGTCTCGCGACGTCCCGATGACGTCGAGGTCAAGGGTGGCCCGGTCGCCGACAATGCTGGCGAGCGGATCGGGAAGGGCGCCCTCGCGGGCGCAGGCGTAGGACCCCTCTTCGGTCTGGCCGCGCTCGCCATACCGGGCGTGGGGCCGTTCATCACGGCGGGCGTTCTCGCCTCCGCTCTCGGTGCGACCGGTGGCGCAGTCGCGGCCGGGGCAATCGTCGGCGGCACGTCGGGCGCACTCGCGGGCGCCTTCTCGAAAGCCGGGTACTCGAAGGAAGAGGCGGAGTATCTCGGCTCCACCGTCGAGCGCGGTGGCGTGCTCGTCGCCGTTGATGCCGACGACGTCTCCGCGGCGCGCCTGCGCTCCGAGTTGACGCGGCTCGGCGGCCGCACGTACACCGCTGATCGGCCGACCGGGCGCGTTGATATCAGGCCGAACGTGTAGCACGACCGCCGCCGAACGAGTGCCCGATTCGCGTCGAGCGATCGGGCACTGGCGGGGGTGGGCACGCGCAGTGCCCGGCAGGTCGCCCCACTGACCGACGGCCCGTCCGGACATCCATTCGGAGAGTTCAAGGCCGTCGCGACGAAAGCTGTTCGAGTAAGCCATGCATGCGGGCCGAGCGCGTCGTGCGACGCGCTCGGCTCCGTCTCTCTGTAGTAAGGCCACCATGGAGAAGCACGCATGCGAGTGTTCGTGACCGGCGCGACTGGTGCCGTCGGGTCGAAGGCCCTGCCGCTGCTCATCGAGGCCGGACACCAGGTCACAGCGCTCTCACGATCTGCGCAGAATCGCGAGCGCCTCGCGAAGCTCGGCGCCTCACCCGTCGCAGCGGACCTGTTCGACGTCGCGAGCCTTCGACGCGCGATAGCCGGTCACGAGGCCGTCATGAATCTCGCGACCGCGATGCCTCGGTCCGCGAAGCGGATGTTGCTGCCGGGAACGTGGCGGATGACCGACCGCATCCGACGCGTTGGATCGGCCGCGGTTGCCGCGGCGGCGCGCGCGGAAGGCGTCGCGCGGATGATTCAGGAATCGTTCGCACCCATCTACGTCGACCGCGGCGATGAGTGGATCGATTTGCAGCTGCACCCGGATCGGATCGCGGAAAACCCCGTGCTCGACGCGCGCCTCGGACCGCTTGAAACGCTGCGGCTTCCTGTCTGGCAGATCCTCGAGAAATACCC
>Ga0207674_10009852_pt1 | contig 10878 bp, 9 predicted proteins | sample KBSCornC72_FD_184303 | JGI IMG/M metagenome (GOLD analysis project Ga0207674, IMG submission 184303) | Corn rhizosphere microbial communities from Kellogg Biological Station, Michigan, USA - KBS Corn C7-2 (SPAdes) (version 2) | ecosystem: Host-associated > Plants > Roots > Rhizosphere > Soil ...
TGCCGTCGGAGCAGATCCGCGACCGCAAGGACATCCCCGGCGAGGCCGCCTACATGGTCACCGGCGAGATCCTGATGACCTGGCGCGATGACCTGCCTGCGGACTCTACCGTGACCGCCGGCGCCTGGTGGCCCAAGGGCTATTCCGGCCCGCCGATGGTGTCGTTGCGCGACGAGGACGCCAAGGGCCTGGGCGTCAAGCCGGGCGACAAGCTCGAACTGACGCTGTTCGGCGAGAGCTTCGACGTCACCGTCGCGAACCTCCGTGACTTCCAGTTCCAGAGCGGCCTCAACTTCCTGGTGACCGCGACGCCGGGCACATTCGATGCCTTCCCGGGTACCAACCTGGCGACGATCAAGGCTGCCGAGGGCCACGAGAAGGACGTCGAGCGCGCCCTGGCCCGCAAGTATCCGGACATCACTTTCCTGCCCGTGGGCGAAGCACTGAACCAGGCGGCAGGCATCCTGGGCCAGCTCTCGACTGCGGTGAACATCGTTGGCGGGTTGGCCGTGCTCAACGGCCTGCTGGTGCTGGCCGGCACCATGGCTGCGGGCCGCAAGCAGCGCGAGTCCGATGCTGTGGTCAACAAGGTGCTCGGCTCGACCCGCGGCAATGTCATCAGCGTCTTTGCGCTCGAATACGCCCTGCTGGGCGGCTTTGCGGCGCTGCTGTCGATGATCGTGGGGATTGCCGGTGCCTTTGCCATCGTCAAAGGGGCGCAGATGGACGTCGGCTTTGGCGTGAACCCGATGCTGGTGGTGGGCGTGCTCGTCGGCTCGATCATCTTGACGATCATCACCGGTGCACTAACGACGTGGTCGGCACTGAGCACCAAGCCCGCGCAGTATCTGAGGGCGTTGGGGTAGTTCTCGCTTGGTGTTGGGCACCGTTCAGACTACGACCGTGTGTCGTCCAAAGGCAGGCGATGACACCGGTTTGGTGAGGTGCAAGCGCAGCGAGCCCCGAAGGGCTAGTGCTTCATCCCGAGATACTTTTCCAGCCAGTGGATGTCGTAGTTGCCGGCAAGGATGTCGGGCTCCTTGATCAGGCGCTGGAAGAGCGGGAGCGTGGTCTTGATGCCGTCGACCACGAACTCGTCGATGGCGCGGCGGAGGCGCATCAGGCACTCCTCGCGGGTACGGCCATAGACGATGAGCTTGCCGATCAGGCTGTCGTAATAGGGCGGGATGGCGTAGCCGCCATAGACGGCGCTGTCGACGCGCACGCCCACGCCGCCGGCCGGGTGGTAGAACTTGATGGTCCCCGGTGAGGGCGTGAAGGTATTGGGGTCCTCGGCGTTGATGCGCACCTCGATGGCGTGGCCGGTAAAGGTGATATCCTTCTGCTTGAGGCTCAGCGTTTCGCCCGAGGCGACCTTGATCTGCTCGTAGACGAGATCGACGCCGGTGACGCGTTCGGTCACCGGATGCTCGACCTGCAGGCGGGTGTTCATCTCGATGAAGTAGAACTCGCCGTTCTCGTAGAGAAACTCGATGGTGCCGGCGCCCGAATATTTGAGCTTGCGCATCGCGGCGGCGCAGATCTCGCCGATCTGGTCACGCTGCTTGGCCGGAACGGTCGGCGCAGTTGCTTCCTCCCAGACCTTCTGATGACGCCGCTGCAGCGAGCAGTCGCGGGTCCCCAGGTGGACGGCATTGCCCTGGCCGTCGCCCATGACCTGGACTTCGATATGGCGCGGCTTGCCGAGGTATTTTTCCATGTAAACGGAGTCGTTGCCGAAGGCGGCCTTCGCCTCGGCGCGGGCTGTCGACCACGCCGTGAGGACGTCGAGCTCGGTGTGAGCGACCTTCATGCCGCGTCCGCCGCCTCCGGCTGTCGCCTTGATCAGCACCGGATAGCCGATCTCGGCCGCCGTCGTTTTGGCCTCGTCCTCGGTCTTGACTTCGCCCTTGGAGCCGGGGACCACCGGAATGCCCAGTTCCACCGCCGTCTGCTTGGCGGTGATTTTGTCACCCATGATCTGGATGTGGTGCTCGGACGGGCCGATGAAGGTGATCTTGTGCTCGTGCAGGATCCGGGCAAAGCGCGCGTTCTCGCTGAGGAACCCGTAGCCCGGGTGCACGGCGTCGGCGCCGGTGATCTCGCAGGCGGCCATGATCGAGGGGATATTGAGGTAGCTGTCCTTGGCCGGCGGCGGGCCGATGCAGACGCTCTCGTCAGCCATGCGCACATGCATGGCGTTGCGGTCGGCGGTCGAATAGACGGCGACGGTGGAAATGCCCAGTTCCTTGCAGGCGCGCAGCACGCGCAGCGCGATCTCGCCCCGGTTGGCGATGAGGACTTTCTGGAACATCAGTCGATGACCGCGAGCGGCTGACCGTATTCGACCGGGGAGGCGTCGGTGACGAGGATGCGCGAGATCGTGCCCGATTTGTGGGCCGGGATCTGGTTCATCGTCTTCATCGCCTCGATGATAAGGATGGTCTGGCCCTCGCTGACCTTGGAGCCGACGGTGACAAACGCCGCCTTGCCGGGTTCCGGCGAGAGGTAGGCGGTGCCCACCATCGGCGAGGTGAGGGCATTTGGATTGGAGGCCAGGTCATCCGCCGGTGCCGAAATCTTCGCGGCCGAACCCGACGGGGCCGAATGCGTGGCAGGGGCGGCGGCCACCGGGGCGGGGGCCGGAACCATGACCTGCTGCACCCCGGTCGAGGCGTAGGAGCGGGTGACGCGGACGCGGAGGTCTTCCCGTTCGATCTCGATTTCGGCGAGATTTTGCTCGTTGAGCAGCTTGGCGATGGCCTCGATCAGGGCCTGATCGGCCGGGGCGTCCTTCGTCATCGATTTGCCTCCCTTGGGCAATTGTTCTTCTTCGGGTTGCGCGTCAGGCGCCGAGCCGCTCGGCCAGAGCTTCGAGCGCGAGCCTATACCCCGTCGCGCCGAGGCCGCAAATCACCCCAACCGCGACCGCAGAAACATAGGAAAAGTGGCGGAATTCCTCCCGCGCGTGGATATTGCTCAGGTGGACCTCAATGGTGGGGATCGCCACCGCGCTGATGGCGTCCCGAATGGCTACCGACGTGTGAGAATACCCCCCCGGATTGAGGACGATGCCGTCCTTCTTGCCGTAGGCTTCTTGAATCCACTCGCAGATTTCGCCTTCGCGATTGGTCTGCCGGCATTCCACGCTAAGGCCGAGCTTCTTACCCTCGGCCTTGCACATGGCCTCGATGTCGCCCAGCGTCTGCGTGCCGTAGGTCTTGGGCTCGCGGATACCCAGCATGTTGAGGTTGGGGCCGTTGATGACGAGGACGCGTTTGACCATTCCGGCCTTTTGCACTGCGAGGCGGCTCGGGCGCAAGCGCACCGTTCAGAATTGCACGAGATTCCGGGCCAAACCGGCCCTAGCCAGCCGGATTCGGTGCGGTAATCGCGGGGCACTCCGTCGACCCGCAAGCCCGCAGATTGGCGATCTTTTCACGCAGCTGGTCGATCGGCACGGCGCCCGGGATGATCTCGTCGCCCAGGATGTAGCTGGGCGTGCCGCCGATATTGAGCGCCTTGGCGAGCTTGTAGCCGTCCTGGATGGCGTTGGTGGCATCCTTGCCGTTCATGTCGAGCATGAGTTCACCGCGATTGCCGCCCAAGGCGGCCGCGACCTCGAGGGCCTGGCTGGCGCCGACTTCGCCGCGTTCGGCGAACATCTTCTGGTGGAAGTCCCAGTAGTTGATCCGGGGATCCTTGCCGACCAGCACGGCGACGCGCGCCGCGTCGACCGACCCGTCCGACAGGATCGGAAACTGCTTGAGGATGACCCGGAGGTTGGGATCCTCGGCCATCAGGGTTGCCAGGTCAGGCAGCGCGCCGCGACAGTAGGTGCAGTTGTAGTCGAACATTTCGACCAGGGTGACGTCGCCCTTGGGGTTGCCCAGAATGACATTGTCGGCCGACTGGTAGATTTCGGCGGTATGGGCGGTGAGCTCGTCCTTCATCGCCTTGCGCTCGGCGAGTTTCTTCTCGGCATCGAGCTTGTCGTTCATGCGGGTCAGAATGGTCGGATCGCTCATCAGATAGTCTTCGACGAGCTTGTTGACCTGTGTCGGATCGAGCGCAGCCATCTGGACGGTCTTGCCGGCATTCTGCTGGGCGAGGATCTGTGCGACCGTTGCCTTGAGCTGCGCATCATCGGGGCCAGTGCGCAGCAGCAATGAGCCGAGGCCGCCGGCCAACAGGCCGACCAGCAGGACGAGGGCAAAGCTCAGGCGCGACATGGAAATCTCCGGACCGCTGGGCAGACGAACCCTAGCACTGAGACGATAAGCACGGCGGCGATCCCGAAATCAAATTGTGTTGAGAGATTTGGCCGGGGAGGCTAGGCGAAGACCCTCATCGGGGCCGAAGTCGACGAAGTTATGACCACCACATCCGCACTCGGCATGGAGCCGTTCCACGGCCTCGAGATCAACGCGCTAGCCCGCCGGCTCGAGGCCGACGGTCGCGACATCGCCTTTCTCGAGCAGGGGCAACCCGCCGCCCCGCCGGCGCCCCGGGTGATCGAGGCAGTTCGGGGCGTGCTCGACGGGCCGCAGAAATACACCCATTTCGCCGGCATGCCCGCGCTCAGGGCCGCGCTCGCGCGATACTATCAGGAGCAGCACAGCGTTGGTGTCGCCGAAGACTCCATCGTGGCGACGATGGGCTCGTCGGCCGGCTTCATCCTGGCGTTCCTGGGGAGCTTCGAGCCGGCAGCCAAGATTGCGGTGACGCGGCCGGGCTACACGGCTTATCTCAACACGCTCTACGGGATGGGCTACCGCCCGGTCGAAATCCCCGTCTCGGCGGCGAACGGCTGGCACCTCACGCCGGCCGCGATCGAGGCAGCCTTCGCCAGGGAGAAGTTCGCCGGCCTGCTGCTGGCCTCGCCGGCCAACCCGACCGGGGCGGCCGTGACGCGGCAGCAGCTCGCCGACATCGTCTCGACCTGCGCCAGGCTGGGAGTGCGCTTCATCTCGGACGAAATCTACCATGGGCTCGACTATCGCGGACCCTCCATCAGCGCGCTCGAATTCACCCGCGACGCGATCGTCATCAACAGCTTCAGCAAGTATTACTGCATGACCGGCTGGCGGATCGGCTGGATGGTGCTGCCCGACGACGTGCTGCGGCGCACCCAGATCCTGCAGCAGAACCTGTTCATCGCGGCGCCGACGCTGAGTCAGGTGGCGGCGACCACGGCGCTCGGCGAGCGCGATTATTCGGAAGCACAGAAGGCGCATTACGCCGAAAACCGGCCGCTGATCACCGAGGGCCTGCGGACGCTCGGCTTTGGCGTCGATCAGGGCGACGGCGCCTTCTATGCCTACGCCGACGCCAGCCGCTTCACCAATGACTCGCTGAGCTTCTGCAGGCGGATGCTGACCGAGGCCGGCGTCGCGGCGAGCCCGGGCATCGACTTTGACCGGGCCAACGGTCCGCGCTTCGTGCGCTTCTCCTACGCCGGCAGCCGCGAGACGATCGAGAAGGCGCTCGAGCGGATGCGTGCGTTCCTGCCGAAATGAGGAGATAGAAATCCACCAGAAGGACCTCAACCGGCTGGATCGCATCCTCGGTTTGCTCGGTTCCGAGCACGCCGGCGAGCGGGCGTCCGCTGCCAAGGCCGCCGCCGACTTCATCAGGAAGCACAATATGAGCTGGCGCGAACTGATCGAGGGGCGGGGGGTCCCAAAGGGACGAAAGGTCGTCGAGGTGGGAGTCGACTATCTCGAGGCCGCGGAGTCGCGTATCCGGCAGCTGCAGACGCACAACGCGACCCTCGAAAAGCAGGTGCGGCGGCTCAAGGACAAGCTTGACGCAATCGAAGACGAGCATGCCGGCGCCACCGTTAGAAGCCAGCGCTAGAGCCGTGTTCTACGGCGTGATGACGCCATCGACGAGAATGTGCTCGCGGTCGAGAAAGTGCGCGGCATCGCCTTTCGAGGCGTCGACATGGCGGCCGTGCGGGCCATGCCACTCGAAAGCGCAACGAAGCGACCTTCGGCATACATGGCGGTGAGCGCGGCCTTGATCGTAGCTCCGGCGCGGTGGAAGTCGATGAGGTCGGGGCGGGTGATGTAGCCATGGTGGTTCATGCCCATACCGATACGGCATCGAGCCAGACGACCTCATGGCCGATGAAGTCGGTGCCGCCGAAATAGCTGTCGCGATACGCGTAGAGCCCCGCTGCGTAGGTGAGATCATGCGCCCCCGGCCGTCACGGGGCGGCGCGTTCGCCGCTCCGCACATAGGTGGCTCGCTTGGCTTCGGCGATGAAAACGGTCAGCGCCTCGAGGTTCACCGGATCACCTCGGCGACGGACCCCACACCCGGAGCCGGTGTCCGTCCGGATCGGCCGCGGTGAAGGTCAAGCCAAAGTCCATCTTGGTAGGCTCCTGCAGGATCTTGAGGCCGAGCTTCGCCCAGGCGTCGCGCGTCAGCCGCACCTCGTCGTCGCTCTCGACCGGGAAGCCGATCTCGGTGCCGCCGGGGAGCGTGGCGCGCGGCTCGACCTCATCGCGGGCCCAAAGCCCGAGCGTGAGGCCACTGGAGAAGGCGAACATCGCCCAATTGGCCGATTGCTCGACCGGCTTGGCGCCGAGAAGTTCGGTATAGAGCGCGGCGCTCTTGGGCGCGTCGGCGACGTAGGCGAGGATGAAATTCGGGCTGGTCATGGCTCTCTCCGTTTCTGGAATGAGCCTCTACTAGACCGTCACACTGTCAGTTTCTGGCAGCGGTCTCGGTGCGAGCCGCCACGGCCTGATCCATGCGCTCACGCCATTCCTTGAGCATGGCGTGGCGCCGTCGGGGGGCACGTTCGCCGGTCGCCGCCAGAGTAGCGATCCGGTCGATGCGGAAATGCCGATAGTCGTTGCGCAGCTCGCACCAGGCGCCAACCACCTTATGCTGCTCGAAAAAGCCGATGACGAAGGGCCAGATGACGCGCTCGGTCTCCTGGCCCGCGTCGTCGCGGTAGCCGATGCGGAGTTTGATTTCCTTGCGGATGGCGTCGCGGAGCAGCGACGGGTCGACCTGCACCGGCCGCGATCGCCGTTCGGGGACGTAGAGGGTGCCGGCGTCCAGCTCGCGCCTGAGTTCGTCGGGGAGAACGGCGGCAATCTTGGCAAGGGTATTCGCGGCCGCCTTGCTGAGCCGGGAATCGTCATCCTGCCGGCGCGCCCACTGCATGCCCACGACCAAGGCTTCGAGCTCGTCGATCGAAAACATCAGCGGCGGCAGCATGAAGCCGGGCTTGAGCACGTAGCCGAGCCCAGGCTCGCCTTCGATCTCCGCCCCCTGGCCCTGCAGCGTGGCGATGTCGCGATAGAGCGTGCGGATCGAAATATCGAGCTCGGCCGCAAGGTCGGCGCCGGACACCGGCGCGCGGTGGCGGCGCAGGATCTGCATGAGGTCGAGCAGGCGTTCGGTGCGGGACATTGGGGGAGGCTAGCGCTTGCCGTCGAAAAGAAAAGGGCCGCCCAGGGCGGCCCTTTGATTGATCAGCCCCCGAAGAAGCCGCGCTGCCACCAGCCGGCTTTCTTGGGCTTTTCCTCGGTCGGCGCAGCGGTGGAGGAACTGACCACGATCTGGTCGGGCGGGAGCTCCTTTTTCGGCCGCGAAGGACGGTCTTCGGCAACCGCGACCGGCTCGGCGATCGGGTCCGGCACGGCAACCGCGATCGCTTCAGCCGACTGGACGGCCTCCGCCTCGGTGGGAGGCGCTGCTTTCGTGCGGCGGCCCCGGCTGCGTGGCCGAGCCGAGCTCTCGCCGTCCGTCACCGCGTCCTGCACCGCGCCATCGGCATCGGGCGATTTGCGGCTGCGGCGGGCACGGCGGGGCTTCTCCTCGGCGGAAGCGCCGGCATCGTCTTCATTGGCGATCACGCTGATGGCCGGCTCGACGCCAGCGTCGGCAGCGATCGCATCCTGCGCCAGGACCGCGGCGGCGACGCGCTCGGCACCGCTTTCGCTGATCGGGGCGACCGGCTCGACCGGAGCTTCGCTGCCGTTCACACCCTCGCCATTCTCGCGGCGGTTGCGGCGGCCACCACGGCGGCCGCGGCGCCGGCGGCGGCGGGGCTCGCCATTCTCGTCGAGAACCGCTGCACCATTTGCGCTTTCGGGCGCCTCGTCGTCATCGTCCTCGCTGTCGTCCGATGCCTCGGCGGCCGACAGCGCGGCTTCGGTCGCCTGAGCCGGCTGCGGCTGACGCGGCCGGTCGTTGCGATCGCCACGCTCCGGGCGCTCGCGGTCGCGGCCTCCGCGACGGCGGCGACGACGACGGCTGCGGTCGCCGCCCTCGCCACTTTCGTCCGAACGGGCCTCGCGGCTCTCGCCACCACCGGCCTCAACGGTCTCCTCGTCATCCTCGTCGTCAACGATCGCCGCATCGGCGCCGTCGGCCTCGTCGAAGGCTGCCGTGTCGACCCGGATATGCTGCGGCGGCGGCAGGTCGCCGGTGTTGATGCGGGGCTCGCCCCGTTCGATCACGTAGTGCTGCGGCCCGACATGGTCGTCCGCGACGATGTTGATCGACAGGCTGTTCTTGAGCTCGAGCGTCGACAACGTGCCGCGCTTCGAGTTGAGGATGTAGAGGGCCACGTCGACCGGGACGCGCACATTGATCGACTGGCCCGGCTTCTTGAGCACGTGGTCCTCGACATTACGCATGACCATGAGCGCCACGCTCTCGACCGAGCGGACAAGGCCGGTGCCGTTGCAGGTCGGGCATTTGTGCGTCGAGCTCTCGACCACACCGAAGCGGATACGCTGCCGGCTCATTTCCATCAGGCCGAAATGGCTGATACGGCCGACCTGGATGCGGGCGCGGTCATTCTTGAGCGCGTCCTTGAGCTTGCGCTCCACCGCCCGGTTCGAGCGGTTCTCGATCATGTCGATGAAGTCGATGACGATCAGGCCGGCGAGATCACGCAAGCGGAGCTGACGGGCCACTTCCTCGGCGGCCTCGAGATTGGTCTGAAGCGCCGTGTCCTCGATGTTGTGCTCCTTGGTGGAGCGGCCCGAGTTCACGTCGATCGAGACCAGGGCTTCGGTCGGATTGATCACCAGGTAGCCGCCGGAAGGTAGGGTGACCTGCGGCGAGAACATCTGATCGAGCTGACCCTCGACATTGTACTTCGAGAACAGCGGCTGATCGTCCTTGTACAGCTGCACGTTCTTGGCGTGGCTGGGCATGATCATCCGCATGAAGTCTTTGGCTTCGCGGTAGGCGTCGTCACCGGCCACCCAGAGTTCGTCGATGTCCTTGGAATAGAGGTCGCGGATGGTACGCTTGATCAACGAGCCTTCCTCGTAGACCAGGCACGGCGCCGTCGACTGCAGCGTGAGGGTCCGCACGCTCTCCCACAGGCGCTGCAGATACTCGAAGTCGCGCTTGACCTCGGCCTTGGTGCGCGAGGCACCGGCGGTGCGCAGGATGATGCCCTGGCCCTGCGGCACCTCGAGGTCGCCGACGATGTCCTTGAGACGCTTGCGGTCTGCCGCGTTGGTGATCTTGCGCGAGATGCCGCCGCCTCGGGCGGTGTTGGGCATCAGGACGGAATAGCGGCCGGCGAGGCTGAGATAGGTAGTCAGCGCCGCGCCCTTGTTGCCGCGTTCTTCCTTGACGACCTGCACCAGCATAACCTGCCGGCGCTTGATCACTTCCTGGATCTTGTAGGCGTGGCGGCGCGGCTGGCGCTGCCGGCGCTCGCGCGTCTCTTCGAGCATGTCGGCGGTGCCGCCGATGGATTCCACCGGCTCGTTGTTGGCCGGCGCCTGTTCGATGTGGCCCGCGTCGTCGTCGCTCTCGTCCTCGGCATGCTCATTGTCGGCAGCTTCGACCGGTTCGGGAACGACCGACTGGGGATCGGCCTCGGCGGACGCTTCGGTCGGCGCATTGTCGGTCTGCTCGGCAAGATCGTCGGCGGCGCCATCGGCCGGCTCGGAGACGGACTCGACGGCAGGGCCCGCAGCGGCGGCGCTTTGCGGCGCGTCGGCCTCGTCAGCCGCTTCCACGGCGTCGACTTCGGCATGCTCCTCGCGCTCGGCCTCCTCCTCGGCGCGCATCAGCGCTTCGCGGTCGGCCACTGGGATCTGGTAGTAGTCGGGGTGGATTTCGCTGAAGGCGAGGAACCCGTGCCGGTTGCCGCCATATTCGACGAACGCGGCCTGCAGCGACGGTTCTACGCGGGTGACCTTGGCGAGGTAGATATTGCCGCGAAGCTGCCGGCGGCTTTGGGATTCGAAGTCGAATTCTTCGAGGCGGTTACCGTTGGTAACAACGATGCGGGTTTCTTCCGGGTGGGTGCCATCCACCAGCATTCTCTTGATTGCCATGAAGCATTACTCCAGGCCGTCGCGCGCCAACACTCCGGGCCCGGCGAACCGGACTCCTGCGTCTTGCGCCATGCGCGGCCATAGGTTTGGGGGTTGAGGCGCATCCACAGGTTGCGCCGACGAAGATGCCGAGGCGTGAGACCGGCCGGGTAGCAATGACAAAAGAGCAAGCGGGTAGGGGCATTGCGTCAGGTTTTGTCGACCCAGTGGTCATCCAACCTCTTCCTATGTGGTCGCCGGAAACCCGGCGCACCGCTCGGCCCGGAACGGGCCGAAAACTTGTCGAGGCGGCCAAATGTGCCGCATTCGGGACGTCGGCATTCCACCGTAAGTCCCTCTGCCGTCTTGCTTTCCGGGAACGGGCAGGGCCGCGGTCGCGCGGGGTGCAAGGGGCAGTCCGCCTCAGCAACAGCGTGTATGACCCTTGTTGCTGATTGGCAATCGAAAACTCCCGCGATAACGAAACCATGAGGTTAAAGCCCACTCCGGGGCGTCCGAAATACTGCGTACGCCGCAGAATCGCCTAAAGACTCAGGTTCGATCGACC
>Ga0207674_10009855_pt1 | contig 10876 bp, 10 predicted proteins | sample KBSCornC72_FD_184303 | JGI IMG/M metagenome (GOLD analysis project Ga0207674, IMG submission 184303) | Corn rhizosphere microbial communities from Kellogg Biological Station, Michigan, USA - KBS Corn C7-2 (SPAdes) (version 2) | ecosystem: Host-associated > Plants > Roots > Rhizosphere > Soil ...
CAGGGCATGAGCGTCGCGGAGGCGGTCGTCGAGGGCGGCCGGCGGCGGCTGCGGCCGATCCTCATGACGGCGATCGCGACCATCTTCGCGTTGCTGCCGATGGCGCTCGGCCTCACCGGCAGCGGCGGCTTCATCTCGCAGCCGCTCGCGGTGGTGGTCATCGGCGGGCTGATCAGCTCGACCGCGCTGACCCTGGTCCTGGTGCCGACCCTCTACACGATGGTGGAGTCCGCGCGGGAGCGGCGCCGTGCCCGCAAGGCTGGTCCGACCATTCCCGCGCCCTCGCCCGCGACGGACGTCCCCGCTCCCGTCTAGCCGACCTTCCGCCTCGGCGCGATCATGAGGCTATCGTCATGATCGCGCCGATCACGGACGTCCAACCTCATGATCAACGGGATCTTGATGGCGTGCTTCCGTCGTGGCCGGGGGCCGTTCCTCCCGGCGACCTGGCTGCCGTGCGCCCTCGCCCCCGGCTGGCGCTCACCCGTCGCGCCCCCTTTGCTGTTATTACGTATACGCATCAGCCGGCCATGATCTACCCCGCCGCGATCAAGACGTTTGTCCACCGAGGAGCGGCGTGTCGTGCCACAAACGTCTTGGTCAACAACTGGCAGCGGCCCCGCTGGCAGCGGCCCGCGGGTGGCGGGACGGGAGGCAGCGGACGGCGGGCCGGCGGGCGGGACGGGAGGCAGCGGACGGCGGCCGGGTTGGGCGATGTGGGGGGCGGGTCTGGGAGGCTTGCGGTCGTGATGGCGCTGCTCGTGGTGGATGCGGCCAACGTCGTGGGCTCCGTCCCCGACGGGTGGTGGCGCGACCGGCTCGGGGCCGCGCGACGACTGCGGGACGCGCTAGCCACGCTCGCGGACACCGAGTTGCCGGAGGTCGGCGAGCCGGTCGAGGTGGTCCTGGTCGTGGAGGGCGCGGCGAGCGGACTGGCGAGCGTCGAGGGGGTACGCGTCGTCACCGCGCCACGTTCGGGTGACGACGAGATCGTGGCGCAAGCGGAGCTCGGCGTCCGGGCCGGCCGCGCGGTCTGGGTCGTCACCGCCGACCGGGGACTGCGGACGCGCGTCACCGAGATCGGCGCGCGCGTCCTGGGCCCCCGTTCGGTGCCACGGTCGCTATAGCAGGCCGCGGCTGGACAGGTTCAGCGGCGCGGTCCTGCGCTCGCGACCGTCGATGAGCTTGCGGTAGACCCGCTCGTACCGGTGGGCCATCAGCTCCACCGAGAACGTCGTGCGTACGTGGTTCACGCAGTCGGCCGGGTCGAGCGTGTCGGCCGCGTGCAGCGCGTCCGGCAGCTCGGACTCGTCGAGGCAGATCACCCCGGTCCGGCCGTGCAGCACGACCTCGGGCACCGAGCCGCGGCGCATCGCCACGACCGGCGTACCCTTCGCCATCGCCTCGATCATGACCATGCCGAACGGTTCCTCCCACCGGATCGACATGAGCAGTGAGCGTGACGTCGACAGCAGCGCGTCGGTCTGCGCCCGGCCGGCGTTGAGGATCAGCTCAACGTCGGGCCCCAGCATCGGCCGGATGACCTCGTCCAGGTAGCGCCACTCGCTCTGCTGGTTGGCCTTGCCGGCGAGGATCAGCGGCAGGTCGGCCTTGCGGCACGCCTCGATGGCGAGGTCTGGGCCCTTCTCCGGATCGAACCGGCCGAGCCACAGCACCGGCCCGTCGGACGGCTCGGTCTTCTCCGGTCCGTCAATCTCGATTCCATGATGGACGGTCGCGGTCCAGCGCAGCTCGGCGGCCATGCGCCGTTGCGAGTGGGAGATCGCGACCAGGGCGACAGATCTGTCCACTTGCGACATGTACGCGCGGAGGTCGCCGACCGGGCAGCCGTGCACGGTGACCACCGACGGCGCCCGCCGTCGCGCGGCCGTGACCGGGCCGACCGTGGTGTGGTCGTGCACGACGTCGAAGTGCTCCTGTTCCAGCATCTCGTTGACTTGCGTGACGTGGACGAGCTCCGGCATCGACTCCAGCAGCCGCGGGAACTGCAGCTCTGGGTTGGTACTCACGAACCGGGCCCCCGTCCCGGTGCTGGTCCCGGTACCGAACAGGGTGACGTCATGCCCTCGGGCGATGAGCCCGTCGATGAGGCTGGCGCACACCCGTTCCAATCCGCCATAGCCGGCGGGCGGTACTTCGTACCAGGGTGGCATGATCATTGCGATGCGTAATGGCCGAGGCGGGGTTTGTCCGGTCCACTGGTGCTTTTCTGAGTGACCCCCGTGCCCGTTTGAGGACTCCATGTCTCACCTCTGCAGCCGGCGGACCGGCGGTCCGGTCCGTCGGACACAATGATTACCCAGAATTGACCACGTAGAACGTGCTATTACTCCAAATGGATGCGCCGGAGCCGCCCAGCGACCCCCGGCGATCCTCGTGCGCCTCGGGCTGACAAGCTCAACGCGCGTGAGGGAGAGGAGCGGCGGTGCCTGAGCGGCAGATCAGCATCCTCAAGGGTTCGGCGTTCGTGGTGAGCGACCGGTTGGGTGACGTCACGAGCGCCATCGGCAATCCCAACGGCCTCTTCTACCGCGACATGCGCCACCTCTCCCGGTGGCAGCTACGACTCAACGGTCGCGAGCTCGACGTGTTGTCGGCCGAGACGCTCGAGTACGACGAGGCCGTCTTCTTCCTGGTCGAACCGACCGGAACCATCTATCGGAATCCTGCGATGTCGGTGATCCGGCGACGCCAGGTGGCCGATGGCATGCGCGAGCATCTCGAGGTACACAACCACGGGCTGTCCCAAGTGGACATTGAGATCTCGTTGCTGTTCGACGCCGACTTCGCCGACCTGTTCGAGGTGAAGGACGACCTCGCCAAGACCGGCCAGCTGTACCGGCATCGCGAGCACAACGGAGTGGCGCTGGGCTATGTCCGCGACGAGTTCCGGCGGGAGACCTACATCCACGCCCGCGACGCCTACTTCACTGAGGAGTCGCTGACGTTCCGGGTTTCGTTGCAGCCCAACGAATCCTGGCAGGCGACCGTCGTGGTGACCGTCGGCACCGCCCGCGACGACCCGCTGCCGCAGCTCATGCACGAACCGGAGATGCCGGTCTGCCTGGCCGACTGGCTCGCCGCGGCGCCGCGACTGGACACCGACTGGTTCGAGCTGCGCCAGGTGTACAAGCGCAGCCTCATCGACCTGGCCGCACTGCGCTTCTACCCGGAGAGTGTGCCCGACTCCTCGCTGCCGGCGGCCGGGCTGCCGTGGTTCATGGCTCTGTTCGGTCGGGACAGCCTCATCACCAGCTACCAGGCCATTCCGTTCGTACCGGAGCTGGCGCGCACCACGTTGCTGGCGCTCGGCGCGCATCAGGCGACCGGGTTCGACGACTTCCGCGACGCAGAGCCGGGGAAGATCCTGCACGAGCTGCGCCACGGCGAGCTGGCCTACTTCGGCGAGCGTCCGCACTCGCCCTACTACGGATCGGCCGACGCCACACCGCTGTTCCTGGTGGTGCTCGACGAGTACGAGCGATGGACCGGTGACACGGAGACGGTGCGTCAGCTGGAGGGCGCCGCCCGCGCGGCCGTGGAGTGGATGGACCGGTACGGCGACTCCGACGGCGACGGCTACATCGAGTACCAGACCCGCAATCCGAAGACCGGTCTGGTCAACCAGTGCTGGAAGGACTCCGGTAACTCGATCGTGTTCCCGGACGGTCGGCTCGCGACGCTGCCCCGGGCCTGTTGTGAGATCCAGGGGTACGCCTACGACGCGCGGGTGCGCACCGCCCGGCTGGCCCGCGAGGTGTGGGGTGACGCGGAGTTCGCCGACCGGCTCGAGCGGGACGCGGCCGCGCTGCGGGAGCGGTTCGACCGGGACTTCTGGCTGCCCGATCTCGGTTTCTACGCACTCGCCCTGGACGGGGACAAGAAGCCGGTCGGCACGCTCACCTCGAACATGGGGCACCTGTTGTGGAGCGGCATCGTGCCCGACGGGCGGGTCGAGGCGGTGGTGGCCCACCTGACCGGTGAGGCGATGTACTCGGGCTGGGGCGTGCGGACGCTCGGCACCGGGCAGCCCGTCTACAGCCCGATCGAGTACCACAACGGCACCGTGTGGCCGCACGACACCGCGCTCATCGCGCTCGGGCTCGCCCGCTACGGCCGGCGGGCGGAGGCGAACAAGCTCGTGGTGGCGCTCTTGGACGCGGCCGGGCACTTCGCCTTTCGTCTGCCCGAGGCCTTCGCCGGGTATCCGCGGGAGCAGACGCTGGTGCCGGTTGAGTACCCCAGCGCGTGCTCGCCGCAGGCGTGGGCGACCGGCGCGCCGCTGCTGTTCCTGCGCGTCATGCTGGGACTGGAACCGGCCGCGAACGGTCTGACCGTACGGCCGCATCTCCCGGCGGAGGTGAATCGGTTGCTGCTGCGCGGGGTGCCGGGCCGGTGGGGTCGGGCCGACGCGGTCGCGGTCAGGGAACGGCGCAAGACCGACCTTGGCCCGCCGGGATAGTCCACTGTAGACGAACTGGCGGGAGCGCTCCCAGGCGCCTCACGAGGCCGAGCCGCGGTCGCTGACGCTGCGCACAAGCCGCTCGGCCACCGACGGTAGGCCTACGCCGAGGTGGGTGGAGGCGTCCTGCAGGTGCCGCAGGGCCTGTTCGGGCGAGCAACCCCGTTGCGCCATCACGATCCCGACCGCGCGCTGGAGTACGGCGGCCGACTCCTCGCTCAGCTGCGCGGAGACCGCGGCGTTCACGTCGAGCTGGCGCAGCCGGACCCGCAACAACAGGCTCGAATGGTCGGCCACCAGCATCGCCACCAGCGGCACGTCACCGGTGAGCGCATCACAGCCCGCCGCGTACAGGGTGAGGGCTCCGAGGGTGTGCGGGTCGACGTCGAACGGGTACGCGAGGACGCCGTGCACGCCGTGCCCGAGGGCGGAGGCCCGCCACGACGGCCACCGGGGCTCCCGGTCGAGGCACTGGGCGATCACCACATCGCGGGCCCGCATCGCGTCGAGCATTGGTCCCTCGCCGTCGGCGTGGCGGGATTCGTCGAGGACCTCGGTCGCCAGGCCGCTGCCGGCGAACGTGGCCGGCTCGCCCTGGCTGACCAGCATGATCCCGCACGAGATATCGGTCGGGAGCAGGTCGGTGGTGACCTTCACGAGGTCGTCCAGGGCCGCCGGCAGCGTCGTCGCCGTGCTGAGAACGGCGGTGACCTCCTTGAGCGCGGCGACGATCTCGACAAGGTGCGGGCCATTTCCGGCGAGCCCGCGAGCCGGCCCGTGGTCACCTCCGACGTTCACCAGGCCATCCTCTCCGACTCCACCGGGCGCGGCCCTCATCGCGCGCAAACGACAAACGGACGTGTGGTACCCGCTTGCGGCGTCGACTATCTTCATTCCTGAGTGGGAATTCTGGGGGGCCATGTCCTATTCAGGTCAGCTCGTCGCGGATCGCTACCGGTTGACGAGCCTCATCGGCAGCGGCGGGATGGGTCGGGTCTGGCTCGCCCGCGATGAGGTGCTTCATCGGGACGTCGCGGTCAAGGAGGTCATGCTCCCGGAGGACATGACGATCGAGGAGCGGGCCGAGCTCTACCAGCGCACGATGCGCGAGGCCCGCGCCGGCGGCCGGTTGAGCCACCCGAACGTGGTCGCGGTCTATGACGTCCTGCAGGACGAGGGCCGGCCCTGGATCGTGATGGAGCTGATCCGGTCCCGCTCCCTGTACGACGTGGTGAAGCAGGACGGCCCGTTGCCGCCCAGGCGGGTGGCGCAGATCGGGCTCGCCGTGCTGTCGGCGCTGCGCACCGCCCACCACGCCGGCGTCTACCACCGCGATGTGAAGCCGGGCAACGTTCTGCTGGGCGACGACGGCCGGGTGGTGCTCACCGACTTCGGGCTGGCCACGTTCGAGGGCGACGGCACGGTCACCCGCTCCGGCGTGATTCTCGGCTCCGCGCAGTACATCTCGCCCGAGCGGGCCCGCGACGGCGTCTCCGGCCCGGAGTCGGATCTGTGGTCGCTCGGGGCCACCCTCTACGCGGCGGTCGAGGGCCGCTCTCCGTTCGCGCGGGAGACGCCGATGGCGACGCTGACCGCCCTCGCGACCCAGCCGCCCGACCCGCCGCGCCACGCTGGCCCACTGCGCCAGGTGCTGATCGGGCTGCTGCGCAAGAACCCGCGGCAGCGGATGAAGGCCGCCGAGGTCGAGCGACTGCTGGCCAAGGTGGCGGCCGGCGACAACCGGGGCCGTCGAGCGCCCGGCCCGGTACCCGCGCCCGGCGCATCGAACGCCGTCGCATCGACTCCCGCGTCTTCACCCGTACCTGCCGCGGTCGCGCCGGCTCGCCTCGCACCGGGTCCGCTCGCTCCGGGTCCGCGGGCGACTGCAGCTGGCGTCGGCGTGGATCCCGCTCGGCCCGCGGAGACGGTGCACCGCCGCCGGATCGGGCCGTGGGTGGCCGCCGCGGCGGTCGCTGTCGCGATCGGCGTAGCGGCGTCGCTGTACCTGCATGGCGCGCCGCCGAGCGGTCCCACGGCCGGGGCGAACGCGTCGACCTCCACCCGGCCGACCGCGACCGCGGCCGCGCTGACCGCGGCGATGGGCGTGCAGGCCTGCGCGAACCAGATCCCGGCCAAAGAGACCCCGGTCCGGGCCGCGCCCGGGTCGAACAACGCGCTGGACTACTGGACCCCGTACGTCGATCCGGACGGCTTCGGGCTCAACGTGCCGATCGGGTGGGGAGAGTCGCGCATCGGTGACCTGGTCTGCTTCCGCGACCCCAACAGCCTCAAGACCATCGCCGTGTACGACAACGGCCGGCCCGCCGGCGATCCGCTGGCGCTGGTCGACGACACCAGCGCCTGGCAGACGGCGGCGTCGCTGACGGGGTACCGCCGGATCGCCGTGCAGGACATGCACCTGCCCGAGGGCGGCGCGATGCTCGAGTACACGTACCAGCGTGGTGATACGACCATGCATGGGCGGAACTGGATGTTGCGCTTGAACGGCCGGGTCTTCACCGTCTTCGTGCTCGCCTCCGACAGCGCGTGGTCGGTCGACCGGGACTTCCTGGTGGCGGCGTGCGCCACCTTCCACCTTGTGACGCCCGAGTAACTACTTGCGAGGCGCTTGTGGCGGGGGTGCCCCCATGTATACTGGCCGCCGGTTTGGTGCATGTCTGTGAACTCTCGTGGTGAACCGTCACTGCGATCCGTGTTCTTCTCTGACGAGGTGAACCGGGGGCCGAGATCGAACATGCCCCCTCGGGCGCGCACGGTGCGCGTCCGTCGAACCGGTTGAAGGAGAGATCATGGCCCAGGGCACCGTGAAGTGGTTCAACGCTGAGAAGGGTTACGGCTTCATCAGCACGGACAACGGTGGCGGCGACGTTTTTGTCCACTTCAGCGCGATCGTGGCCGACGGCTACCGGTCGCTGGAGGAGAACCAGCGGGTGGAGTTCGAGGTGGCCCGCGGTCCGAAGGGCCCGCAGGCCGAGTCGGTCCGCCTCATCTAATTCACGACTCTCGTCAGGGGGCGTCCGCGCAGGCGGCGCCCCCCTTGTCGTCGTTGGCGACTGTTGTGAGAATGCCTCGGATCAGCCCGCCTCGGCGGTGACTCCGCCGGCCAGATAGCGCAACATGTCGCGGATCACCGCCTTCTGCGCCCGGGGCACGGTGGGGTCGACCAGGCGGCGCAGGATCCGCTGCATGTCGGCCCGAGCCTCGACTTCGGCGTCCGCCGGCGGGGCGTCGACGCCGGCGCCCTCACGCACGCCGAGCGCGGTGAACGCCGCGGTCACCGGAATGTCCAGCGCCCAGCAGAAACCGCGTACCTTGGCCAGTTCCGGGAACTCCTGGCAGTCCCCGCTGAGCCAACGGAACAATGTGGACCGTCCCACGCCGGTCTCGGCGGCGAGCCGGGTCACGGTCCAGCCGCGTTGGGTCTTGGCGGTATCGACGGCTGCGCGTACGAAGCGGGCGAAAGCCACCTGGTCCATCGGATGTCCTCGGGCCGGCTGTCGGGCCTCGCCGATCAGGCCCGTCGGCGAGGCCTGCGCGACTGATTCTTGGTGTCCCATTCATTGGACGCTCCATGATGGAGCCTTCGGCGCGAGAGCTTGCCGAGCGCCCATGTTATCGGCCATTGACACAGAAACATTAGCACCCTGAACATGCCCGGGTTTAGTATCGGTCCCATGTACGGGACCGACTCCATCGATTCGCTGTCGGACCCCCAGGACACCGGTCACGGCGCCGGCGCGGAGTCCCGGGTGTCGTTCCCGTCGCCCATCGCGACCGTTCGACTGGGCGGCATCACCGCTTTCCGCATCGTCGAAGACGATGACGATGTTCTCGTGGTCTCCGACGGAGTGACGACGGTCGAATTCGCCTGCGGCCTGCCCGGACCGTCCGGTCGGTCGGTTCGCGGAGCGCAGCGGCTCGCGGAGGCCATGGCGGAGTACGCCACCGCGATCGAGGCGCACCACACCTGATCCCCACGGGAGGTCAACCGCGGCTGCGGTGGACCTCCTGGTGCAGCGGGATGATGTTCGCGGTCGCGTCGTTGTCGGCGGCGAGGTCGCGGGTCGGTGACTCCGGCGCCGCCACGGCGAACGACTGCCACGACAGGTCGACCAGCGTCTGCATGAGCTGCTCGTGCCGCGCGGCCGCGTTGCGCTGCAGGTAGTACCGGGCGCCCAGGACGACGCTGACCATCGTGGTCGTGCTGGCCCCGGTCGCCGCGACCGGCTCCCACTGGGCGGCCGCGCCGCCGTGGATCGTCGCGAGGACCAACCAGATCCAGAATCCGGCCGCGAACAGTCCTGCCTTGTATACAAAGAAAGCGCTCACCACACCGGGGCGGTGTACGCGAAACTCATTCACGGGTGGTCTGTCCACATCGGCCCCCTCGCTCGAACCCTCGACCCGTGCCGCCGCGAAGATTTCGTTACGTGACGCCATGACTACGCATCCATCGGTCAGCATCTCCCCGCCGCGGCGCGGTGGATACCGTCCGTACGGCCTAATAGCTCCGACCGGACCATCTCGATCGGCGCCACCGGACGTGAGGGAAGATGACCATATGGATCTCGCGTCGGGCTTTGTGGTCGGGTTGGACAACGGCGGCACCATGAACAACGCGACCGTCCTCGACGCCAGCGGCACGTTCCTGGTCGACCGGCTCGTCGAGGTGCCCAGCCGGGTCAAGGAGGGGCCGGCCGTCGCGATCGACTCGCTCGTCGAGGCCATGACCACGGTGCTGGACGTGACCGGCGTTCCGCTGTCACGGGTACGCGGGGTCGGCCTGGACACGCCCGGCCCGGCCAGCGCGACCGGCGTGATCACCGCTTTGGGCTCCACCAACTTCAGCGACCCGGCCTGGCGCGGGTACGACTTCCGGGGCGCACTCGCCGAGCGCCTGCAGCTGCCGGTCGTCTACAACAACGACGGCAACGCGGCCGCGCTGTACGCCCACTTCTCGCGGTACGGATTGACCGCGTCCGCGTACTCCTCGGTCTCGGCGATCGTGGGCACCGGGCTGGGCGGTGGTGTGATCGACGGCGGACGGATCATCAAGGGCGCGTCCGGCCAGGCCGGCGAGCTCGGCCATGTGCACATCCCGATGGAAGGCCTGCTCGCGCCCGGCCAGCCGCTGCCCCGCTGCAACTGCGGCTTCGTCGGCGACGCCGAGAGCGTGGCCTCGCTGACCGGCATCGAGCTGAACCTGTTGCCGTACTGGCTTTCCCGCTACCCCGATCACGACCTGCACCAGGAGCCGCCGGCCCGGGCGGCCAAGCTGGTCCGCGGGCACGGCGAGCGGGGCGACGAGATGGCGCGGAAGATCTTCGAGCAGCAGGCGATGGCGATCGGCCGGCTCTTCACGGTCGCGTCGAACTTCACCGACCCGCACACCTACTTCGTCGGCGGCGGCGTGGTCGAGGCGGCGCCCGAGTTCCGGGACTGGTTCCTGGCCACCGTTCGGGCCAACACGCTGCTGCGGGCCGAGCAGGTCGAGGCGGCGAGCTTCTCGCTCGTCCCCGATCTGGACATGGCCGGGGCGCGGGGCGCGGCGGTGGCCGCCTGGGAGGCCCTGGTCTGATATCTCCCTTATGTCGGTTGCTCGGCTAACCGATTGAGTCCTATGTGGACAATGTGTCTCCGGCGTAACTGGTTTCCACGAGCCGCTTTTCGGGCATAGACCAGACGAAGGAGGTTCACGCCATGTCCACATTGCAGATAGTGGTGCTGCTGCTCGTGCTTGTCGTGCTGGCGGTTGCCGGTGCGGTGGGTTGGCAGGTCATGCGCCGCCGGTCGCTGCGGCAGACGTTCGGGCCCGAGTACGACCGGGCCGTGGCCGAGGAACCGAGCCGGGGCGCGGCCGAACGTGAGCTGCGCGAGCGCGAACGGCGCCACGCCGAGCTCACCCTGCGTCCCCTGAACCCGGCCGACCGCGACCGGTTCGCGGAGCAGTGGCAGGCCGTACAGGCGCAGTTCGTCGAGGACCCGGCCGCGGCCGTTGTGGCCGGCGACGACCTGGTGACGCGGCTGGTCAAGGCGCGGGGCTACCCCACCGCGGACTTCGACGACCAGCTCGCCTACCTGTCCGTCGAGCACGCCCGGACGCTGGGCCACTACCGCGACGCGCACGACATATTCGAGCGCGGGCAGCGGCGCGAGGCCAGCACCGAGGAGCTGCGCCAGGCGCTGGTGCACTACCGCGCCATCTTCGCCGACCTGCTCGACGCCGCCGACGGCGACGCCGCCAACACGGGTGCCGACCGCACCGACGCCGAGCGCAACGCGACCGAGCGCAACCCTGCCGAGCGCAACGCTGCCGAGCGCAACGCTGCCGAGCGCAACGCTGCCGAGCGCAACGCTGCCGAGCGCAACGCT
>Ga0207674_10009859_pt1 | contig 10872 bp, 9 predicted proteins | sample KBSCornC72_FD_184303 | JGI IMG/M metagenome (GOLD analysis project Ga0207674, IMG submission 184303) | Corn rhizosphere microbial communities from Kellogg Biological Station, Michigan, USA - KBS Corn C7-2 (SPAdes) (version 2) | ecosystem: Host-associated > Plants > Roots > Rhizosphere > Soil ...
CTCGTCTGGCAGCCTGCTATACATGGAAGGGCTCTATTTTCTTGATGAAATCGCTACAGAAAGCGGGGGTAGATTCTATGAACCAAAAAGCTTTTCGGTTATGAGCAACATTTTTGAGTTAATAGCACTGGAACTTAGTCATCAATATGCGGTTGGCTATAGGCCATTGAACTTTGTGGATGACGGAAAGGAACATCGCATTAAGTTAAAAGTCAAATCACCTACCGACACTGCGGGGAACATGGCCCAGTTAATTATTAGAAGCCGGGAGAGATATCTTGCAAATTCTCGGTTGTTGAAGACAACTCCGGATTAGTCTTGAAGGGTTACGGCGCGCCGAACAAGCGCTTGCAGCGGACTCGCCGTTGAGTGACCTTTCTTCGAAGTTGTGTAGGCGAGCCGCTCAAGCGCCACGTTCGCGGCTTCAGAGTTAACCCGTGACAAGCAAAAATGCCTGGAATAAAAACACGCGAGTTGCTAGATGTTCTGGCCAATGGTGACTTCCACTCCATCCAATTAAAAGGACTGCAAAATGGTTCATTCGTGATGATGATCGAAAGAAGATCTGGTTTTTTCTATCACGAAAACTCTAATGGCGTGATTAAGGAATATCCCAGAGTAGATAACGCATTGATTTGGCTCAAAAGAAAGTCGACCGTTAAAGCAGTATTAGTGGATATTGAAATCTGGCAAGACGATCTCCGGAAGAGATAAGCCTCATTCGAGAGGCCCTGCTGATCTCAATTAGGCCTCCGAGGCAAGTGCCACCGCTGATGGTGAGAAGAGCCTTTATCTACCGCGCCTCGAACAAGCGCTTGGAGCGGACTCGCCATAACGGTTCTTTATCCGCAGTAACTTGGGCCGCTCAAGCGCAGCGTTCGCCGCTCGCGCTAAGAATGTGAAATGAAATATTTCCTAACCGTCATATTTCTCGGCTTCTTACTTTCAAATATGTACATTCTTCACATGAACAAGAGCGCGGTGATTAAGCGAAAGGCATTTCGCTGGTGGACGACAGTCTTTGCAGCTTTCTTAGTCGTATATTTGTCATTTGCCCTTACTGATAAAGTTTTGCTGCTAGTGGTACTTCCCGTGGTGGCGGGAGTCGTATTCGCACTTTTAAAGTTCACCAAGTTTTGCGATTGGTGCGGAAGAATGGTTCAAACCAACTTACCCTTTGGAGAAAGAAACCGTTGCCCCCGTTGTGGGTCAAACATTTCGTAGAGAGACTCCTCCCACGGAACTTATCTCCGCTTCACGCGTCTAAACACCCAACATTCTCGCTTGAAAGGATACTCAAATGAGTAAGCTGCGCAGAGATCTGAGATTGGCGATGGCGGGTGCTTGCTCGGGGCTGTTCTCCGTCAGCGTGTTTCTTGTCGGTGCCCGCGTTGTGACGTATTACGAATACTTGAGACTTAGAGAACTCGACGGCTACGAGACGCCTTACCGCCAGGTGGAGGATCTGTGGTGGGTTCCAGTCGTCGTGTGGCACGTTATTCTGTCAATAGTGGCGTCGCTGCTCATGCACCGTTACCTCACGAAATCTCGCGCGTCAATTTTCCTCCGCTGGCAAGCAATCGGTTCTGTCGTTCTGGCTGCATGGGGACTCACGCTAGTCCTCGCCGTCGGCATGGAATGTCTGATTCGAGGCAATACCACTCCCGTTCACCAATTCTTCGACATGTTCAAGCTGGTGCCTGTTGCTCAATTTGTCGCCGCGGTATTCGCCTCAAATGTACTCTACGGCTCAGCGGTCCAAGTCGCTGCTACGGAAAGTGCGGGCGAAGATATTCACTCCGATCAGCGTAAAGCCTGAACGTCGTTGCCACTACAATGGCAACGCATGCCACTAGTGAGTTGGGTTTTGCAGCAAAAGATCCTGTTAGTGGTGATCCTCTCGTACTACACCACTTGAATCAACAGCCCGCCGGGCCACTTGTCGAAATCCCAGCATCGAAGCATAGTGTTTGGAACACGCGGCAACATCCGCTCGGAAACACTAAAGGCTCCGGCTTAACGCCGGAACAGCGGGCTGTCTTCAATCCGTGGCGCAATGAATATTGGAAGGCTCGCGCGATTGAAGAATTAAAACTAAGGGGACTGCTGTGAAGGTAGAAACTTGGAATCTTTTGGAAGATCTGTTTGAGCGATTTCCGATCTTGCGGGCAGAACCTGTTCCAGGCACAGAGGTCCATGAAGCCAGCGCCGAGTTGGGCCTTGTGTTCCCGGATGACTATTCTCAGTTTGTTGAACGGTTTGGCGCCGCAATGGTTGGTGCTTACCCGATCTTTGGATTACGTCCCGTCGATCCGATGGGAACATTCTGGTCAGTGGTCCAGGTCAATAAGCATTTCCGTTCTCAAAGTTGGCCCGGAGTTGCTGACTGGCTGATCATTTCGATGGATCAGGGTGGAAATCCACTTGGAATAGATAACTCTGGAAAAGTCTTGTGTTCAGACCATGGAGACGTAATCTCTATTGCTGAGAACTTTGAAGACTTCTTAAGGGTTCATTGCCTGGCGCAAGTCTAGCGCGTGTGTGACGTTGTTAACGTCGCAGGACGTAGACGTTACGCTTCCAGAACGGCTTGTTCATGTTTGTTTTGGCGAGCTCGTCGCCAATGATGAATTCGTTTGGTGAGAGATCGAGATTTATTTGAACGGCGACGCGGAGGTTAGTGCGCTGGAGGATCGCGCCGAGACAGTCGACGCTCGGCGCGTGGTCGATGGGAACTTCGATTACCGCGACGTCAGCATTACTCAACAGATTACACAACGGATCGAAATCGCCCAGTATTTCAATTCCCAACACAATCACAGCCAGACTTTCAGTCGCATGCGTGTAGTTCTGAAAGTAGTCGCTGACGTGTCGCACGCGACAAGGCGCGCCGTTGAGCGTCTCTGCTTCGAAAGTCTCAAACTCCGCGTCGAGGCTGAAAACCGAAACTGAATCGTGCGTTCCGGTCAGAAAGCGCGTGATCACGTTATCGCGATAGCCGCCGATCTCGACGATGTTCCGCGCGTCTTTGACGAAGTGCGCGGCGAGGACATAACGCGATTGCAGAGCTTCGGTGTCGAGATAGCCCCAGAACTTTTTGCCTGCAAGAATCTCCTGAAGTCGCGGCACTTGCCACGGATGTGGTGTGTTCGCGTTCACGATTTTGTTTCAGCCTTTCGTTGCACGATGCCGAGACCGGGCCACGCTGGAATGAGAATTTTGCTGTAACGACTCTCGTCCAGTTCCGCGAAAAGTTGGTTTACCCCAAAACCTGGTTGCGTCACTGCCACGTCGTGCAAAACGATCAACGCGCTCGGCGTCGCTATCTTTAACGACTCTTCGAAGTCGAAGCGACAACCGTCGTAAGAGTGATTGCCGTCGAGATAGATGTAACCGTATTTCGACTTACACGCCGCGAAGAAATCAGACGAACGCTGAATGTGAAAGCTGATCACGTCGCGCAATCCGAAACGCGAAAATTTCTCAGCAGGATTTCCGCTCCAATTCTCGACGCCGCCAAATGCGACGTCTACGCCGTGAGTAGTATCACCGTAGTTGGCGTCGACGAAGTCGAGTGTTCCGGATCCGTTGGCCTTCAGCGCGAGCGCGATGATGCTTGGAACGTAGCCGTGACGCGACCCGATCGCCAGCACGCGTTCCGGCCGTAAGTTCGTGATGAAGCTGTAATGGATCGATCCAAAACCGGCAGATTCGGTCTGCGCATTATGTTCGCGCTCCGCCGCCCCGTCAGGCGCAAACGATTCCTTGATCTGCTTCAGTATCGTTTGGTCCTCGAGCCTGTAACTCGGCGCCGGTTGTGTTTCTGCACTCATCTGCTTTACGTCAGTGTCCATCAGCGCCGAAGGCGCGAAATATGAAAGCCAGGGGCAAGCGCGAAGCGAAGCGGAGCGCGTCGCCCCTGGTTAGGTATCCAAAAAAGCGCGTCGAGGCCTGAAAGGCCGAAATAGATGCGATCGTATTTCGCCCTTTACAGGGCTCGACGCCTTTTTGATGGGCTTGATCCAGGGGCGACGCGCTTCGCGCTTGCCCCTGGCTATCATATTTCGCGCCTTTGGCGCTTTAACTAGAAGGCAAGCGCTACTCATGCGATTTCCAGGTTTGCGAGAATGTTTTTCACGCGCGAGCTCAGCTCGTCCGCTGGTGGCAGAGTGTCTCTGGAGTTTTCGTACCAGGAGACGATTTCGTGCCTGCCGAGCCGGCGATATTTTTCGATCTCGAAATCCAACATTCCAAAATGAGACACGTACTGCGGACCGATCACATGAAACACTTTAAACTTTGTGCACAGCAATCCAAGCCGCCCGGTTTCGCGCAGTCGATTTCTCAACATTGCACCCAACGGGAAATAGGTGTCTCCGTATCGTGCCTGCGCGAGCGGCAACACCGAACGATGAAACACGCTGAACCAGCCGTCAATCGGGCCGTCGTATAACGCATGCTCATGCTCATATTCGCGATAACTACTCATTGGCGGTCGCGCGCCGGTCGTGTAATCGTCCTGCCAAACGTCTGCGACTAGCTGCTTTACCGCCGGAAATTTCAAGAATACTTCCGACGTGTGTTCCGCGATGTTTCTGGAGACGGCAACCACGTCGTCGTCGATCTGCGCGATTAGATCGTACTGCGCCTCTGCAAACAGCAACGGGTAAGCCTGCATGCCGATGTTCTCACGCGTCTTGCCTACGATGCGAACCGGCGCGCCGTTCGAGCGTTGCTCCTCCAAAAACTTTTCGTACTGCTCGTCGTCCGTGTTTAGCCAGATGAGGATCTCGAAAGGCGCTGTGGTCTTGCGAATGAGATCCTGGACCAACAACGTCGAGTACGTTGGACGATACGAAGCGATGCAGTAAGAGATCATTGTCTTTGGTGTGCGCTTCTCCTGATTTTTGACCCGACTATCGAGGTCATCGTAACTCTCTCTGCGCGCAGGCGGCCAAACGAAACAGGAACGTCGGGCGATCGACGTGATGCCAGCGCAGACCGTGGTGCATAAACCTTTCGATCATGTACCAATCCCACGCCATCATGTCGAACGGCAAAAGCCCCGGAAGATAGCGATTGAAGATCTCTTTCCTGAACAACGGTTGACCAAGATCGATACCGCCAGGCAACGGCGTCGAATTGCGAAGCACAAAACGTCCAGCGTACTGGCACGAGCTGTAAACAAAAGCGATGTCGTCGTGCTCTTCGAGAACGCTGATGAGCGGATCGAAATGATCGGGCGTGTAACCGTTGTCGTCGGAAAGGAAGCAAACGTAGCGGCCACGCGCGAGATGCAAGCCGACCGATGCCGGTGCGATGCCCCAGTTATTCGTGCGCGCGTCGAGATCCGCGTACGTGATCGACGGTGTCGGCTCACCGCTCACCAGAGACTCAATGCTGCTGACGACTTCTTCAGGCGGATGGTCCGACACGATGATGTGCTCGAAATCGCGATAGACCAATTCGCGGACCGACTGCAAACACCCGGCGAGAAGATTTACGCGATCGTAAATGGTCGTGATGATGCTCACCGTGGGAGTTTGTCGTCGCTCGGTTTCGAGCAGGACGCGGAACGGCGGAAGATTGTCTGGAAGCGGACGCGGCTCCGGCTCCTGAACTATCGCCGCACTCAGTTCACGCACCTGAAGGTTGCGAACGACTGCTCTCCCACTCTTGCAGCCAACGAAACAGTACCCGCGGTCCAGGTATTCATCGACAACACTGACCACGAGCACCCCATCGACTTCGAGTTCGAGCTGGTTTTCAAAAGAACGTATTTTGATTTGTTGCCACTGCTCACGCTTCACTTCGGCGTGCTGAAACGCGTGATTGTGCCGTGCGAGATATGAGTACGAGGGATGACAGTAAAGATGATAAGAATTCGTCGCCTGGTCGAGTTGGCTGGCCTGTCGCACTTTGGCGATGAAACACGCATCGCGATCGAGTTTCACTTCAAACGATAGCTCGACGTTTCGATAAGCGATCTCACTCGCGAGTCCCTGCTCGGTCGCCGGTCCTTCATCGACACTTTTCTCAAAGACCAATTCATTGCCATTCGACTGAACGGACTCGCCCGCGGACTTCCAACCAGTTAACGACAATGGCGCCTGTTTCACTTGAACTTCCTCACGCGGAGGAAACCCGAGCGTGTCGAGAACGAAGCGGAGCCGTTCTTTGTAACTGTGTGCGTGGACTCGTTCCTGGCAGACACTCTTCACGCGTGCGTACTCATCGTCATCACTCTGGAGTTCGCCAATCTTCTCGAGTAACTGCTGCGAATCCGAAAACAGCGGCAGCTCCGGAAACACTTCGCTCACTTCGCTTCGTGCTTCCGACACGACCACCGCACCACAAGCAATCGCTTCATAAACACGCGGGTTCATCGAGTAGGGCTTGACACCGTCGCGATTGAAATGATGGACCTCGCGAAATACGTTCAGCACGATTCTCGTTTGCCGGTACAGTTCAGACGTGTCTGCTGCGGCGATATTTGGCGCGAGACAGATATTCTGCAAATCCGCGGACTGCCATGGCCCACCAACGACGTACGACAGGTAACCGGCTTCATGCAGCGCGAGCAGGTAGCGCTCGCGCACGTCGTTGTGACCGCCGACGAAACCGACGTTGTATTTCCGTGTGTTGCCGTTTTCGAAATGCACCTCCGGATCATATGCGACCGGCAGATAATGCGCGTTGCGATGCCGATCGAGCGTGTTTGGATCGTTGACGAAGACGTGGTCAAACTCGCTCGACCACGCGCACGTGTCGTCGACTTCGTAAGGTTCGTCGAGCAGCCAAACGGCTTTCTTTACGGCAGGAAAACTGCCGCGCCATTTCTCGATGAAGCGCCGGCCATGGACCACGAAGAGCCAGTCAGGCGCGAAGTCGTTGATCATCGGCAGGAGTTCCGGATCGTCCCAGTAAGCTTCACGAAAATTCAATCCGAGACTTGTCGCGGCGTTGTGCAGACCGTGAGTGAAGACTTCGCCACACGAGAGGAATTTGTAGTTGATGAAGAAGATCTTTTTTGCAGAGTTGGTAAATTCCGCGATCGATTGTTTTGGAAAAGCTGTGAGGCGGCTCGTTGAACTGAGATTGACGACCTCAACTCCGCGCGCCTTTATTGCAGCGTACAGATCCACGTACTGCTGATCGATGACGGGTAAATGGCCCCGGAGCGGATGGCTGCCGGTTGGCGCGAAGAAATGATTGTCAGTGAAGTCGACGCCGATGAGGCCGATCCGGCTCGCGCCCATGTGAACGGCTAGACAGAGTGCGACGTACGGCGAGTTCTGCGTGTAATGAAGCACTGATCCGTCCGAAAGATCGGTGCCGCCGTTTGTTCCGAGGTTGAACGTGACGACGTTCTCGCGCGCGAGCTCGAGATCGAGTTGCGTGAAGAGATACTCGGCTTCGGAGTTTTCGACGAATGTGAACCGGTCACCACTGAACTGGTCGCGCGGGTTGACGACGACGAGATAGTTTGGCTGAAACTTGCGGCCAACGTCGTTGACGCCAATCGTGATGAATTGCTCGGTCGCGGTCAGCTCATTCAACGACTCCCCACAACCACACACGACGATCGTCGAACCAACGTGTATGTTGTGAAAGTCAGCCAGCGTCTTCATTAACCAAGCCTAAATATCACCAGTACCGTGCTCACAGTTACTCCGGACAACGTGGCATTGATGTTCACTCGAGTGGAGATCTCACCGGCGACCTGGCTCGTCTGGACCGGGAAAGTGATCGTCGGGTTGTTCGCCGGGATCGTTACTGTTGCCGGCACTTTGACGAGCGTCGGATTTGTGGTGGCAATGTTAACGACCGCCGCCACTGGCACCGCACCACTCAGGTTCAGCGTTGCTGTTGTCGGCTGACCCGGACCGACTGTTGGCGGATTAACTGTCACCGAGACCAGACGTACCAAATTCAATTGCGCCGTCATGCTTACGCCGGCAAGGTTGGCCGTAATCGTCACGGCTCCCGTTTGTGCAGGAATCGTCTGAATCGGGAACGTCGTGGTCGTGCTGCCCGCGGGGATCGTAACCGTAGGCGGAACGGTTGCGAGGTTTGTAGCGGAACTCGTCAGACTCACTACCAATCCGCCCGCCGGCGCAGGCCCGCTCAGAGTTATCGTGCCTTGCGACGGAGTGCCCGCGATCACAGTTGGTGGATTAACCACGAGCGAACTGAGACCAAGCGGCCGCGCGAGCCAGAACCACATCTCGAAATCACCGCCGCGTCTGCCATCACCACTCGGCAAACGCAGACTCGTATTGTTCGATCCGGGTTGCTGTACGCCGAATGCTTCGCCATCCAGGAAGCGATTCGTATTATCGCGATCCCAAATGAAATTTCCCTTCAACGTTAACCGCGCGAGAACGCCTCGATCACCTTGTGGCGTTTGGCTGATGAGCTGACGCAACAAAGGATCGACGCGTCGATCCGGTTGCCACAAAATCGTGTTGCCCGCCGCGCCGACGTCAGCTCCCAAAACCAACGTCTGAAACGCAGCTCCTATTGCCGCACCAGTAAATTGCGCAAACACAGTTTCGACCGTGACGAAGCAGGTCGGGCGGCTGATGCTGCCCGGGTCAACATTCCCGTCGCACAAAATATTTATGCCGTCCATCAAGGCGTCCAGTTGCACGTCGCTATCGTTCAGCAACGGCGCGCCATTGTCTGCGAACGCAACCTGCGTGACATGAAGCCCGTCTTCTGGCCCGGGAAGATCAGTCAGCGGCCGGAACGGCTCGCGACAATCTTCGAGCACCCTCATGCCGAACGATCTCGTACCGCGTGCAGCGGCAGATCTCAACAACTGCCGGATCGAGGCAATCGCTGTTGCAGGCAAACCGGCTCGTGTCGCTGCCTGTACAACTTCGTCTTCGTCAAATTCCTTTTGGCCGGTTTTCCGCAGCTCTGCGATCACGGCCGGGAAGTTGGCAAGAATCGCCGCGATGGTGTCGAGGCTGAGGACGACGCGCAGTCCCCAACGCACGAGCGCGAGCGCACAACGATGACGCGTGATGCCCATCGGCGGCGCATTGTTCAAGACTTCGATCGAACCATCGATGCTGCGCGCCGCAAACTGCCAATAGTCACCAGGCTGCAAATTCGATCCACCGAAGTTGATGTGAACACCGTCACCGAGATTCATTTGCGGCGTTGTAGTTTCGTTGAAGACTGCCTGCGCGATGCCCTGTCCATCCCAACGTCGCAGAATCATGTGACCGCCGCCCGTCGCAGGCGGCGAAGTAACACCGGTGGACGGACTCGTAATACTGGCCGCCGGCACACCGAAACCCGGCGGCAAACTGTCAGCCAGTGTGACGGTGAACGTATCCGGATTCGGATCTGCAGTGAGATTCGTGAGATGACCACGCGCTGGGCCAAGCTCACTCGTGTCGTCGACGATTTCAACCAGATCGCCTTCACGCAGTGTGGTTACCTGATCGCGTCCGAGAGTTGCGAGTGTGAGCGTTTTGCGATCGGCGCTAACCGCGGTCACACGAACCGCAAACGACGCGTTATCGCGAGACCACTTGAAACGCGCGACACCACCACTGACTGTCGAGTTTCTAGCAGTCGTAAAACTATTCGACAATCCGCGAGCAAGGATGATGGTTTTATTGCCGTTGGCAATATCGCTGAACTGAGCACGCTCGAGCTGGCCGTCGTCTGTCGTGATTATGACGAAGCCGGACCGCTGAAGCGCGTCTACTTCCGCTTTGGTGAGCGCGGAAGCGAGCGCGAGATTCACTGCGCCTACGTTAGCGTCGCTCGCCAGTTTGATATTGAAAACGAAACCTTGAGTGGAGTTGGTAACGTCGCCGCCATCGTGAATCTCCACGCGATACAAATGATTCTCGCGTCCCGTGTAACTCGCGGGATCGGGCAAGCGACACGGATCGGGCGGCAGCGAGTCGGTTGGTTGCAAAGTCGTGAGCGTGCCACCACTCACCGGCAATTGAGCGAGAGCTTCGTCACACGTGATATCGCGATCGCGCGACACATTTAATGGTGCAACTTTGACTTGTGCGATCGTCTTGACGCGTGTTGCTGTGTCAGGTCCGCCGAGTGCGACTTCCCTGATGTCTTCATCCTCGAGAAAAGTGATCAGTCGTTGCCAAACTTCGATATAAACGATTGCAGTCAGGTCGCCCGTCGGAGGAAACGTTAGCCGCGGCGGGTTTGGAAAATCCGGTTGCGTTAAGTAAGTAACGTTCTTATCAAGCTGACAGAGAATGCCATCGACGTAGTAACGACCCTCGGGACCTGGACCACCTGCGATCTGAAATGCATCGAGCGGCGCGCCCGGTTGCGGCGGAGAAATCGTGAAAGCTGTGCCCGGCTTCGGTGCGCCGCAGCGACCGACGATGTCGAACGTTTCCTGTCGCAGCAAATTGAGCTGGAGCAGCACTTCGTCATTCCAGTCGGAATCGAGCCACACGCGACCTTGCTGATGGAGAACACCGGCATAATGTTTGAGCCTCTCGAAGGTATGACGAGAAAGATCGCCCTTCAAACGCGAGAAATCGCCTTTCATAGTGTTTGCTCCTAAGTTTCAGCTACGACGACGGCCGTGAGGCTGACTGGCATAAACTCGCGCAACTTAACTTGCAAATTCGCGAGACGAATTTGGTTGAGTTCCGAAGCGAAGGCGCCGACTTCCGCGCCCGATTCGCTTGCTGAGAGAATTTCCGGCTGGCGCATCGATCCGAGTTGAGCGTAGTCGGGTCGCCCAAAACGCAACGAGTTGAATTGAGCCGGCAGGCAACGGCGATTCGGGGGACAATCGCGCGCCTGAGCCTCGGTTGGCACACATTGAAAACGTCGCGGCAAAATCGAGCCGCGCTCCCAACGACT
>Ga0207674_10009862_pt1 | contig 10868 bp, 10 predicted proteins | sample KBSCornC72_FD_184303 | JGI IMG/M metagenome (GOLD analysis project Ga0207674, IMG submission 184303) | Corn rhizosphere microbial communities from Kellogg Biological Station, Michigan, USA - KBS Corn C7-2 (SPAdes) (version 2) | ecosystem: Host-associated > Plants > Roots > Rhizosphere > Soil ...
GAAACCAACGCCAGCCCGGAGCATGGCGGGCAGGAGCAGAAACATCGGCAGTGACGGTAGAACATACCAAAACGTCGATTCCGCGTGACTAGCGATCCGTTCAGTGTCCCCGGTGTCACGCCAGAGCCAAACAATTCCGAGTAGCGACACCAAAGGCAACGAAACGATCAGCGCGCCGAACACAGGGCTGCGCTTTGCAACCTCGGATACCACCGCAACGATGAGGCCCGACAAAACGCACTTGATGATGAAGTACAGCATTTTATCTGCTCAAATAGATGTAGCTGCAACGGGTCAGAACTCGCCGTGCAGCCGTCCGGAGAAGATCGAAACCGGCCCGCGGTCGGCGTTATAGGCGGGGTTGGCGACGAATTGATAGTCGGCGGTGAACGTAAGCGCCTTGTTGAGCGCGAACGCATAATAGGTTTCGAGGATACGCTCGCGCCGATAATTGAGCTGGCCGTCGCCAATCAGAGGCCCGAGCCCGCCGGCCGCGATGAAGTCGCGGTGGTCTCTTGAAAGCGCGTTGATCGCGCCGCCGATCCCGATGACGTCGTCCGGTCTGCCCCATTTGGTGCCCTTGATGGAAGCGCCGAGCGAGAGACTGGCATCGATATCGGTGAACGCCATGATCTCGGTCTTGCCGTCGTTCCAGCTCCAGCGGCCGAACAGGCCGACTTCGTCGCTTAAGGCCTGTTCGAGGTTGATGACGTAGCCGTATTTGATGCGGCCGGTACGGGTTTGCGCGATATCGACGCCGAACGCCGGATTATCCAGCGTCTCGCGATAGCTTCCGGAAAAGGCGCTGTTGAGCCATGCGATGGTCCGCAGCTTTCCCGGCTGGGAGAACAGCGAATAGCGTGTTTCCAACTCAATCACGTACTCGCCGCGCCGAAAAACGTTGGTGTCGAAATTGTTCGAATTCGATACGGCATCCATCAGGAAATAACCTGATCGTAACGCCCATTGTTTCTGATTGAGCTCCGCCGTGGCGCCATAGCTGAGTCCGAGCTTGTCCGCGGTATAGTCAAATGCTCCCGGCGCCCAGATCGACCAGTTCATGAAATCCTTGCGGCTATCCTTGGCGTAGCTGTTGCCGTCAAAGACGTCGATGACCGAAAACTTGCCCGCCTGCAGCGTCAAGCGGGATACATCGGCCTTGCCGGCGAGCTGCATCGGTCCGCTGGCAAGGTCTTCCTGCTCGCCGCCGAAGCCGAAGGTCTGGCGCACGAACAATCGCGAGGTGTTGTAATGCGGATAGGGGAAATTGGATTTTTGCGCTTCGCCACTCGGAAATCCCGCGACCCCGACGGTATCGTTCAATCCAAATCCCTGCAGCAGTTCGGGGTTGTAGTAGACCTCGCCGCCCTCCCACAGCCGCGCGTTCAGATACAGGCTGTTGCTCCAGGTCTCCTGAAGTTGCGGCGCCGGCGTCAGGCTGTTCGGACCCGAGTAGGGCGCGCGGAATGCCGGATAGCCCTGCGGCAGGAACGTGGTTTGGCCGTGGATTTCCCAGCGATCGGATTCCGGATCCGTCAACGATATCTTCGGCGTCAGATTGCCCGAACCCGGCCAGTCGATCTTGCGGTTGAGGCCGAGCCGAAGCGCCTGGAAATCCAGCGTCGATGTGTATTGCGTTGCGGACGGAAAGGCGATGTCGGCTTTTTCGAACCGGCTGTAGAGATATTCCAGCCGCGCGCTCCAGTGCGGCGCGAAGGCATATTCCACCCCGCCGCCTGCGGCCCAGCCGAGCCGGGTGTTCAGGATCTTTTCGTCGCTGCCGACGGCGGGCGTGTTGAGAAAGCGCTCGCCGGCCCGGGCGAGCCCGCCGGTCGCATAGGCCAGCCACGGACCCGTGGCGTAACCGACGCGGCCGCGTGCGGTCGCCACATAGTCCCACTGCTCGGTGAGCGCGGACCGCGCTGTCGCAAGCGACGACACCACCGAATTGGAGGTGAGATAATTCGGAAAGGTAATGTCGGCCTCGACCCCGAGCAGCATCCCGGACGGCAGCCGAACATTGTAGCCGGCCTGCACGCCGCCGATCACGCCGCCGAAGAAATTGCTGGTTGCGGTGGATGCCGGATCTGACAGCACGGCGTTTGAGGAGCCGCGGCTGTAACCGGTATGCGCGCCGATATAGAACCCGGTCCAATCGAATACCGACTGGATGGGGGGAGCCTTCAAAGGCATGTCGGCGGCGAGCGCCGGGCCATCGAGCACCAGCAGGCCAAGGCCCGCGCCCGCAAATATCCTCCCCCGGGATCGGCTGCTGCGGTTCATCGTGTGGCTATTTCCAGCGCGAGCATTCCGGCGGTCTCTCTCGTCCTTACTGCAATCATGCCGGCGCGCGGCCATCAATGAAATGAAGCAATCGATTGCTCTGGTCCGGAGTTGCCGATTACGTCAGTCAAAAAGCCGGATCAAACCCAGGCGCAATTCAGTCACCAGCGTTATTGCAACTCATTCGCAACTACAACCGGGAACGCAGAGGATGTGGTTGAATGGCATCGCCTAGTGACGCGCGTGCAACACAATTAAGAGGAATCGAGCCCGGTCAGCCGGTTGCCGAACGGGAATGTTGAACCTCTACGGTGACGTGGGACAGGTCGGCGAATTTGGCCAGTCTCTGCCGATAATGCGCCGCCTCGCGGGCTCCTGAGGTTGCAACCGAGACAATGGCGCCGAGATGCCCGGGCCCGAGCCGCCAGAGATGCAGGTCGGTGACGCGGTCTCCCTCACTTTCGATTACCAGACGAACCCTCTCCGCCATGCGCGGATCCGGCGTGCGATCGAGCAGGATGCCGCCGGTGTCGCGCAGCAACCCCACCGACCAGTTGGCGATCACCAGCGCGCCGATAAAGCCGGCCAGCGGGTCCATCCAGAGCCAGCCGAACGCGCGCGCCATCAGCAGCCCGGCAATGACCAAAACCGACACGGCGGCGTCGGCCATCACATGAATGACGGCAGCCCGCATGTTGTTGTCGCGGTGATGCACACCATGGGCGGCTTCGTGATCGTGCTCTTCGAACTCCAGTTCTTGTTCATGCTGCTGGCCTTCCTGCACCAGGCGCACCTTGGCAAGGAAGGCATGCGGTTCCGGAATTTCGTCGCGCGACTCCAGAAATCCATCCCGGTCTTCGAACGTGAATAGCTGTCGGCTGCCATCCGGCCTGATGGTCTCGATGCTGACATCGGAGACCCCCGCCAACACTGCTAAATCGGCGCTCACGCGAAAACGCGGTGGCACCTTGTCTTCAAAGACCTCGATGTCAACCGCGCCGGTGCCCAGCTCGATGCGCCGAGGTTCCTCGCCGTGATCATGGTCATGGCCATGACCATGAGAGTGACCATGGCCGTGAGCATGATGATGCCCGCTAGCCAATAACCACGCGCTCGCGACATTGACCGCCAGACCAAGTACGGCAATCGGGATCGCCTCGTTGAAGCTGATGGGAACCGGGTTGAGCAGGCGCGATACGGCCTCGTAGGCGATCAGCAGCGCAATCATCGCGAGAACGATGGCGCTGGAATATGCCGCCAAATCGCCGAACTTGCCGGTGCCGAACGTGAAATTGCGGTCATTGGCATATTTGCGGGCATAGGTATAAGCCAGCGCCGCCAGCAGCAGCGCGCCGGCATGCGTCGACATGTGCAGTCCGTCGGCGATCAGCGCCAGCGAGCCGAACAGCGCGCCGCCGATAATTTCGGCGATCATCATGACGCTGCAAAGGATGATCACCGCCCAGGTCCGGCGTTCGGCCTTCTCATGATCTTCGCCGAGAAAGACGTGATCGTGCGGCGGAAGCTGAAATACCGAGTCGGCTTCGCTCATGACGTTCTCTCACTTCAGATAGGTGTGGACCACTTCGATCAGTTGATCGGCCGCGTCGGCGTTAAGCGCGCCCGGATTCCTCTCGGGGTCGACGAGATGGGTGCGGATGTGATCCTCGACCACCTCGGCCATCAGGCCTGCGACGCCGCCGCGAACGCCGGCAATCATATGCATGATGCGCTCGCATTCGGCCTCTTCCGTTAACGCGCGCTCGATCGCTTCGATCTGGCCGCGAATCCGACCGACGCGGGCCAGCAGCTTTTTCTTTTCCCGGATCGTGTGTGCCATGATCCGACAGATAGGGTACCCCCCTATGCCATGTCAACCGCTGGAGCGACGTCGCCTCGATCAACGAAATCGACCGGAAAAAGTTGACCCGCCCGGGGGATGACCGGGCGTGAATATCAAGTCCGCGATCCGCCCTAACGGTCGCAGCAGCATCGGGCCCCGTGTCTGGGCGATCGGTCCTGGTGTCGCTGCAACGTTGAAAGGCGATCGCGTGGCGATCTGGAACGCGAAGCGCAGCCGGCGGACTGCCGAGGCTGACAATGCCGAAGACGAGGAGAGCCGTGGGATTAGGTCCGGCGCCGAGGAGTGATCCTCATAAATCGAGCTTGATTGGTGCGGCTGGCTCGATGTCCGCTATGCCCCGATGGCAACCAAATTCCGCAGCGCAGCGAAATGTCGCGATGTGCCATAAGCGGACCAATGATAGCGCCGCACGGCGGCGCTTCCCGTTCAGCCCGGAGGCTAAATCCCCCGCAAGACGTCCCTGAAAATGCCGGACTGCACTTGAAACGCTTGCGGGCTGTAATCCTGGTAGTATCCCGCAGTCACCACGACAACGAGATCAAGCTCAGGGACGATGCGGATCGACTGCCCGCCTCGACCAAGCGCGCCAGCCCAGTGGACCTCACGGCCATTGGGCAGCGACCGCCCGAGAAACCATAGGTATCCATAAAATTGACCGCCCGTGGCCTCGATCTTCGGTGCCGTCGAGGTCTCGATCCAGGCTTTAGAAACGATCTGACTGTCATTCCAGCGACCGCCCGCGAGGAGGAGTTGGCCGATTTTTGCCATGTCGCGCGGTCGCAAGCGCAATCCCCCTCCGGCATCGCTATCCCCTTTGACCCGAACCCACTCGACGCCGGTAATGCCCAAGGGCTGGAACAAGGTCTCGCGCGCAAATTCGTCGAGGGTGCGTCCGGTAGCCTTGCGGACTATTGCCGACACAAGCGTCAGCGCGCCGGTGTTGTAGAAATACTCTTGTCCTGGCGGGGTCGTCGCCGGAAGACCGAGGACGTAACGACACGGATCGGACGCCATATGCATGCGCACCTCATCGTTGTCGTCCTCGTTGCTCGGGATGGCCTCGACCCACTTCAGACCCATCGTCATGGTGAGCGCGTGAACCAACTGCATGCGTTCCTTCTCAGGGGAACGCAAGTCGGACAACTCGGGGAAGAAGCTGAAGATCGGTTCGTTGACGCTGCGTATCAGCCCGCGATCGATCGCGATCCCGAGTGCGAGCGACGCGACGCTCTTCGTAGCCGACTTGATGTTATGCAGTGCATCGGCGTCAAAGGCGACGCTTTCCACCCGACGGCCATTGATCTCGTCGGAACCCTTGAAGTACCGCTCGAACACCAGCTTGCCACCGCGTGCGACCAGCACGGCGTGCACATTGGCGCTCGAAGCCACGAGCCGATCGGCCATCCTGCACAGCGCACCGCGATCGACGAGCTTGTCGTCATTGACGGAGACGACGGGCCAGCCGTCGTCTCGCGCAACCGGAATACCGCAGCCGTCGGGCGGCTCCGCGTACACCGGCAACGCGGTGAGCGGTGCCAGCGCAGCTCCACCGAGAAGTGAAACAAACTGGCGTCGTCTCATTCGATCCTCTCGTTCACACATTTTGCGGCCGCCCAAACATATCAGATGATCTTGCCAAGGGCGATTGCCGAGGCGCAAACACGTGCCTCACCGAGGTCAGCAACGGGTCATTCGCGTCGCTTTGACCGTGTGCCGAGCACTTCCGTTCTCCCCCAGTGAACGGACATCGCAAGCCAGGCGCCTCAGGTCCGAAAAGTGCCAGAGGCGGTCATTCCCGAGCCGCTGCGGTCGAGCCGGTCATTCCAGGACGCCCAGCGAAGCGCAGGCGAACCCGGAATCCATCCCTCGGCGGGGCGCCCCCCTTCGAGGGTGCGCGCCACAAAACAGCGCGCCATTTTGTGCGCGACGGCCGCGCGTGGCCACCTGAGGCGACGGCGGAACGGACACCGAATCGACTTGGCCCCGCCGACGGTCGGACAACAATCGGTGAGAGCGACTGTCCGATCGGCGCGTGGTCCCTCGACGCGTCGCCGCGAACCACTCAGCCGTGCTTCACCATCGGGCACGCGCTCTCGCTCAGGGGGCGCGCCGCTTCCTCGGCCGGCACCGTGGCGAGCAGCTTAAGATAATCGAAGGGATATCTGGATTCCGAGGGCTTCTTCACCTGCAGCAGATAATAAGGCCGCATCACACGCCCGTCCTCGCGCACCGTGCCCTTGGTGTAAAAGTCGTCGATCGGAAGTTCCTTCATTTTGGCAACGACCTTGGTGGCGTCGGTCGTGCCGGCCGCCGCCACCGCCTTGAGGTAGTGCAATGTCGCGCCGTAGGTCCCGGCATGGATCATGCTTGGCGGCTTCCCGTTGTTGCGGGCTAGGAATCGTTTGGTCCAGGCGCGGGTCGCGTCGTCGAGGTCCCAGAAGAAAGTCTCGCTCGCGATCAGGCCCTGCGCCGCTTCGAGGCCAAGCGCGTGGGTGTCGGGAAGCTGCAGCAGGAGCGCCGCCAGGCGCTGGTCGCCGCTGCGGCCCAGGCCGAATTCCGCGGCCTGTTTGATCGTGTTGACGGTGTCGCCGCCGGCGTTCGAGAGAGCGATGATCTTCGCCTTCGAAGCTTGCGCCTGCAGCAGAAAGGACGAGAAGTCGGCGGTATTGAGCGGATGCCGCACGGCCCCCACCACCTTGCCACCGGCGGCCGTGACGAACGCTGAGGTGTCGCGCTCGAGGGCGTGCCCAAATGCGTAGTCGGCGGTGATGAAAAACCAGCTATCCCCACCCTGCTTCACCAACGCCTGGCCGATCGTCGCCGCAAGGCCGTAGGTGTCGAAGCTCCAGTGCACGCCGTGCGGCGAACAGGCTTTTCCGGAGAGATCCGAGGTGGCGGCGCCGGTGTTGATGTCAATGGCGTCGTGCGTGCGCGTCACCTCGCGCACGGCGAGCCCCACGGCCGAATTGGGAAGGTCGAGGATGACGGTGACGCCCTCGGTCTCGATCCATTGCCGCGCGATGTTGGCGCCGATGTCGGGCTTGTTCTGGTGGTCGGCGAAGATGATCTCGATCGGCCGGCCCAGCACCTTGCCGCCGTAATCCTCAACCGCCATGCGTGCGGCGTGGACCGAGCCCATGCCGGTCAGATCCGCGTATAGTCCCGTCTGGTCGTTGAGGACACCGAGCTTCACCGGTTGCTGCGCGACCGCGGCGAAGGTGAGCCCCGCTCCCCACAACATGAGCGCGAGCGCGGCGATAACGTTGCGACGCATGAAAATCCTCCCCTTGCCGTAGCGACCGCTGAATGCCGGTCGTGTTGGCGCGATGGTACAGGGGAAGAGCATCACTGCAAAGCGAGGCGATGGCTTTTGCTCCCGCGCCCTGCATCAGCGCGGCAGGGCAGCGACGGGGTAGTGATAATAGATCGGCGAATCAGCCCGCGTGCCGAAGGGCAATTCGCGCGCCGTTCTATGCCGCAAACGGGCCAACATGTGACATTCGAAAGAGGTCCACGACGGGAAGCCGCTATGGTGTCTTTCCTAACGACGACCGAATGTCGGTTGAGGGTCATTCGCGATCGGGTCAAGCCAGCAGCGAGTCTGGCCATGTCCGCTATGCCCCCGAAAGCGGAAGTAATTTCAGAGCGCGTTAGCGGCTCCGCGACGGACCGCCGCGGGTTGGACGAAGCGTTTTTGAATCCGGTCCGATTCCCGGGGACGGAAATTCCGGCCTTCAATTATTTCTTTGAGATTACAGATGGTTAGACGAATGGCGCGCCTCAGCGCTTCGGGCCATCCGAAAGCGTTTCCGGATCGAATTTGTCGACGTCGGCGAGCAATTCGCAGAAGGCGCGCGCGCCGTGATCGATCAAACGCTGGCCCTTCTCCGCGGAGGCAATCGTGGCATCGCCGGCGGCGCCGCTTGGGTGAAGGTCCTCGGCCTGCCAGGCGAACGGTGCCGGCCGGTGCGCCGAAAGCCAGCGATAATCCTTTTCCATCGCGATGCTTGCGGGACGAAAATCCGCAATCTCATCAGTACGCACATGCTGCTTGTAGCGCGCCAGCATGATCGAGGTCTCGACCGCGCCGCCATGGATGCCGTGATGCAATTCTTCCGCTGAAAATAATCCCTCCGGCGCGCCGAAGCGGGACCAGGCCGTGGTGACGGCGAGAAGGCCCTGTTGCGCGCGCAAATCCTGCGCGACAAGGGTCATGGCTGCGCTGTTGCCGCCGTGGCTTGTGACCATCACAAACTTTTTGATGCCTGCGCGCGCGACACTTTCGCCGAGCGCCATCCAGGTCTTCAGCGCCACTTCGGCCGGTAGCGTCAGCGTGCCGGGATAACTGACGTGCTCGGTGGAAATCCCGACCGGCTGCAGCGGAAGGAACGTCACCGGGAGGGTCTCGGGCAGAAGCTCGCGCACCCGCGCAAGATAGGTCTGCGCGATCATGACGTCGGTTCCGACCGGCAAATGCGGGCCGTGCTGTTCGGTTGCCGCCAGCGGCAACACCGCAATCCAGCGAGCCGGCCCGGTTCCGGAAACGTCGGGCCAGTGGATGTCGGTCCAATCACGGGGAGGCAGGGTTGAAGTCATCGAGCGCAATGTTTCTTTAGATGGATTTGCAAGGTAGTTTGTATTCATGCGAAAGGACGCAAACCAGCGTCCGGTGCTTCCTATCATGGGCCAGAACGATCGACGGAGTCCAATCATGAACCCGGCTCTTTTGCCGCGAGCGTTAACAGTCGCCCTCGTGGCCACTCTCATGGCCATGGCGCCTGCAGGCGCCCAAACGCTGGACAAGGTCTCGTTTGGGACCAACTGGGTGGCCGAGGCCGAGCACGGCGGATTTTTCCAGGCGCTGGCCGACGGCACCTACAGGAAATACGGGCTTGACGTCACCATCGTGCCGGGCGGCCCAAACGACAACAATCGTATGCTGCTGATTGCCGGCAAGCTCGACTTCTTCATGGCCGCGAACACCTTGATGTCGTTCGATGCGGTCGCCAACAACGTGCCTGTCGTGACGGTGGCAGCGGTGTTCCAGAAGGATCCGCAGGTTTTCCTGACCCATCCGGAGTCGAAAATCACAAAACTCGAAGAGCTTAAGCCGCTGACGCTGTTCGTCTCCAAGGAAGGCATCTCCAGCTATTTTCAATGGCTGAAGTCCGAATATGGTTTTAGCGAGCAGAAAGTCAGGCCTTACACCTTTAACCCGCAGCCGTTTCTTGCCGACAAGCAAAGCGCGATGCAGGGTTATGTCACCTCGGAGCCGTACGCGATTGAAAAAGCGGCCAAGTTCAAGCCTGGAATCATCTTGCTGGCGGATTACGGTTTCAACACCTACTCGACCTTGATCGAGACCCGCCGCGATCTCATCGACAAGAAGCCGGACCTGGTCCAGCGCTTCGTCGATGCCTCCATGATCGGTTGGTACAATTACCTGTACGGCGACAATAAGCCCGCCAACGCGATGATCAGGAAGCTCAATCCGGAAATGACCGACGAGTTGCTGGCCTACTCGTTAAACAAGATGAAGGAATACGGTATTGTCGATTCCGGCGACGCCCTGCGCGACGGCATCGGCGCCATGACCGACGCGCGGATGGCAAGCTTCTTCGACAAGATGGTACGGGCAGGCGTGGTCCGCCGCGACATCGACTTCCGCAAGGCCTATACGCTTCGCTTCATCAACAAGGCCGTCGGCCTCGACCTGCGGCCGAAGAACTAGAGACGCGATGGCCGAGCCCGCAGCCTTGTCCGAAGCCAATTCCGGCACGGCCGACGTCGCGGTGCGGCTGCGCGGCGTCACCAAGGTCTATGACAGCGGTGTGGCTGCACTGGGTCCGCTGGACCTTGACGTCGGCAAAGGCGAGTTTGTGTCGCTGCTGGGGGCGTCGGGTTGCGGAAAGTCGACGGCGCTAAAACTGATCGCGGGCCTCAGCGCGCCGACGTCGGGGACCGTTGCTGTCGCCCGCCGACCCAGTGGGGTGAGCGCGCGGCATTCCATCGGCTTTGTGTTTCAGGAGCCGACGCTGATGCCGTGGACCAGCGTGCGCGAAAATGTGCGGCTGCCGCTGAAACTCGCGCATGCTCCGGTCGCGGAGGCGAACGCGCGGGTTGCTGAGGCGCTGGCGCAGGTGGCGCTTTCGGAGTTTGCCGACGCCTATCCGCGCGAATTATCGGGCGGCATGAAGATGCGGGTCTCGCTTGCGCGCGCATTGGTCACCGATCCCGATATCCTCCTGATGGATGAGCCGTTCGCCGCGCTTGATGAGATCACCCGTTTCCGGCTCAACAACGATCTGCTTTCGCTGTGGCGCAATTTGCGCAAGACCGTCATCTTCGTCACGCATTCGGTATTCGAGTCGGTGTATTTGTCACAACGCGTGATCATCATGACATCGCGGCCCGGACGCATCGGCGCCGAAGTTCGTATCGACGCCCCCGAGCCGCGGGACGAGGATTTTCGAACCTCCGCCGAGTATGCCGCCTATTGCCGCGAGGTTTCGCACGCGCTGACGCCGTTGCACTATGGGCAGCCCGGCTCATGACCTCCCTGGAGACACCGCCATTATCCGCCGGGCAGGCAGCGCCTGATAGCCGTAGCCTGCGCCTTGTCCGAATTCTGCTTCCGGTCGTCGTGCTGACGGCAGGCATCGCGATATGGGAGCTCGTGGTGCGGCTCAACGATATTCCGCCCTATGTGCTGCCGGGACCG
>Ga0207674_10009864_pt1 | contig 10868 bp, 7 predicted proteins | sample KBSCornC72_FD_184303 | JGI IMG/M metagenome (GOLD analysis project Ga0207674, IMG submission 184303) | Corn rhizosphere microbial communities from Kellogg Biological Station, Michigan, USA - KBS Corn C7-2 (SPAdes) (version 2) | ecosystem: Host-associated > Plants > Roots > Rhizosphere > Soil ...
GATTAACTCGTAAGCGAATGCAACGCTTGACAGCACGGCTGGTAACAAAAAAAACCGAGTATCGGCGCACACCGTCCTCCTTTGACTAGGATTAGAACCGTGCAGCTATCGCTCTAAGACGGCAGTATACGCGAGGTTCGCGAACGTGCCTCTGCCCACGTCCGCTGGTGCGGTGTCAAAACGGCAGCTCGGCCTACGATCCAGTCACCTCTTTTACGAGGCTGAAGAAAGCTCGTTTGCGATCAGTGTTGATGCCCCAGTTCACCGGTACCGTCTGATACCCATCCGCATAAGGGTCAAAGTAACCCCACGAGGCGTAAGAGCCGAGGGCTTTCATCATGTTATTGACCGGTGTATCGAAGTCGAAGTGATCGTCTTCGTTAAATTGGATGGGCATGGTCCGATAACCCTCGACCTTTCGCGTCTGCTCCACCATTTCGGCGATCCGGTTCGCATCAGTGACACCATTGCCGTGGAGCAGCAGAAAATCCGAGGCTTGGACGACGCTCGCCGTCGGGATCCGGTTTCCGTTGAAGCTGGCTCCCGCGAGATACCGCCTGCCGCCTAGCCGAATTGATTTTACAAGCTCGATGAGTTCATGAATTCGCGGCGCTTTGAGGATGTCGCGGTCGTAGCCGCGATTGTCACATTCGTTAGCCACCTCGATCAGGATGTTTCGATAATCCTTGCCGCCGAGCCACTCGATCGCATTGCGAACGCCAGCTTTAACGGCATCGTCACTTTCGAGTCGTTGATCCTGCCCTGCGTAGAACAAGCTGACGATCGGCGCCATACCGAGTTCATCCGCCCGGTCCAGTATGCGTTCCAGCCGGCTCATATAGTCGGGCCGCAGCGAGCCGTCGGACCGGAAGGCGCTGTTGTGCCATGGCTGGACTTTTGAGTATCCCTCGGGGCTGCCACCCTGCAGGTTGATGGTGAACGCCAGCAGTCCGAAGCTCCGCCACTCGGGCATCGCCGCGACGAATTCGCGCGTGTTGCGGTCGGGGTCCCATCTCTGGGTATCCGGATAGGCCCAGCGAGAGCGTGTTTCAGGGTTGAGATCGTCGAAGATACCCTGCACCATGCGCGAGTTCATAAGCAGGCCCTCGATCCGCATTCCCTTGTATTGCCGTCCTGCGTAGGTCGGCTTGCCGTTGATCATGAAACGGTCGCCGTCAATCGATACCGTTGTGCGGCGGCTGGCTGCGGGCAGAGCTGGGGCCGCCAGAAGAGCAAGAAAGCTGCGTCGATCCACCATATTTCGACCCTCCCTGTCGCCCGTCTGGGAGGCTCATGAAAGAGCTCTGAACGGTCCCGACGGCTATCGACTATATACCCATATCACAAGCCTTCGCAGCGCAGGTGGCGCGCCTCCAAGTAGCCACGTCCACGATGAAGTCAATGCCAACCAGCCGGAGTCCGCCAGCGGAAGGCTCATAGATGAGAGCTTCCGGACGCGCGGCATTTCGCCGCCCCAGGCTGGCGGGAGATTTCCGTATTTTTTTGCGAATCCTCCGCCGACCTCTTGCATCCAAACCGAATAAGGCGGCACTTCGATAAATGTTGACTTCACCGGCCTTGGACATAGATTCGCATCAGTCTACGGCCGCAAGATACGAGTCTTTGATTCGCATTGCTGCCTCGGTGCGCGCTCAGAAGGACCCCCAGGACCTTTTTCGACTCTTGATCGAGGAGCTTGGCCAAGTCATTCAGTTTGACGCGATTGCGCAGTACGATGAGAGCTCGAACAAGATTAACTGGCATCTCTGTTCTGGTTGCCGAAAGCCGCGTTCCCTGCCTTCCGAAATCGACAAGGAAGAGACATTGGCCGCCTGGATATACCGAAATCAGGAAACCGTAGTTCTCCCCAACCTCGATTGGGAGACGCGCTTTACAGCTTCAATCGCCATGATGCGCCAAGCAGGGTTGCAATCAGTCTGTGCCCTTCCTTTAAGCACTGCGCACAGGCGACTCGGCAGCTTAGTGATCGCCAGTGTCCATCGCGACGCCTACTCCCGGGAGGAAGTGCGATTTTGCTCGCTAGTTGCCGATCAGATCGCCCTGGCGATGGATGATGCCACCAATTTTCAGGCGTCGCAGCGCGCGCAGGAGCGCTTGGAACTGCTTCTAGACCTGACCAATCGGGTGGTGTCGAACCTCAATCTGCGGGACGTGCTTCGCGAAGTCTCCGCGAACATTCGCCGTGTCATGCAATGCGACGGCGTGGGAATCGACCTGCCAAGCCCCGAAGATAAGAAGCTGAGGCTTTACGCGCTTGATTTTCCGGACAATCCGGGGATCATTGAAGAAGGCTTCGAGCCTCCTGCCGACGAAAAAGCCAGCGCACTTCGAGTGTTTATCTCTGGCGAACCCGTCATTCTTTCTAAGCAAGAGATCGAAGAGGAGTCCTTCTTGCCCGGGGTGGGGGTCCAGTCGTTAGCGCATGTGCCTATGAAAGGGCGCGGAGGCATCGTGGGCGTCCTCAGTCTGGGGAGTTGGCGTGAGCACGCTTTTGCCCAGGAGGATCTTGCGTTTCTCGGGCAGATCGCGCGCCAAGTTGCGATCGCCGTCGAAAACGCATGGGCATTTGGCGAGGTGTCGGAGACCCGGAACAAGCTCGCGCAAGAAAAACTCTACCTCGAAGGCGAAATCCGAACCGAGTTGAAGTTCGAGGAGATCGTCGGCAAGAGCGAGGCATTGCGCCGCGTGCTGCAGGAAGTGGAGACTGTGGCGCCCACCGATTCCACCGTACTGATATACGGCGAAACCGGGACCGGCAAAGAGCTGATTGCGCGTGCTGTGCATAACTTAAGCTCGCGCCAGTCGAACGGGTTCGTAAAACTCAACTGCGCGGCGATTCCCACAGGATTGCTTGAAAGCGAAATGTTTGGCCACGAGCGGGGGGCATTCACGGGCGCGATTGCGCAACGTGTGGGCCGCTTTGAGCTGGCCAATCGCGGCACCATGTTCCTGGACGAGATCGGGGAAGTCCCACTCGAACTCCAACCGAAACTATTGCGCGTCTTGCAAGAGCGCGAATTCGAGCGCCTGGGCTCGACTCGGACTCTGCGCACCGATGCGCGGCTCATCGCCGCGACCAATCGCGATCTCGAAGCTCTCGTAAGCGAACAGAAATTCCGCTCCGATCTGTACTACCGTCTCAACGTTTTCCCTGTTCGTGTTCCAGCGTTACGCGAACGGCCTGAAGACATTGCTCTTCTGGTACGGCACTTCGTCCAACAGTTTAGCCGGCGCATTAGCAAGACAATTGACACCATCCCGTCGGAAACCATGACGACGTTGGTCAAGTATCCATGGCCGGGCAACATCCGCGAGCTGCAGAACGTGATCGAACGAGCGGTGATACTCACCAAGGGCCCAGTCTTATACATCCCGATCGACGATCTGCGGGCATCAAACGCCAATTCGATGGCCCGGGCAACCGCGGTTGGGAGTCAGACCACGACACCCGGCACCGGTTCCCAGAATATGCGAACCTTACTCGACGACGCGGAGCGTCAACAGATTGTGGCGGCGCTTGAGCAGACCAATTGGATTGTTGGCGGACCAAACGGGGCCGCGACTCGATTGGGAATCAAGCGCTCCACGCTGCAATCGCGAATGCAGAGACTCGGCATTCGTATTTCCCGCACAGGCGTGTAAGGCAGGTGCCGAAAGACCGGCAGCAAACCGGACTCTCGTCAGCGGCTTGCACGGCCGGCAAGTGACAGGGTTCTCCAACAAATCCGGGACAACCTGACGGATCATGCAATTACGAGCGAGTGAGACACGCGCTTCCCATTGGCCCGGAGAATGCACGCTAGCCAGCGGCATGTTGCGGATCACACACGCGGAAACAGAAACGGAACAGAGACTGATCCTGTGCGGGCAGTTGACGAGTCCGTGGGTTGCCGAATTGCGTGCGTGTTGGCAGCAACGCCGCCAAGTTGGATTCGATGCACCAACAATCGTGGATCTGAGCGACGTCACTTTCATCGATGAGAGCGGAGAGAAGCTCCTGTCAGAGATGGGAAGCGATGGAGTGGAGTTCGTCGCCGTCGGAGTAGAAACGGTGCATCTGCTGGAGAACTTAAAAGGCACTGGTGAGCGTTCTCTGCGGCGGTTCATCGGACCACCCGTCAACCAGTGCGAAATATGTGAAGTTACTAAAAGCGACAGCGGCAAATGAGATATCAGTTGAAGAAACGCACGAGAGTATTAGCAGCTCCCTAGCGCGCGGCCCTGGCAGCCGTGGCGGGATCGCGGAGGAGTAGACACTCCGTTGAACGCTCTCGCCGCCAACGACCATCTTTTCCGGGCACTACCGTCGCTCACGTAGATCCGCTCGGCGGGCTTCTGAGCATAGCTCAGCTCTATAAGGCGCTCGGCAACGGCTGGCAGTAGCCGGCCGAATGAAAATGCCGAAGCCTCGGCACGTGCCCGGCATAACGCTGACGGAGCGCCGACACCTGCACTCTATGGCCTGCCTTTTAGGGTTTTCGCGCGGCACTTCACGTGCCTTGTAGCTGTTGAGGAATCAAGAGAATGAAGAGTCAGACGTTGCAATATTACATGCATGATGGGCCCACGGCGTTCCGGTTTGAGCTGGCGGGCGATCTCAACAATGGAGCAGCACGCGATCTTGACCAGGCTTGGCGCACCGCTTCTTCCGTAGTCGGCGATCGCGTTTTAGTCATCGATATGACCTTCGTCACCGGTGCTGGAAACGACGGACGTTCGCTGCTTGCCCGCTGGTACGCCGAAGGTGCGCAACTTATCGCTAGGTCGAAAGTCTCTCGCAATCTTGCGGAGGCGATTATCGGCAAGCCTTTGCCTGACTCCTCTTCCTCCGACGATGCTGGTGCGGCGCGAACCTGGCTGCCGTTTCACGCATCGTTCCGTCGACCCAGGCTGCGTGTGGCGCTCTTACTGGGAGCGTTGCTTCTCCCGGGGCGGGCGCATGCCGCGAATCTCAAATCCGAAACCGTCGCCGCCTGGGACGAATACATACAGTCGGTCAGTGTCACCTTGCAGGATCGCGTTCGCCCCGGCGGCACCTTTCTATGGACCTACGAAGAGCCCGAACGGATCGCGAAAGCGCATCGCGGTGATATGGTTGTGGCCCCAGCGCCCGGTCCAAGTCCCCGAAAAGTTCGCGGAGGGCTGATTCATCATTGGATCGCCGCAGCGTTTCTACCAAACGTCAAGATTGACGATATTCTCGAAGTCACCGAGGACTATGATCGCTACCAAGAATTTTACCGGCCGTCAGTACTTGCGTCAAAGACGGTAGCTCGCGGGGACTCAAACGTTTACTTTTCGATGCAGTTGATGAACAAAGCATTCTTCCTGAAGACAATGCTCGATGCGGATTATCAGTCCACGAACGTGCGACTGGATGAGCGGAGGTTCTACAGCGTTTCAAGAAGCACGCGCGTTCAGGAGATCCAAGACTACGGCCGGCCCGGCGAGTACCGGATGCCCGAAGGCCAAGGTGGCGGCTATATCTGGAAACTGTTTAGCATTGGCCGGCTTAATCAGCGAGACGGAGGAGTCTACATTGAACTCGAGGCCATAGCACTAAGCCGTGACATTCCTGCCACGCTGCGCATTGTGGTGGATCCCATCGTGCGCAGTGTGTCGCGCAATGCGCTTATCACCTCGCTGACGCAGACCGAAGAAGCCGTGTGTCGCAAGTCCGCCGAGGTTGCACAGTCTGCCGGCATCCCGTCACGTGCCGAACACCTGCGCGACGTTCCGGCACCACTTTCAAATAAGAGCGCTGGATTTACAAGAGCTCATTGATTCAACCTGTTTGGAATGCGACTTGCGTGTAGAAGAGCGAACACCGGGGACAGAAAGAATAGAGCCGGTGTCCAGTAGAACAGAGGAGAAATGAAATGTTTGGAAAACAATTTATCATCACGTCGTTTGTGAGCATCGCCTTCATGGCGCTGCCGGCGTTTTCGCAATCGGAAACTCCCGGAAAAAATGAAGTCTCAGCCCAGGCGTTCGGCAGTTTTGTGAAAAGCACTACCAACCAGGGCATCGAGAACAAGGCCACTAACAGCGGGGGCGTTCTCGGCAGCTATCGCTACTTTTTCGACACTCATAGCGGCGTTGAGGTCAACTACGGGTATTCGCTTAATACCCAGAGCTATGGTTCGACCAGCGGAGTGCTAGGCGTAAAGAGCTATTCGCATGAGATTTCCGCGGCGTATGTGTTTCGCCTTCCGATGCGTAAGTTCACGCCGTTCGTGCTGGCTGGAGCGGGCGGGCTGATCTTTGATCCTAAGGAATTTACGGGCGCCAGTTCAGAGGCTCGGGCCGCCTTCGTCTATGGCGGCGGAGCCGATTTCGACCTGACGCAACACGTTTTCGTGCGAGCCGAGTATCGCGGCTTGGTATACAATTCGCCTACTTATGATTTGGCCGGTCTCGCTGGCGTGGATCGCACCACGCATCGCGCCGAACCGTCCGTGGGCTTCGGATACAGGTGGTAACAAGCGGTCTCAAGCACTGCATCCCTTCAGAGCGGTGGAATGTTCCGCCGCTCTTTTGTCAGTAGCGCACGGTTCTTCCGCAGGATGGAATCGATGCCAAAAATACAATGGAGAGAATTGTGGCTGGAGTCGGCTTCACACACTGTGGCGGTAATTGCGCTCTTGTTTGCCGTAACCAAGTATGTGGCGTAATATCCACTTTGGCGAGAAGTCGGCATTCCGTCGAAGTGGAACGTCCAGCTACATCGGTCGTGTGAGCGTCTTACGTCGATGTGATCGATCGCCGGATAGGGCGACAAGCCAACTTTATGGAGACTAAGCTCCCGCCGCGGCTTGGAAAATCCCAAACAACGCGAATCGTCCTTCGACGGTCTGGCGGATGTCCGTCACGTCAGTGCCCGCCGGATTGCCTCCGCGTCGAGAAATTGACGACGCAGTCTCTCATCAGTAAGCGACTCCGCCAAGTCATGAATAACCTGACGGCATTTGCCCCGATACTCATCGGCTAATCTGGAGTCGTGCCGCGCGGAAGCAGCGTCGGCTGCGGATCGCAAGATCCGCCATTCAATGAGCGGACAGGGATGCTGGTCCAGCAGCCCCTTGGCTGTTTCGTATGCAGAACAGGTATCGGCCATTCGCCCCTCCGCCATCGCCACGTCGCCGAGAATTTTGTAGGCCCAAGCCAAATGCTTTCGAACTCTACGAGGCCCGGCTATCGCGATCGATTCCGCAGCGTATTTCTGAGCCTGGCTCGTATCTCCTTGGAACAGCCAGTATCGCGCCAGTTCCGCCTTGGCCCGAATATTGTAACGCCACCGGAACCAAACGTCAGCGCCAAACAGTTCCGTTGCCCGGTTAAGGTGCTCCAGCACGCGTGTCATCTCTCCAGCCGCCATATAGTCCTGCGCCAAGTTCACGTGCGAATACGCCTCCGGCTTCGCATATCCGTTCTCGCGGGCGGTATTGGCGCCTTCGGTGTCGAAGCGCAGAGCCCTGTCGAAATCCTGCAACTCCCGATAGACCCAGCCCAGGGTATTGGGAAAGCGCGAGAGCCAGAACCGCTCTCCGTTCTTCTCCGCGAGTTTCATGCCCTCCTCGAGTTTGCGGATCCCCTCGCTGAGTCTGCCCTGATTGAACAGCGTCATGCCGCGCACAAACAAGTTGAGGATGATGTGGTAAGAAAACCCCAAGTTATGGGCTTGCTGCATGGTCCAATCAGTGATGCGATGAGACGATGCATAATCCAGTTGCCAAGCCCGAAGCACACCGGCGAAAGTGAGTGCCTCAAGCGCGGCCGGCGGCGGTGTGGACTTGATGAGCAAGGGAACAGACCGCTGGAAGCTCTCTTCGGCTTCATCGATAGCGCCAAAGCAAAGCTGTTCCAGGCCCCGGATTGCCTCCGCCGAGGCGATTCCGATCTCCGATTTTCCGGCCTGCGCAACGGCAAGTGCGTGGGCCGCGATTTCACGGGTCTCACCCATTCGTCGCAGGTAAAACTGAGCCAGGGCTCTGGCGCAAATGGCGTTCACCTGTACCTCGACATCGCCGGCCGCGCGGGCGGCGTTTTCAGCCCGCTCGAAATCGGCCGTAGCATCCTCGAACCGCGAAAGCACCATGTGCAGCTGGCCTTGCTGCGTTGCGGCAGCTGCGACACGTGTGTGGTATGCATTACCCTCCAACTTCTCCGCGTTAGCCACAGCCCGCCGGCACAAAAGTACCGCTTCCTCGTTCGCGTATAGTTTTGCGGCGCTAGCGGCGGCGGTAATGAAACAATCGGCGGCTCGCGCGAAGTCGCGGGCCGCTTCAAACAGCACAGCCAAGCGAGACGCCAGAGATTCGGAGTGGCCTCTATGGCGGACCAGCAATGCCTCGGCAGTGTTCTTGCTCAAGTTTGCCTTACGGCTGGGCGTGAGTGTCTCATCAATGGCGTGTTGGTACAGGACGTGGGCGAAGGAATAAGACACGGAAATGCTTCCGTCGGGGAGCTCTTTATCGTGGAGTCGCCGAACGAATGCATGCACCCGATCGAGCCTCCGCAAGCGTTCCTCGACAGTGGCCGCATCCAGATTCAATACGTCCGCAACAATCCGCGAATCGAACTCTCGGCCCTGCACGACGGCGGTTGCGAGCAACGCCACTTCGTCTTCACCCAAGTGGCCGATACGGCGCTCGATCATGCTACGAACGGAATCCGGCAGGTCACGCTGCAGGGAATCGATAGAATTTCCTAACTTGTCTCTTTCCCGCAAATGCCGAATCAACTCCGTCAGAAACAATGGGTTGCCTTCAGTACGGCTATGAATGAAGTCCACGAATCCCACGGGGAAGTTTTGGCCGGGAAGTTCCAGCCGGAGGTAATGTTCGATGTCTGCGTGGTTCAAAAAACCCATGGGAAGTTCACGGCACAGGCCCTGGCGTTCCAGTTCTTGTCGTAGCGCGATAAATGGATGCCCTGCCAGCATCATGTCGGAGGAGCGGTACGCGACTATCATTAACAGGCGCGCGGATGCAAGCCTGCGTGACAGATAACCCAGGAGCTCCGCGGTGGATGCATCGCCCCAGTGAAGATCATCCAGGAATAGGACTACAGGCACAATACGCCCGATTTCTTCAAAGAAGGCGGCTAACTCTCGTTTCATGCGTTCTCGCGAAGCGGCCTTCGCATCGGAAACGATGCCGGCGAAGGAAGACTCTGCCGAGGCCCACAATGGCGCGACTTGGACGTACCAAGTGGGAGCAACCAGCTTCATGAGTTCGCCACATTCCGGACCCCAATCACCCAAAAGCAAACTTTCGAGGGCTTCCAGAACCGGCAAATACGCCTCACTCTCCGCCAGACGCTCCGAACACCCGCCGATGGCCAAGGCGCAACTAAGGCCTTGCGAGCGCAGCTGCGCCAGGAATAGTTTGACCAGGGTACTCTTCCCAATACCCGGCTCACCCGTGACACAGAACACCTGGACCTGACCGGAACAAGCACGCTCTAAGCCACTCAGTAACTCGCCAACCTCGCGCGTGCGACCTACAACATTCCCTTCAAGCGTTTGGGTTCCGGCGGGGACCGAGCACTTAGCGGAGAGAGCGGCTCGCGCCACCTCCAAGCGTTCGTCCCAGGAACCGCCGCGCGATTCGGGCGCGACTCGCGGCGCTGGGCCGAAGTGAATCTTAGGGCTGTACCGTCCTTTGGGAATTTCAAAACGAATCTCATCGTCTGACCCTTCGGCCGAGTAATAATCCCGCAATCTGGATCGAAGCCGTCCGGCTTCCACGCGTACTGCGGAGTCTGTCGTCGCATCGAACGCGGCTGAACGTCCCAGGACGTCCATCGCGATCCGAGTCTGGTTTAGCTCGTGGCCTGTTCCGTCAAGTTCTGACTCCACCAGGTAGGTAAGCAAACCGACGAGCTGAGGTGCTGAGGAAAACGTTGTTGAGCTTGCTAGCCCAATGAGTTGCCGACGGACGCGATCTTTGTCCTCAACCGAGTAACAGCTGGCCATCTTTAGGGTTAATTACCGTTACAAACTTCTTTCGACACAGTCTAGCCTATATCATCCCTTTCAGGACGGGCACCAACGCCCGGCCCAATCAAGAGACGAAAGGACGATATTCATGATTAACATTTCGGGGATTCGAACCCAACAATATGCGAGTTGCGTGGAAGCATCGAAACGCGTTCGCTGGGACATCGATCGAGACGTGATCCGCGGCCGTACTTTTGAGATGGACCGCAAACTGCTGCCGGACTCGATCTCCGGGATCCAGCGGTTTGAATTTCTGGATCCGCAGGAAGCTCGACTACTGAGCCAGATCCAGGGACGCACCTACGCGAACATGTTCGGTTTGGTGGAACGTTTCATCAACTGCAAGGTTCTTGAATTGAGCCAGGATCACTGTACCGGCGATCAAGTGGCTCTGGAGGCTCTGATTCGCTTCAGCGACGAAGAGCTTAAGCATCAGGAACTGTTCCGCCGCATTGAGAAAATGATCGCCGCGAAGATGCCCCCTGGCTACAATTTCTTGCCGCAGCCGAACGAAGTGGCGAGCGTGGTGCTTTCGAAGTCCACCTGGTCCGTTTTAGGATTGACCTTGCTGATTGAACTCTTCACGCAGACCCATTACCTGAAAAGCATCGAGCCCGACCAGGAATGCTCTCCGTTGTACAAAGACGTGTTTCTGTACCACTGGAAGGAGGAAAGGCAGCACGCTAGGCTCGACGAACTCGAGTGGATTCGGGAGAACGGGTCGATGTCGCCCGAAGAACGCGACCGCGCGGTGGACGACATGATCGAATTAGTGAAGGCCGTGGACGGTATACTGCGCGTTCAGGCGGCCGCCGACGTTGACTATTTCCTGAGGGTCGGCGGA
>Ga0207674_10009866_pt1 | contig 10867 bp, 9 predicted proteins | sample KBSCornC72_FD_184303 | JGI IMG/M metagenome (GOLD analysis project Ga0207674, IMG submission 184303) | Corn rhizosphere microbial communities from Kellogg Biological Station, Michigan, USA - KBS Corn C7-2 (SPAdes) (version 2) | ecosystem: Host-associated > Plants > Roots > Rhizosphere > Soil ...
TGCGGGAATGGTGAACGTCGACGTCGAATTCCCCGTTGCCTGGCCGAGACGAACGCGCTGTCCGCTGCGAATCGCGTAGATGGTCATGTCCGAGAAGCCCTGATTCTCGACGCGGATGGTAGTACGCGGCTGCGGAGTCGGCGCGGAGTGCGATTTCGAACCTCCGCACGCGGCGACCGCGAGTCCGAGCATCGCGGTGAAAAAGAACCGCCGTGTGAGCATCCACTCCCTCCGGAATGATGTTGGCTGCTACTGATCGTTAGAGACTGCGAGCCTCGTGAATGTTCCGCGCTGCGCACTCGTCAGGCGCGAAAAAGCGAGGTGGACAGCAAGATGTCCCGGGTGCAACCAGTTTGCCATGCGTTATGTGGCATACGGTCTGCCGCCCGGGCCGATACTTTTCATCAGCAGGACACCGTGAGCGAAGACCAGAGCAAGAAAGGCCGTGACGCCATCGATCCCGAAGCAGGCCGTGAGATTCCGCGCGGGAGCGACGAGGAATCCACGACCGACCGTTCGGGTGCCGAGCGGGACGAATTGGCGAAGCAATCGACATCTCCCGCGAAACGTGCCGACGCTGATCAGCTGGACGGCACGTGACCGCTGGCGCAGAGCCACCGGCTTTGGTCATTATGCGCGCGGACTGGTGACTCTACTTTCAATTCGACATGGCATCGACCACGCGCTCGAAACCCGCGGGGCAAAAGCGCCCCGCATCGGCGGCTCGTAAGCCGTCTTCCACGAAGCAAGCGAACAAGTATTTCGTCCTCAGGCGGTCCAGCATTCAAGGCAAGGGCGCATTCGCCACTCGACCCATCAAGCGCGGCACGCGCATCATCGAGTATACCGGCGAACGCATCTCCCCCGAGGAAGCCGATCGGCGTTATGACGACGGCGGCATGGGTCGCCACCACACGTTCCTCTTCAGCGTCGACAGCAAGATCTGCATCGACGCCGCGGTCGGCGGCAACGACGCGCGGTTCATCAATCACAGCTGCGCGCCGAACTGCGAAGCGGTGGATGAACGCAAACACATCTACATCGAGGCCATTCGCGACATCGCGCCCGGCGAGGAGCTGACGTACGACTACCAGTACGAGCGCGACGGGACCGAGGACGAGAAGTGGGAGAAGATCTACATCTGCAAGTGCGGGGCACCGACGTGCCGCGGGACGATCCTCGCGCCGAAGAAGCAGCGCGGAAAGAAGTGACACTGCGGACGCTTCTCGCACATGCCATCGATTACGCCGGCCTCTTCCCGCCGGCGCAGCTGGACATGCCGGGGGCGGTCGCCGAGTACGAGTCGTACCTCGCGTCCAGTGACGCGTGGGCGTTAGGTCGGTTCGTCGTGCCCGCGGCGCGGCTCGACGAGCTGGTCTCCGCTGCGGGAGAGGTGACCGGCAACTCGTTAGGTACGCGATACGCTGAGCGCCAGCTGAGCGTCGTGCTGGGCGCGGACCTGGCGGCGGACATGGACCGTCTGCGGGCATTCTCCGACCACGCGAGCAACGGGAGTTGGTGGGGCGACGTCGATGCCGTCGAACTGCGCGCCTCGACGGCCGAAGCGATCGCGCAGGCAATGCGAGTGGTTCCCGACAGCGTCGAGCGATACGTGGAGATCCCCGTTGCACATGACCCCGCGCCGCTCGTACGCGCGATCCGCGACGCGGGGGCATTCGCGAAGGTCCGAACAGGGGGGACGACCGCCGACGCATTTCCCTCGAGCGACCATGTCGTTCGGTTTCTCGCTACGTGTCTCCGCGAGCAGGTGCCGTTCAAGGCAACGGCCGGACTCCATCATCCGCTGCGCGGGGAGTATTCGCTGACGTACGAGCCCGGCAGTGCCTGTGGCCGGATGTACGGCTTCCTGAACGTCTTCCTTGCCACGGCATTTCTCGCGGCCGGACTCGACGCGGTCGATGCGCGGCGGTTGCTGGACGAAAGCGATCCCAACGCCGTGACCTTCAGCCGCACCGAGGTGGCGTGGCGGACCCACCGCCTTTCGGTCGATCAGCTCGCCGAGTCACGACGCTACCTCACATCGTTCGGGTCCTGCTCATTCCGCGAGCCGATCGACGACCTCACTGCACTCGGACTACTCTCGGCGTGATCGACGAAACACACCATCCGGATCTCCGCTCGTGGGTGGATTCGGCGAACGAGCCCGGCACGGACTTTCCGATCCAGAATCTCCCGTTAGGCATCGTACGGCTCGAGCCGAGTGGCGCGGAAACGGCGGCTGTCGCCGTTGGCGAGGAGGTGCTGTTGCTGGATGTGGCTGTGCGACTTGGCGTGCTGAGCGGGCCGGCTCGCGAGGCCGCGGCCCTCTGCGCGTCGGGTTTTCTCAATCCTCTCATGGCGTACGGTCCGGAGACGCGCCGTGCGCTGCGCGCCGGCCTCGTCGACGCGTTGCGAGAGGATTCCGAGGCTGGCCGGCTGGCGCGGTCGCACGCTTCGGAGCTACTGGTGAACGCATCGGAGGTGGAGACGCTCGTCCCGGCGGCCATCGGCGATTACTCGGACTTCTACGCGTCGATCGAACACGCGAAGAACCTCGGCAGCATGTTCCGGCCGGACAACCCGCTGCTGCCGAACTACACGTACGTGCCGATCGGCTATCACGGCCGCGCGTCGTCCATCGTTGCGAGCGGCACTGGCATCGTTAGGCCGAGCGGGCAGACCAAGGCGGAGACGGATGCGGCGCCGTCGTTCGGGCCGACGAAGCGTCTCGACTACGAGCTCGAGGTCGGCGTGTTCGTCGGTCGCGGCAACTTGCTGGGTGAGCCCATTCCCATCGCTCAGGCGGAAGAGCGAATGTTCGGGCTTTGCCTCGTGAACGACTGGTCCGCACGCGACGTGCAGGGGTGGGAATATCAGCCGTTAGGCCCCTTTCTCGCCAAGAACTTCGCGACGACGGTCTCACCGTGGGTGGTGACGATGGACGCGCTCGAGCCATTTCGCGCGCCGGCCTTTCGTCGCGCGGACGGCGATCCTGCGCCGCTGCCGTATCTCTCGTCGCCGACGAACGAGACCACCGGCGGCGTGGATATTCAACTCGAAGTGTGGCTTCGCTCGGCGAAAATGCGCGCTGCGGGAACGCCGGCATACCGGCTGAGCCACGTGCGGTTCACGCAGATGTACTGGACGCTGGCGCAGCTCGTGACGCACCACGCGAGCAACGGCTGCAACCTCAATCCCGGCGATTTGCTCGCGAGCGGGACGGTGTCCGGTGCGGCGAAGGATTCGCGTGGCTGTATGCAGGAGCTGACATGGCGCGGGACGGAACCGGTCACGCTGCCGTCCGGCGAGCTGCGTCGCTTCCTCGAGGACGGCGACGAGGTCATCATGCGCGGGTTCTGCGAGCGCGACGGATTCACCCGCATAGGCTTCGGCGAATGTCGCGGGACTGTGCTTTCCGCGCTCGCCTCCGCTGGCCACACCCCATAGGGAAACACGACTCATGCAAGCAATCGAGACACGCGACGCACCAACGGCAGCTGGACACTACTCACAGGCGATCGTGCACAACGGCGTCGTGTACGTGGCCGGGCAACTGCCGATCGATCCGAAGGACAAGAACCGCCCGGTCGGATCTATCGAGGAGCAGACGGAACGCACGCTGCGCAACGTGGAGGCGATCCTCGTCGCGGCGGGGAGCGGGCTCGATCGCGTCCTGCAGATGACGATCTACATCTCGGACATCGAGCTCTGGGGCGGCGTGAACGCGGCGTACTCTCGCATCATGGGCAACCACAAACCCGCGCGCGCCGTCGTGCCCGTGAAGGACCTGCACTACGGCTACCAGATCGAGATCCAGGCCATCGCGGCTACCAGCTGACGTCATCTTACCACAGCGGTCACAGCGGTCACGGAGAAAGCCTAACGTGTTCTCCGTGACCGCTGTGGCCGCTGTGGTTTGTTTTGACCGTGTTGCTCAGTTGTCGCGCTGGCCGGAGGCTGAAACTGCGAGCCTTCACATATTCTCCACCATCGCCGTCGCGAAGCCGCTGGTCGACGTGAGTGTCGCGCCCTCCATGAGACGCTCGAAGTCATACGTCACGCGCTTCTGCGCGATCGTCTTCTCCAGGCTCGAGATGATAAGGTCGGCGACTTCGTTCCAGCCCATGTAGCGGAACATCATCTCGCCCGACAGGATCAGCGAGCCCGGATTCACCTTGTCCTGGTTCGCGTACTTGGGCGCCGTTCCGTGCGTCGCCTCGAACACGGCGTGCCCGGTCTTGTAGTTGATGTTTGCACCGGGGGCGATCCCGATCCCGCCCACCTGGGCCGCGAGCGCATCCGAGATGTAGTCGCCGTTCAGGTTCGGCGTCGCGATGACGTCGTAGTCCGTTGGCCGCGTGAGGATCTGCTGCAGGAACGCATCGGCGATGGCATCCTTGATGACCATCCCGTTAGGCAGCCGCTGCCACGGCCCGCCGTCCAAGTCCACGGCGCCGTATTCCTGCTTCGCGAGCTCGTACCCCCAGTCGCGGAAGCTGCCTTCCGTGAACTTCATGATGTTGCCCTTGTGCACGAGCGTCACGCTCTTCGCCTTGCGCGCCAGCGCGTAGTCGATCGCCGAGCGGACGAGCCGCTTCGTGCCCTCGGCGCTGATTGGCTTGATGCCCACGCCGCTCGTCTCGGGGAACCGGATGGCCTTCACGCCCATCTCGTTTTGCAGGAAGGCGATCAACTTCTTTGCGGCGTCGGTCTGCGCCTTGTACTCGATGCCGGCGTAGATGTCTTCCGTGTTTTCACGGAAGATCACCATGTCCACGTCCTGCGGCCGTTTCACGGGCGACGGAACACCCTCGAACCATCGCACAGGCCTTACGCAGGCATAGAGATCGAGCTTCTGCCGCACGGTCACGTTGAGCGATCGCATTCCGCCGCCGACCGGTGTGCCTAACGGGCCCTTGATGGCGACCAGGTGCCGGTCAATCGCAAGGAGAGTGTCGTCCGGCAGAAAGGTGCCAAGCTGCTCGTTGGATTTCTCGCCCGCGAGCACCTCGAACCACGCGATGCGACGCTTGCCGCCATAGGCCTTCTGCACGGCCGAGTCGAACACGTGCTGCGACGCGCGCCAGATGTCCGGTCCGGTGCCATCACCCTCGATGAACGGAATGATCGGCTCGGCGGGCACCTCGAGCCGTCCGTCGCGCATCGCGATCGGCTCGCCCGCCGCGGGCGCTTTGAGGTCCTTGTACTGGGTGGCGTTGGCAGTGGCCATGAGACGCGGTTCAGAGAGGTGGTGAAGGCGAAATTCGAGCCTGAATTCTAGCGGTAGCCGGAACGAGGGGCGACCCGTAGCGGGCCGAACATCACGAATCTGGCGCCCACAGAAGTGTCCCCGGACGGGACGCGATATGGTCCTGCACAGCGGACGCCTAACGGCACAGCCGGCGTCCGACTCAGCAGTGCAAGTCGTTGTCACACAGCACCTTCTGTAGAAGACATCTGGCGGCCCCTCTGGCACCTCGCGTGCTCTAAGCGATGGTGCCTCGCCGCGCTGGCGAGACACTACGGAGGAGGAGCCGAGCGATGAGAACTTCGAGCGTCATCTTAGCGATAGCGGTGTTGGGAGCCGCGGCGGGGACGGCGGCCGCACAGGGGCGCAGCCATGGCAGGAATAACGACAACGTTCCGCCGGGCCATCGACCGCCGGCAGGTATGTGCCGCATCTGGATCGACGGCGTTCCGCCGGGTCACCAGCCAGCCCCGACGGACTGTCAGACGGCAGTTCGCAACCAGCCGCCCAACTCGCGAATCATCTGGGGCGACAACACCAATCGACGCGATCAGAACGTGTACGACAACCGCAACGATCGGAACGATCGGCGCGATCATCAACGCGACTACCCGCGCGATGCGAACGGCCATCCGTACGACCCGACGTGCGTCGACAACAACCGCGACGGCTGGTGCGACTACCATCCTGAAATGCCTTCGGGTGTTCGGACGCGCGATGACACGCATCACGGCAACTACCCGGACAGCCACGGCCGGTACCCAGGTAACAATGGTGGGTACCCGGGTAACAACGGCGGATACCCTGGCACGACTGGCGGGACGATCAATCGAGGTCAGTATCCGTCCCAGATGCCGGCGATGACGGGTGCGTCATTGATCCGCGTTGGCGTTCGCACGGTGGACGTTCAGAACTGGCTCGGACGCGGCTCGCTGCGCGCGGAGACGACGGACGCAAACGGTGACGGCGTTCCCGAAGTCGCGACGTGGTACGACGGCAGCGGCAACATCGTACAGGTGTGGCACGACGAGAATCGCGACGGCCGTGCCGACTACGTGGAGATCTACCGCAACGGCCAGCGAGTCGGGGTCATTCGGTAGGGTTGGGGACGGAACGGTACGTAAGGGGTCAGACTCCTGATGGATCATTCCAGCGCCGGCGGCGCTGGAATGATCCATCAGGAGTCTGACCCCTTACGGCGCGTTCTCATGCACTCGCGAGCGAGCCCCGATGGCGCCACCTTCTCCGCATGAGCAATGATCCACGCTTCGATCTCAGTGGAAGGGTCGCCGTCATCACCGGGGCGACCCGCGGCATCGGCCGGGCCATCGCGTTTCAGCTTGGCCGCGCGGGCGCCGCTGTCGTCGTCAGTAGCCGCAAGCCGGACGCGGTGGCCGAGACCGTGAACGCGCTCGAAGCCGAGCGCATAACGACGCGCGGGTTCCCGGCGAACGTCGGACGCCTGGACGAAGCGCGCGCTCTGATCGCCCACGCCGCGAGCGAGCTCGGAGGCATCGATATCCTCGTGAACAACGCCGCGGTGAGCCCGCTCTACGGGCCGCTGACGTCGATGACCGAGAGTGCCTTCGACAAGATCATGGGCGTGAACGTCAAGGCGCCGCTCGAGCTGGCGTGCCGTGCGATGCCAATCATGGCGGCGCGGGGCGGTGGGTCGATCGTCAACATGTCGAGCGTCGATGGGCTGAGGCCCGACCACGACCTCGCCGTCTACAGCGCGAGCAAGGCTGCGCTCATCTCGCTCACCAAGGCGATGGCGCTCGAGTGGGGCGCGCAGAACGTGCGCGCGAACGCGATCTGCCCCGGACTGATCAAGACGGACTTCAGCGCCCCGATGTGGAAGGAGAACGCCGGCGTGGCCGCGCAGCTCGCGCGGCAGCCGCTGCCGCGGCTCGGTTCGCCCGAGGACGTCGCGGGGCTCGCGCTGTTTCTGGCGGCCGATGCCGGGAGCTACTGCACCGGCGGCGTGTACGTCGTCGACGGCGGGTGGATGACGTGATCGCCGCCGTCGACCGTATTCGCGTTAGGCGGCGACCTCGAAGATCCCGGCGGCGCCCATGCCGCCGCCGACACACATCGTCACGAGCCCACGCCCGCCGCCACGCCGTTTGAGCTCGTGGATGAGCTGCGTGGTCAGCTTGGCACCCGTCGCGCCCAGCGGGTGACCGAGCGCGATCGCGCCGCCGTTGACGTTGACGCGGTCCTCGGGCATCCCGAGCTCCCGCATCGACGCGACGATCTGCGACGCGAACGCTTCGTTGAACTCGATGAGATCGATGTCGGACAGGGACATCCCGGCCAGGCGCAGGGCTTTCGGCACAGCCTTGATCGGTCCGACACCCATGACGTCGGGCTCGACGCCGGCTGCCGCGAAGGTCACGAACCGCGCGAGCGGCGTGATGCCTAACGCATCGGCGCGCGCGCGCGTCATGACGACGAGCGCCGCGGCGCCGTCGGAGTACGGGCTCGCGTTGCCCGCCGTCACGGTGCCGCCGACCTTGAACGCCGGCTGGAGCTTCGCGAGCTTCTCGGCCGTCGTGTCGGCACGCACGAGCTCGTCGCGGCAAAACTCCACCTGCTCCGCGGTCCCCTGGCTGTTCACGCGCTCAGCCCGAATCGGAACGATCTGGTCCGCGAACCGGCCAGCCTGCCACGCGCGCGCGGCCTTCTCCTGACTGCCTAACGCCCAGGCATCCTGATCGGCCCGACTCACCTGCCACCGTTCCGCCACGCGCTCAGCGGTGAACCCCATCCCGATGTACGATTCCGTCATCGCCGGGTTGAGACGCGTGTGGAACCCTGACATGGGAACCTGGCTCATCATCTCGACGCCGCCAGCCACGACGGTTTCTGCCATACCGCTCATGATGGCCTGAGCTGCCATCGCCACGGCCTGGAGGCCGGAGGAGCAGAAGCGATTGACGGTCGTCGCCGGCACCTCGACGGGAAAGCCGGCCCGCAGTACGGACAGGCGCGCGACGTTCAACCCTTGCGACGCCTCGGGCATAGCGCAGCCCCAGAGCACATCATCGATCTGGCTCGTCGCGATCCCGGCGCGGCTTACCGCCGCCTTCAGCACTTCGGCCGAGAGGTCGACCGGGTGGACGTTCGCGAGCGAGCCATCCTTCTTCCCGCGAGCGACAGCAGTGCGAACGGCCGAAACGATGACGGCGTCGTTAGGATTCATAGCTGAACCTGAGTGTGTCCTGCGTGAAAGCTAATCGCCGGTCGCTGTCCCCGAGCGCGGTTGTCATTCCGAGCGCCGGTGTTCGCCTAATTTCTCAACGGCTTCCCGGTCTTCAGCATGGACTCGATCCGCTGCTGCGTCTCCTTCGTCCCCAGCAGCGAGAGAAACGCCTCACGCTCGAGGTCGAGCACGTCCTGCTCCGAGACCTCACGCGGCGGGCCGTCACCGCCCGCAAGCACGCGCGCGAGCGCGTGGCCGATGCGGACGTCATGATCGCTCGCCTGGCCGCCCTCATGCATCGCCCAGATCGCGTACTCGAGGTTACCGATCGCCTCCCGGCCGAGCGCGCGAATCCGGCGCGGTGGCGGCGCGACGTAATCGCGCGCGAGCTCGAGCACCCGAGCCTTCGCGTCGCCCAGCAAATGATCGCGATTCATGGAGATCCGGTCGCCGTCGCGCAGAAACCCCAGCTTCCGCGCGTCGAGCGCGCTCGTGCTCGTCGTTGCCATCGCGATCATCTTGAACGCGCGCTTGACCGCCTCGAACGGATCGGCCTCGTCGTACGCCGCGATCTCCTCGCTGAAGCGAAAGAGCAGCTCCTTCGTGCCGCCGCCCGCAGGGATGAGGCCCACGCCGACTTCCACCAGACCCACGTACAGTTCGGCATGCGCCTGGACCCGCGACGCGTGAAGCGTCATCTCGGCACCGCCGCCAAGCGTTAGGCCGAATGGCGCCACGACGACCGGGAAGGGCTTCTTGCGAAGCGACGTGACGAGTCGCTGGAACGACTCCACGCCAGCTTCGAGCGCTTTCCACTCACCGGCCGCTGCTTGACGAAGCACGAATGGAAGGTCAGCACCCGCCGTGAACGTGCGGGGATCGTCGTTCCCGATGATCAAGCCGGTGTGCCGGCCGCGGTCGGCCCGATCCAGCGCCGCGTCGAGCATCTGCATCACGCCTTCGCCGAGCGAATTCATCTTGCTGCGAAACTCGAGCAGCAGGACGCCTTCGCCGACGTCGTAGAGCGCCGCATCCGGCGACTGCTCCATGACGCGGTTGCGCAGACGTAGCGCGTCGAGACTCAGATGCCCGGCGAGCTCGTCGACCGGCGAGTATTGTCCGACGAAGGTCAGATAACGTTCGCCGTTGCCGGGCCGTCGGTAAAAGCTTTCCTGCGCCGTGCGGAGCAGTGGCGGCTCTCCGAGCCCAAGCGTGAGAAAACCGCCGCGGAGGAACTCGAGCCCCACTGCGTCCATCTGTTTGAATGGCCCGGACTCCCACGCATAGCCCCATTCCATCGCGCGATCGACCGACACGATGTCCGAGGCAATCTCGGGAGTCTTCGTCAGCGTGTAATGACTCTCGGAGAGCAGCAGCTTGCGGATAAACTCCGCGTGACGACCGCCGGCGGTCGTAAGTGCATGCAGCCGATCGTTGAGCGGAAGCCCCTGAATGAACTCGAGATCCTTCAGCACCGGCTTCGCCGCGGGCGCATACTCGCCGGTTTTCCAGTCGAGTGTCAAAATCTCCTTGCCGACTTTCTTGTAGAACCCCGCGCCCGTTTTTTCTCCGAGCCGCTTCTCGGCGACCAGGTTCCGTACCCAGTGCGGCAGCACGAAGTCCTCGCCGGTCGTCGCCGACAGGCCGGTCGCGACGTGCGCGAGCACATCGATTCCCGAGATGTCACCGGTGCGGAAGGTCGCGGATTTCGGTCGGCCGATCAGCGGGCCCGTGAGCGCGTCGACTTCGTCGATCGTTAGGTCGAGCTCCTCCATGTAACGAATCGCGCGCAGGAATCCGTGGATGCCGAGGCGGTTCGCGATGAAGCCGGGCACATCGCGCGCGATGACGATACCCTTGCCGAGCAGGCGCTCGCCGAAGGCGCGGATGGCGGCGACGACTTCGGGTGCCGTCCGCTCGGTCGGGATGACCTCGAGCAGGTGGAGATAGCGCGGCGGATTGAAGAAGTGCGTTCCGAGAAACCGACGACGAAACGGCTCCGTGCGGGACTCGACCAACGTGCGGATCGGGATTGCCGACGTGTTCGTGGAAACGATCGCGGTGGGGCTAATGACGCGTTCGAGCTGCTCGAACAGCTGACGCTTCGGCACGGGCTGCTCGATGATGGCTTCGATGATCCAGTCGCAGTCCGCGAGCAGCATGAGATCGTCGGCTGTGTTGCCGACGGTGATGAGGGCGGCACGATCGGGCGTCATGAACTGCGGCGGCTTGGCCTTGAGCGCCCGTTGGACGCCGTTGCGCGCAGGGGTGTTCTTGTCTGGTTCCCCCGGGACATCGAGCAGGACGACCGGAAAACCAGCTGATGCCGCCAATGCGGCAATGCCCGATCCCATGGCGCCGGCGCCAATCACTCCAATCTTGCCGATCCGCATGTACGCTCCGAGGTCGAATCG
>Ga0207674_10009868_pt1 | contig 10865 bp, 7 predicted proteins | sample KBSCornC72_FD_184303 | JGI IMG/M metagenome (GOLD analysis project Ga0207674, IMG submission 184303) | Corn rhizosphere microbial communities from Kellogg Biological Station, Michigan, USA - KBS Corn C7-2 (SPAdes) (version 2) | ecosystem: Host-associated > Plants > Roots > Rhizosphere > Soil ...
TTAGGGGGGGCGGTGACCTATCCCGAACTGGTGCGTAAGGTCGTAGTCGTGGCCGCGACGGCGGCGCTAACCGCTCAGGCCATTGCCTTCAACGAGGTGCAGCGCCAGGCGATTATGGCCGATCTACGCTGGCAGCGTGGCGATTATGAGCCGGGCCAGGGACCAGACGCCGGACTGGCGATCGCGCGCATGTTGTCGATGATTACCTATCAGAGTGAAGAAGTCATGGAGACGCGCTTTGCCCGTCAGCCCGCGCGTTTCGCCAATGAGCAAGCGCCGAGTGGGTACACGGCTTTCGGTGGCCCTTTCGACGTCGAGAATTACCTGTATCATCAGGGTGAAGCGCTGGTCAAACGTTTCGACGCCAATAGCTATCTCTATCTCAGCCGGGCAATGGATCTCTACGACGTGAGCGCGGGCTATTCCTCACTGGAAGCAGCGTTGCGCCGTATTCAGAGCCAGGCGCTTTTTATCGGTGTTCGTTCAGATTTTCTTTTTCCAGCCGCACGCGTGCGTCAACTGGCTGAGCAGGTCAGTCAGGTCGGCGGGCGCGCGGCCTATGTTGAACTCGATTCGCCGCATGGACACGATGCCTTCCTCAAGGAGTGGGAGCAGATGGTCGCGGCCCTGGATTGCATCAAGGACTGACATTCCCCGGCACAAGTGCGCGGGGGTTCTTCCTTCAACCATGAGACTTGCTCTCGTCTGTTGCCAGAGAAAGTAGAGGCCTTATGTCCAGAAGCGTTTTGGAGAACCGAAGTTCTCCCTGTTCCCGTGTGCCCCACGGTACAGTCGAAGCAGAGCTTCCACCCGTGGAAAGAGGCCGTCCAACCGTGAGGTGGGATTGCGCTCCCTTACGAGATTTTACGCTGGCTCTTTCCCTGTTGCTTGGTCAACACGTTCGTGTTTTTACCCACAGTACTTCACTGTAGAACCCATTAACGCGATTAAGTTGTCAAGGTACTGAAAGGAGTATAACCATTTTCTTATGAACTGTCAATCATCTGTTCTAAAAACCAGGATGAGAAGTTTCACAGAAAGCTTTCGCCTTCCGGGATGTGCAATGTGCTGTAAAGTCGCTCTTGATTGTAGTACCACTGAGGTACATCATGAGGGATGATACAGAAACGAAAAATGTTGGCGAACACGTTTCACCACATTTTAGAAAGCAGTAAATAGCAATGGCATTGAACAGCAACCGTCAGTATGGTTTTGAGACGCTCTCGCTCCACGCGGGACAGGAGAACGCCGATAGCGCCACCAACGCGCGCGCGGTGCCGATCTATCAGACGACCTCGTTCGTCTTCGATAGCCCCGAACATGCCGCCGATCTCTTCGCGCTCAAGCAGTTCGGCAATATTTACACGCGCATCATGAACCCGACGCAAGACGCTTTTGAGCGGCGTATCGCGGCTCTGGAAGGCGGCGTGGGTGCGCTGGCCGTGGCTTCCGGTCAGTCGGCGGAAACCTTCGCCCTGCTGAATATTGCTGGAGCGGGCGATGAGATTGTCTCTTCGTCCAGCCTCTACGGCGGCACCTACAATCTTTTCCACTATACGCTGAGCAAACTAGGCATCACCACGCATTTTGTGGACAGCAGCAATCCTGAGAATTTTCGCGCGGCCATCAACGACAAAACCAAAGCCCTCTATGCCGAGACGCTGGGCAATCCACGCCTGGACGCGCTGGATATCGAGGCCGTGGCCGCGATTGCTCACGAGTATGGTTTGCCGCTCATCGTCGATAACACGTTCGCGACGCCGTATCTCGTCCAGCCATTCAAGCATGGCGCGGATATCGTGCTTCACTCGGCGACCAAGTTTATTGGTGGGCATGGCACATCGATCGGCGGCGTGATCGTCGATAGCGGGAAGTTCGATTGGGAGGCCAGTGGACGCTTCCCTGGCCTGGTCGAGCCTGATCCATCGTATCACGGCATCAGCTATACAAACGCGGTCGGACCACTGGCGTATATCATCAAGGCTCGCGTGCAGCTCTTGCGCGACCTGGGGGCAGCGACCACGCCATTCAATTCCTGGCTCTTCCTGCAAGGTCTGGAGACATTGCCCTTGCGTATGGAACGGCACAGCCAGAACGCGCTGCAAATCGCGCAATTCCTGGAGAACCATCCTGCTGTTGAATGGGTCAGCTATCCTGGATTGGAGAGCCATCCGCAGCATCAGACGGCGCGCAAATACTTCACTCACGGCTATGGCGCGATCCTGGGCTTCGGCATCAAAGGCGGCCTTGAGGCTGGCAAACAGCTCATCCGCCACGTCGAACTTTTCTCGCATCTGGCCAACGTGGGCGATGCCAAATCGCTCATCATTCATCCGGCCAGCACCACGCATGCTCAACTCGCGGAGGAGGAGCAGCGTTCGGCTGGCGTCACACCAGAATTCATCCGCCTCTCGATCGGTCTGGAGACAATCGACGATCTGATCGACGATCTCGACCAGGCTTTACGAGCGGCAACGCAACAATAAACGGAACCATTTTTACAGCATTAGGAGAGTGCATCTTATGGAGCGTAGTAGCAGCGTCCTCAAATTCGGTGGGACATCGGTTGGCAATGGCGAAAGGATTCGCCAGGTGGCACACATTGTAGCGCGTCAGGTAGAGCAGATCGAGGAGGGTTTTCCCGTCGTGGTTGTTTCAGCCATGACGGGCGTGACTGATCAGCTACTCCGCATTACGCGCGCGATTACCACCGGCGAGATTGAGGCTAGCATACGCGAAAGAGATGCACTCAAAGCTCGCCATCGTGAGACAGCCGGACTGGTGACGGATACGCCGGAGACGCACGCGGCACTGCTGGAAGCCCTGAACAGCGCGTTCTTGCGTTTCGATCAAGATGTCGTGCGCCTGCATAGCGCGGTGGCGACCAATGACGCGGTGGCGTTACGTACGGCAGCCGTGGCAGCCTGGGGCGAACGCCTCTCGGTGCTGCTGGTCGCGGCAGCGATCGACGCGTGCGGGTGCGAGGTCGAGGCGATCACGGAAGAGGTGATCTGCATTGAGGCTCCGCAGAGCGATCTACCTTACGAGCCAGGCACAGTCATCGGCGCGGAACCGCTTGCGCAGCAAACGCGCGAGAACGCGGCCCGCCTGGTCAGACCTGTGCTCAAGCGCGGCGTTGTGCCGGTGATGGCGGGCTTTATCGGGCGTACTCGCGATGGCATCGTGGCAACCCTGGGGCGCAACGGTTCGGACTATTCCGCCGCCGTGATCGGGGCTGCCATCGATTGTGCAATGGTCGAAATCTATACCGACGTTGATGGTATCCTGAGCGCCGATCCGCGTATCGTTCCCAACGCGCGCCTCTTGCCGCATCTCTCGTACGCTGAGGCCGCGCAACTTTCATGGTTCGGCGCGAAAGTGCTGCACCCGCGCACGCTGATCCCGCTGGCCACGCGCAATACGCCGGTGCGTGTGCGCAATACCTTTCATCCACAGGCCAGAGGGACGCTCGTTGCGCCGACTGGTGAGCAGCAGAGTTCAGCGACGGCGATCACGGTGCGTCGTCAGCTCGCACTCATCACCGTCAAGAGCCGTCATCTCTTCGGTGCGCCTGAGAATGTCGGGCAGATCTTCGCGATCGCCGCGCGCGCTGGCGTGACGCCGGTCGCCATCTGCTCCTCATCGGGCCATCACCTGGCCTTTATGGTCGAGGAGAATCGCGCGGCTTCGGTGGTCAAGCTCTTGCAGCACGACCTGGACCACTGGCAGATCACGAGCCAGGATGGGCTGGCCGCGTGCGCTTGCATCGGCACAGGCTTTACCAGCAATCCGATGAGTCCCGCCCGCGCCACGACCGCTCTGGCCCGCGAGCGCATCCCGGTTATCACTCAGGGAGCCTCAGACCTGGGCATCACGCTGATTATCGAGGACCGCGACAGCGAACGCGCCTTGCGCTCGTTGCATCGCGACCTGATTGCGCCGGTTATCCCGCTGGTGCGCCATAATCGTCGTTCGCAGGAGAAACGGCGCGAACTTGCCCGTTAAATTGGAGGAGTTGGAAAATATGTCACAACAACGTATCCCGGTCGCGGTTCTGGGCGCAACGGGCATGGTCGGCCAGCGTTTCATCGAACTTTTGCAGGGCCATCCCTGGTTTGAACTGGTCGGACTGGCCGCTTCGGAGCAGCATCGCAGGCAGCCCTACGGCCAGGTTTCGCGCTGGCGTCTGGGCGGCGAAATGCCCGCGTCCGTCGCCAATCTGCCCGTCGTCCCCTGTCAGCCTGAAGAGTTGCGGGGCGTCAAGATCGTCTTCTCGGCTCTCCCGGCTGAGGTTGCCAGCGAGATCGAGGCATCGTTCGCGCAGGCAGGCGTGGCCGTCTTTAGCAACGCGAAAAACTATCGTATGTCGCCGGATGTGCCGCTAGTCGTGCCAGAGGTCAATCCCGACCATCTCAACGCCATCGCGCAACAGCGCAAAAATCGCAACTGGCCCGGTTTTATCGTCACCAACGCCAACTGTGCGACAACGCCGCTGGTTATGGCGCTCAAGCCCTTGCAGGAGGCTTTTGGCGTGCGCAAAGCCCTGGTGACGACTATGCAGGCTATCTCTGGCGCGGGCTATCCGGGCGTGCCTTCGTATGATATACTTGATAACGTCATTCCCTTTATCGGTGGTGAAGAGGAGAAGCTGGAGAGCGAGACGCAAAAGATGCTTGGCACCTGGAGCGAGTCGGCGGGCTTCAGTAACGCGCCGATCACCGTCAGCGCGCACTGCAACCGCGTGCCGACGCGCGAGGGCCATCTCGAAACTGCTAGCGTCGAATTTGGGCGCGAAGTTGGCTTTGAGGAAGTGTTGGAGGTCTGGGAGAGCTTTGTGGGCGAGCCGCAACGCCTGAAGCTGCCGAGCGCGCCTGAGCACGCGCTGATCTATCGACGCGAGAAGGACCGCCCGCAAACGCTGCTCGATCGCGACGCCGGGCGTGGCATGACGACGACCCTTGGTCGCTTGCGCCCATGCCCGATCCTGCACTATAAATTTATGCTGCTCGGCCACAACACCATTCGCGGCGCGGCAGGCGGCTCCCTGCTCAACGCCGAACTCTGCGTGAGCAAAGGATATATTCAATAGAGCTTGCTGATTTCTGTGAATGTAGGCCCATTGCGCGCCGCGCAATGGGCCTACATTCACCATTTGAACGGATTTGATAGAAGATCGTTTGAAGGAAGGATACTGACTACAAACCATGGATAAACGAGTACAATTCGACTTTGACGTAACATTTACCAACGGCGGAGGCATACAAGGGCAGGGTTTTCGCCTGGATATTGCCGGAGAGACAATCTCCGATCAGGAGTTGGCTGATTATATCGTGCAGGATATGCGTTTGCTGATGGTTGGTAGCGTCCAGATTTTGCACAAACAAATTATTGAGGAACCGCATAAACGAGAACCCATCAATGAACTATCAGGCGCGCCACGCCTCATTGATTTGAGCCATACAATCGAGCATGGGATGATCACGTACAAAGGCTTGCCCGCGCCGCTGATTTGTGATTATCTGAGCCGCGAAGAATCGAAAAAGACCTATGCTGAGGGCACGACGTTTCAGATTGGCAAAATCGAGATGGTCACGAACACCGGAACCTATATCGATTGTCCTTTCCATCGTTACGCCGATGGGAAAGATTTGTCAGAGGTAGGCGTTGAGCGGCTCGCCGACCTGGAGGGGATTGTCATCCGCGCTCCCCATAACGAGAGCCTGGCCATTGACGCCAGCTTTTTCCAGGGCAAAGAGTTGAGAGGGCGCGCGGTCCTCGTGCATAGCGGTTGGGACCAATATTGGAGAACCGAGCAATACTTTGAGCATCATCCTCATCTGACTGAGGACGCGGCACGCTATTTGATCGCCTGTGGCGTCAAGCTCGTCGGCATCGATTCGGTCAATATCGACGACACCAGAGGAAATGCCCGGCCAGTTCACTCGCTCCTGCTTCACGAAGAAATTCTGATTGTCGAACATATGCGCGGCCTGGAACAATTGCCAGACGAAGGATTCACTTTCAGCGCTCTGCCACCGAAATTTAAAGGGGCCGGGACGTTTCCTGTCAGAGCTTTGGCGAAAGTGTCTGCCAGGAGAACGGGTGCATCTGATTACCCAGAAGGTACGCTAAACTAACACATATTTGATGGTTCAGCTCAAATTTGAGCTGAACCATCATTCGATTAGTGGCGCTGATGTGCGAGTTGTGTAAAAAAGTCGCTTAGATGAATCTGCCCGGTTTCATTCCCAACCATATCAATGGTCGAGACCTGGCGGAAAAACCGCAGAAAGCCTGCTGCATTGGCATTGAAAGGTGCAAAGATCCACGCCGCGCCGTCCACAAGCCAGGGGGCGATATGCCCGATGCGCGGACGTTTCTCCTGGGTCTGGAAGGCCATCTGAGCTATTTGCGTATAGGTAAATATATCGGGACCCCCGATCTCAAAGGTTCTGTTGTGGGTGTTGGTATTTTCTATGTAGCGTACCACCTCCCGCGCAAGATCTGTCGGATGGATCGGGTTGATACGCGCTTCCCCCGTTCCCACAAGGTAGGCGCGTCCCTTGTGAGCCATCTGAAAAAATGCCTGCATATCATTGAAAACACCTGACGGTCTGAGTATTGTCCAGGTAAGGTCAGACTGGCACAGCTTATCTATAAACAGCTCCCTGGGTTCCAGGATCGGTACGGTGGTACGCAGCTTCTCTCCGTGCAAGACGCCTACGAAAATGAAATGCTTGACCCCGGCGGCTTGCGCGTTGGCGAGAACATTCAGATTTCCCTGATAATCTACCTCCCAGGGGGTAGGCTTGCGTTTCAATGAACGCACGCCTAAGGCAGACACAACCACAGAGATGCCGTCGCAAAGCCCGTGCAATGTTTCCGGGTGTGTAACCTGCCCAACAAAGACTTCGACGCCTTTCTGGCGTTCAGCCTCTAACTGCCTGGCTGAACGTGCCAACGCCCGGACCGCGTATCCAAGCTCCTGCAAATGGGCTACAACATGGCGGCCAATATAACCTGTTGCTCCAACAACGAGGACGCGGGTTGGCTCTTTTCCGCTTCCCTTTATCTCTTCAGACATAACTTGCCTTTCCTAATTCAACTGTGTGCGCGTTGATCTCTCTGTTAATAACTGACCGGTCAGTTATTATAATACATCGAAGATGGACGGAATGCAAGTTTTCTCGCGATGATGTGAAATCTGTGATGATTGTGTTCACTGTGGGAACTTATATGGGGGCGACTGTAGCTTTTGCGGAATTAGCATGTTGCTATCTCTGTGCAGGCGGTCTCAACATTCTTTGGCAGTTGTGTTCGATGGCTCAGGTCAGACTTGATCTGCGCCATCATTTTTCATTGTCATCAACTTTTGACTTATTCCGCAATCTGCCCATCGCGCATTCTCACGATGCGATTGGCGAGCTGGCCGATTTCCAGCGCGTGCGTGACCAGCACCAGCGTTTGCCCCATTTCCCGATTGAAGCGGCAGAGCATCTCCATGACCTCACTCGCGGCTTCGCTATCGAGATTGCCCGTTGGCTCGTCGGCCCAGACGATCGCGGGATTGTTGGTCAGGGCGCGGGCGATGGCTACACGCTGCCGCTGACCGCCTGAGAGTTCCGCCGGGCGGTGACGGGCGCGATCGGCCAGTCCTACCTGCTCTAAAAGCTCCAGACCTCTGAGGCGCGCTTTTCTGCTCGGTACTTTGGAGACGAGCATGGGCAGTTCAACGTTTTCGATGGCGCTGAGCATGGGCAGGAGGTTGAAATCCTGGAAGATGAAGCCCATGTGGCGGGCGCGATACGTCGTGCGTTCGCTATCGGTCAGGTCGCGCAGATTATCGCCCTGAATAACGATCTCGCCCTCGTCGATCGTATCCAGCCCGGCCAGGCAGTTGAGCAAAGTCGTTTTGCCACACCCGCTTGGTCCCATAATCGCGATCATTTCGCCGCGTTTCACCGCCATATCGATTGCGCGCAACGCCTCCACGCGCAATTGTCCGCTCCGATAGATTTTCTTCACGCCTTGAGCCTGGATAATGGGTTGTGTTGCTTGCATAGCGCTCTTTCTGAGGTAGTTTGACTGTTCTCGTATCTTTCTTAGCCTTATTATATTCTCACTTGACCTTTTTGGTAAACCGGCGTATCCTTTCTTGCGTGGCGGGCAGCTCCGATCAGTTGTTTTTCGATCCGCTTCAGGATACTGAAACTATTGTAGCATGTCGCATTCTGGCTCAACAACTGACAGCACTCCATAGGGCTTTCAGGGAATAATTTGCCCGCCTCTCACATTTTCCTTAGATAGAAAGAAAAAGTAAGTGCGAACAAGAGATCGACTCAAGGATGCTCTTGCCTGCACTAATTTAAGGAGATGATGAAAGAAGATGGCTGTCAACAATTTTAATCAGTCGATTATTGAAGAGTTTCGTGCTAATAGTGGCAAGGTTGGAGGGCCTTTCGAGGGTGGTACCCTGCTTTTGCTGACGTCCACCGGGGCTAAAAGCGGGCAACCACGCGTCTCGCCCCTGGCTTATGTAGCCGATGGCGAGCGCTATGTGATCATTGCCTCAAAAGCTGGCGCACCCACGAACCCCGATTGGTATCACAATCTGCTCGCACATCCTGATGCGACGATTGAAGTGGGCCGCGAACAGTTCCAGGTGCAGGCAACGGTTGTTGAGGAGCCGGAACGCTCGCGCCTGTACGCGAAGATGGTTGAGAAGATGCCAGGCTTCGCCGATTATCAGCGCAAGACCACGCGCCAGATCCCGGTTGTGGTGCTGGAGCGCGCCTGATCTCTGATTAAACAGGAAAATCCCCTGTGAATGTAGGATGGTTCCAGCCGCATCCGGGGGATGAAGCAGGCAGCATGCCATCCTACTTCTATAATTCGCCCGCGTCCCCGATCAATTGGAAGGCTGCCCAGAAATACGGGTGGGTGTAGTAAGCGCGATCGATGGCGCGGGCGCGTTGCAAGAAGGCGCGTTGGGCGCTGGCGAGGGCAGCGGCCTTTCCATAGCCACTGAGCAGGGCTTGATAGAACATCTCCATCAGTTCGGCGCTGCTGGCGTCGTCAACTTTCCAGAGTGTGGGCAAGAGCGAGGCAGCACCGGCGTAGAGGAAGCCGCGCCCAAGCCCCATCACCTCGTCACCGCCGCCGATACTGGCCCGTCCTGTCTCACAGGCGCTGAGCGTCACGAGTGAGCAGGCAGAGAGATTCAGGTTAAAGACTTCGATGGCGCTGAGTTGGCGATCGGCGAGCTGGATGCCGGAGAAATTCGGCGCGTCCAGGCGAAAGAGGCCGTGCGCGGCGATATGGACGAGCGGGCAATCTGGCGCGACCTCGTGTAAGAGCGCGGCGGTAGCGGCTTCATTGAGCACACAGCGCGCACCCAGACGTTGCGCGACAACCTCGGCCTCACGGGTTGCAAAGCCCAGGCGCCCATGGTCTGAAAGACCCATGACCAGCGCTTTTTGTAAGGCGCTGCCCCTGACCCGCACCCGCTGAGCGCGCTGCTGGCAGATATCCAGTAACGCGACGGCTGGCAGATAGGAGATGTGCAGGCGCTCGGCCAGAAAATGTTGCCCATCGAAAAGCGCGTGAAAGGGCAGGTAGTGCAGAATGCCATAGGGCACGACGATCAGATGGGTCGCATTCGCGAGTTGCGGGACAACGGGCGCGAGCAGGAGTTGCGCGAGCCGTTGTAAGAGGCCCAGGCTGTTCGCCCGCAAATTGGTGAAGGTCTGGTCATACTCGCGCGCGGCACTGGCCTGAGCCGTGAGATCGAGATTGGCGCGCCAGAGGGCCAGCAAGCGCTCCAGCCTTGGAACCGCGCCCTCGATGCAGTAAACCTCGATATTGTCGCGGGTGAGCTGAAAAAGATAGAGGTCCGGGCCAGCGAGATAGTATTCGAGCAAGAGCGTGTGCGGCTCAAGCTGGGTGTGCAGCGACGTGACCGGTGTCTCATCCCAGGATGACCGCTGGCGCTGCACCAGGTCGCCTGCCAGGCGCAACTGGATCTGTTCAAGTAGATGCTCGATTTTGCGTTCGCGTTTCTGCATCTCCTGCCGCGCCTGTCCTGGCTTCAGCGCGCGCAGACGGAGCGCGGCGGTATCGCTGAGATCAGCCTCATTCTCTGTCGCGTAGACAACCGAGCTATACCACGCCTGCTCCTCGCGCAGACGTGCCAGGTCTTCGAGAATGGCCTCGCTCGCCTGGTCGCCTGCGCGCAGGCGAATATCGAGATTGTTGCGCAAATAGTCACCAAGTACCCGCGATTTAGCTTTTTCCACGTATGCAAGCGCCTGGTCCTTTTGCCCGCGTTTCAAAGCCAGGATGACCGCGCGCTGATAGATTTCACCCTTATCTTCTAGAAAACTGCTGCGGGCATCGAAGACCAGGTGAGTCTGCACTTCGTCGATGCCCGCGATGGCCTGTGCGTAGGCGCTGGCCGCAGCCTCAAGCTCACCGCGACCTTCGGCAATCTGACCAAGCAGAGCAAAGCAGCGATATTTGAGGTCAAGCAAATCCTGATTACGCGCGATATCCAGCGCCTGTGTACAGAGATCATGGGCGGCGGAGATGTCACCCTGGTGGAAGAAGACGCGAGCCTGCAAGAGCGATGTGCGGGCCAGTTGCGGTAGCGCTTCTTGCTCGGCAAAGATATCTGCGACGAGCCGGGCTTTGCGCAAGCTCTCTTCAATCTGCCCATTGGCGAAAGCGAGTTCGGCCTGCAATAGCCGCACGCGCGCGGCCAGGGCCGTAAAGCCGATTTCCTCCAGAATTCCGCTGGCTTCGCGCAACTTTTCGTCAGCATCGTGCATCTCTCTCTTGCAGAGGGCTGCTTCGGCCTGATACATCAG
>Ga0207674_10009869_pt1 | contig 10863 bp, 12 predicted proteins | sample KBSCornC72_FD_184303 | JGI IMG/M metagenome (GOLD analysis project Ga0207674, IMG submission 184303) | Corn rhizosphere microbial communities from Kellogg Biological Station, Michigan, USA - KBS Corn C7-2 (SPAdes) (version 2) | ecosystem: Host-associated > Plants > Roots > Rhizosphere > Soil ...
GGCAAACTCGCAAACGATTATTCTCTGGGGCGCGACGCTGGCCAGTCAACCTGATCTCGCGCCACGCCTGGTCGAGGCTCGCAAACGCGGCGCGTACGTGGTCCACATCGATACACGTCGCACCGAAGCTTCGCGCCATGCCGATGAAGCGATTGTGTTACGACCGGGCAGCGATGCCGCGCTCGCGCTCGCCCTGGCACACGTGATCCTGGACGAAAATCTCCACGATCAGGAGTTCATCGCGCGCTACACGCTGGGCTTTGAGCAATTTGCTACCCACGTGCAAACCTGCACGCCCGAATGGGCTGCGGCGATCACTGGCGTTGAGCCGGAACGCATTCGCGAACTGGCCCGGCGCTATGCCAGGGAGACGCCCGCGATGATTGTGCTGGGCGGTAGCTCTATGTATAAACATCAGCATGGTTGGGAATCCAGCCGCGCCATCTCCTGTCTGCCAGCGCTCACCGGGCAATTTGGCAGCGCGGGCGGTGGCCTGGGTCAACGTCACGGCGCGTCGCCAGAGAGTACCGGCTACGCGAATGCGCTGGCCGATATCTCCCCAAAAATTCCGGCTGAGGCGGTTATCCCCAGCCATATGTCAACCATGACGGAGGCGCTTCTCGATGGCAAGCTTGATGTGCTCATGCTCTTCGGCACCAATATGCTCTCGTCATTTGCTGATGCCAATACGCTCGTGCAAGGTTTAGAGCGGGTTGGGCTGATCGTCTCCTACGATCTCTTCATGAACGAGACCGCCCGACGCTGCGCTGACTTGATTCTGCCCGCGACCGCATGGTTAGAGGATCTTGGCCTGAAGCAAACAGCCACGCACATCTATCTGATGGAACAAGCGCTGACCCCGGAGGGCGAGTGTCGTTCGCTGAGCACCCTGCTACGCGAACTGGCGCAACGGCTGAATATCGAGAATTTCTTCCCCTGGCAAGACTACGAGGATTATGCCAACGCCTTTCTGACCGCGCAAAAGACGGAGGATGGCGAGCCGTTGACGGTCGCTGAGTTGCGACGGCGCGGCGGCTACTGGTCGAAGAATAACCTCTCGCACGTCGCTTATCGGGATCATGTCTTTGCCACGCCCTCAAAAAAGATCGAATTTTGGAGCAAACAGGCGCATCAGGCCGGGCTGCCGCCGTTGCCATCCTTCACCGCGCCTGCGACGGCAGAGTATCCCCTGCGTTTCTCCCAGGGACGCACACTAACCGCCTTTCATGCGTTCTTTGACGAAGGCCAGGCGCTACCAACGCTGGCCAAAGCTAATCCGTGGCCGCAGCTCTGGATGCATCCCCAGGACGCGCATCAACGGCGTATCGCTCGCAATACGCCCATCGTCATTGCCAACCAGCGCGGCCAGTTCGAGGCCAGAGCGTATGTCACAGACGATATCTTGCCGGGCAGCGTCTGGATGCGCGATGGTTGGAGCGGCATCAATCGGTTGACCAGCGGCGCGCCAATTGTTCCTCTCGCGGCCACCGACCTTCTGCCAGCCGCGCCCGGTGGGCAGGCTGCGTATGACGCCTGGGTCGAGGTCTACGCGCAAGAGGCATAACAACACATCTAACGTTTCTACTAGCGAAGCATCTATTGCATCTGAAAAATGAGAAAAGGATTTTAGATTATGGAACAACGCGTCTATTATGGGCCAATCGATCCCAACACTTTAGCAGACTACCTGGTAGGTATTTTCCAGCAACCATCGTTCAATCATGCCTATCCCGCCAGCATGGCACAGAAGATCAACCAGGGAGAGCGCGTATATGTGCAGATCATGCGTTCCGGCGACTGGATTGGGCACGAGCATGGCGCGCTCAGCGTGCAGATTCTCAGAATCGCCGGAGGTGTCAGCGTGAGCATGGGGCAAGCGGATTGGCTGGACCTGGACCAGACAGACCTGGCCGGGATGTTCCTGGGCGCGCTGCTCTTTCCGCCTCTGCTGATCTTTCCAATGTTGCGCGGCCTGATTCACTCAGGCTTCTCCCAGGAGGTCTGGGCAGCCATTGAAGCGTACTGTGTACCAACTCCCACCAGACCAGCGCAGCCTCACGCGCATCAGGGCTTCTACTGTACCTATTGCGGCGCGTTCAATCACCCGGCTGCCACCCATTGTCACGCGTGCCAGGCACCTTTCAATGTCGCTCCGCCGCCGCAACCCGCACAACCAGAGCAACCAACTCCGGCTGAGTCAGCACAACCGACGCAATCCACACCTGTTGAGTCAGCTCCAGAAGTTGTCATTTGCCCATCCTGTGGGGCAAGCGTGGTTAACGCAAAATTCTGCGGAAATTGCGCGGCCCCACTGCATGAAGAAACTGGGCAGCAAGGGTAAAACATTATGTATGCCGGACGCGAGGCCATTTCCTCCCCCCAAAGGAAAGTGAACCGCTTCAGCGAGTTCTCTTTTATTTTGTTAGACGAAATGTCCTCGCCATTGGCGGCGAAACTAATCGCGCGGTCGGCCAGAGTTTTCCAGGCGCTCGCGCATATGGTCGAAGGTTGGGCCATCGATCTCACCACGCGCATAGCGGCGGCGCAAGATTTCCAGCGCATCCCCTTCAAATGGTTGACTAAAAGGCACGCGCCGGTTGCGCCACCCTATCCGTCGACCCACAAAACAACACAGCAAAACGATCAATCCCAGCCAGAACAAGGGAAACAACGGCCAGAAGCCTACTCCCCAATGCATAGCATGCATATGTTATCTCCTTCTTCAGTCTCATACTTTTTGTATAGTAATACACTCCTGCTCATCACAGAAATTTTCTATCTACAAGTATAGGCTGTGAAGGTGACAGCAACATGAACTGGCCAGGCCAATTTTGTCATCAATCTGTCATCAAAGCGGTCTTTTTCGCGTTATCAAGTAAGGGAAAACGGATCTCAAAGAGTGAGCCAGCTCCAACCTTGCTTTCGACGCGGATTTCGCCTCCGTGGGCCTGGACAATCCATTGCACAATCGACAAGCCCAGCCCGGTGCCGCCTGGCTCTTCGTGCTTCTGGCCGGGCAGAGAGGATTGGCGCGAGCGAGCTTTATCCACGCGATAGAAGCGCTTGAAAAGCGAGGGCAGATGCTCTTCGGAGATACCAGGGCCATCATCTTGCACACGCACGATGCCCCATTGTCCCTCGACACAGGCCAGTTCCACGTGTACCCGTTTTCCTACGCCGCGCGTATATTTGATGCCATTCTCAATGACGTTCATCAACATCTGGCTGAGATAGTGAGGATCGCCGCGTACCAATACTTCGGGAAGATCACCGGTTGACAGGGTGATTTGACTCTGGCGAGCCAGCGGCAGCAAACGTTCGACGCTGGCCAGAGCCAGATCGCTCAGATCCACTTCCTGCGCATCCAGCACCATCTGGCCGGTATCGGCTCGCGCCAGGAGCAGCAAGCTATTGACCATCGTCGTCATATGGGCATTTTCGGCCTGAATCTGTTCCAACACCTGTCGATACTCTTCGACCCGTTCAAATTGGGTCAGCGCGCGGTTCGTCTCCAGGTCGATGATGGTCAGAGGCGTGCGCAATTCGTGGCTGGCGTCGGCGGTGAATTGTGTCTGACGTTTGAAGGCCGCTTCCAGACGAGCCAGCATGCGATTGAAGGTCATGGCCAGTTCGCCAAACTCATCTCTGCGCTGCACAGGCAAACGGCGGCGCAAATCGGTCGCGTTAATCTCGTTGGCCGCGCGCGTAATCATGCTCACGGGTCGCAAGGCTTTACTCGCCATCCAGTACCCTCCTACAGCCGCCGCCAGGAGCGCAAGCCCGCCCCAGAAGAACCAGATAGCAAAGAGCGGAATAGAACCCTGACGCGGCAGACCTACCAGCAAGGTTGCAATACGTGCGTCTCCATTCAGTACAGGCATAATCAGGATGCGGTAATCATTCTGAGGCCCCCACCAGCCGTGAGGGTGCTTCTGGGGAACTGTCAGATCGATCATGCCCGAATCCTGTTGAGCTTTTGTCTGAAGCTGTTGGATCAGGCTGTCTGTCAAAGGGCCGCGCGAATCCAGCACGCTCCCATCAGGATGTACTAATAAAACCATCTCCTGCCCAGATAGACTGAGGTGAAGAACTGCCGGGTTCTGATTTTTCAGCAGAGCCTGCCTATAAGCGCCCGCGAACTGCACACTATCCTGGTTTAATTGCGACTCCACCCTGCTCTCGGCAAGGTTGGCATTGAGAAAGGTTTCAGAAGCGTAGAGGCTCCCGCCGTAGACCACGATAATCACCGCCATCAAGGCCAGATACCAGAGAGTCAGGCGCGAACGTACGCTCTGCCTTAGAGAAACGCGAAAATGATGGTGTGTCTGGCATCTCATGGCTACCTCTGCTCTGGCGGCGGTTGCAGCCGATAGCCGACGCCGCGCACCGTTGTCAACAACTTGGCCGTAAATGGATCGTCGATTTTACGCCGCAACCGCCGCACATAGACATCTATCACATTCGATTCGCATTCAAAATCATAATTCCAGATGTGCTGCTCAATCATCTCGCGCGTCACCACCTGATTCGGGTGGTACATCAGATATTCGAGCAGTGCAAATTCCTTCGGCGTCAGTTCAAGCGCTCGCCCTTCGCGTTCAACGGTATGCGACAACGGGTCAACAACGAGACCGCCCACGGCCAGTTGCCCCTGCTTATATGGCTGCTGGCGGCGTAGGAGCGCGCGCAAGCGTGCCAATAATTCGCGCATAGCAAACGGCTTGACCAGATAATCGTCAGCACCACAATCCAGACCCTGCACACGATCGTCGATACTATCCCGCGCGGTCAGCAAGAGGATCGGTGTTTGAACTCGGCGGCGGCGCAAGTCCCGGCAGACCTCCAGACCATCTTTTTGTGGCAAGAGAATATCCAGGAGAATAACATCATATTGTGTCATCTCCGCGAGATCCTGGCCTTCCTGACCATCGTAAGCGCTATCGACGCTATAGCCCTCGTACACAAGGCTAGATGTCAACGATCGATTGAGTCGGTGATTATCTTCCACCACAAGGATACGCATGGCAAATTTTCCCCTGATTGTTCGTCAATGCTGCTGCCGTTTCCTTGATTATGGCACATCAAAATGACAAATTGATGACAAATACGAGATCGAATAATTAATGAGGAGGGTTTTCCTCCTCACCAGGCTTCCCGCCTACATTCACTCCACTAAGGGCCTTCCCGTTTTCAGCTTTCTCCGATCTGTTTGTGTCGATTTATGCCAGATTATAAACAATTACGAAGCCGAATAGCTGTCAGTTGGGCTGTCAATGGTGTCTTGGCAAAATGGCTTCTTGAGCGCGTTGGCGAATTAAAACTCATCATTTATGAACTACACGGTCAGGTTCATCTTGATCTACTCCGTTTGAGAGTTATCCATGTGGAAGATTCCTGCCCTTTTTTAGTCCTTTTTGGGCCGCTTTACATCTCGATTGCTTGCGCATGGACGCGCCTGTATCGCGGCTTCGCCCAATTTTAGTATTTTCAGATTATGTCTATTCACAAACATTCATTAAACCCCGTTACTGTCACAGTTACTGTCACTTTGGGAGTCTGGAGTCGCACAACAGGCCGGTCTGGCTATCGAGCCGTTCGCCCGCGTAGTTGTACGAGGGGCATCGTCCCCCAGGAGTAGTCCACTTTGCTGTAGAGGTTGTAATGCTCCAGCGCAATGACCTGGCCCGCGCTGTTGAGGGCCACGCTGTTGCTGCCCAACGGATCGCTGGCCAGGTAGGAGAGCGTACTGCCTACCTTGACCGCGAGGCGTTCGCCATTGGCGCTGTAGTAGTTGGTCGTGGTCGTCGTGCCACCGGACAAGACGACTTCGGTATAGCTATCAAAATCGATGGTGTCCGTGGTGGTGCCGGCGTTGGTCGAATTGGTCAGGGCGCGATTGCCCTCATCATTATAGAGTCAAAGCCAGAAGGAAAAGACGCTAGCGTTTCCAAAGATATAGTTGTGATTAAGTATAGTAACTTATTTAGAGAATAAGGAAACAAATATATAGTTTCCGCCCCAAATATGTACCGGCATTGGATCAGCAATAAAAATATGCTGGTCTCTAATAGATATTTTTTTTCTCCATTGAAGTTCACGACCCGAGAAAATAAAAGGAGTCAGAGGCTTATCAAATTCGACATGTCGTATCTGCAAAAGATCCATCCCATTATGCTCTTCATCCCAATGCATCCGAAAATTGCTAGGAGAGCATAGATCAAACAATGCGAATCCTGCTTGTAATAATGCATTAATACGCACACGATTTAGTTTTATGTTCTGGCTATCCAAATAGCCATCAGCAATTGAAAGCACTATTTCCCAACCGCCATCCACAATTCTATCTATTGATACCTCTATATTAAACGAATCCCACTCAGGACACCCAAACCAAAATAATATTGTCCCTTTGTCATTTTCTACATATATCTTATCCCATAATTCCTCAAAACTACACGTGATTTGATCCATTTCCCTAGCAGAAAAAAAAACTCCTTGGCGCTCATTATTCCCCCTCTGAGGAAATTGAAAATTAGCTCGGTGCATCGCTTCAAATATCAACGGCCACCAGTATGCTTCTTGCTGAATAACAGAGTGCTCTTTTGTCACGCTCACATAAAGAAAATCTCCCATATCAACTCCTTAAGTCCTTTCTGATGAGATCAACATGACAATAGCATATTTATCTGCCATCATCATGTCGATCTCTCTCCTTTCCTCTATTATACTAGCAGGGTTCTATGGACTCGACCTTGCAAATCGAACAACCTTTATGCCCCATTTGGCAAAGAATCCCCATAACTGAGGAGAAAATTTGCTTGTATCACCCTCGTAAAGCAGGTAGACACTCTTCCCCAAAGCCTGTCCCGCTTTAGCGAAATTAGTCAACTGATTCGCCCCTCGCATTCCCGGCATTAGTTTGCCCGGAATCCCATTTGGTCCCTCTCCAGTAACCTCTACGATTGCCTTGGGCGTATCGAAATCAGGCCTGCTACCGTTATAAGAAGGAGCTTTATCACCGTAAAGAATAGTGTCTGCGTCTCCTCCATGGTCGGGAACAAGTGTATCTAGATTATCATGGACATATTGCTCACGCTCATCTAAGCAATTATGGACAACAAACTGGCTGTCGCCAACTGCGAAGGTATGCACATTGCTGACAGTCAGATCATACATGGACGCTGCGCCAGAAATGATCTTCAGGCCAACCACTGCCGCGGTGCTGCCATCAAGCTGCTGCGCTTGATCGCCCAGGCGCAATTGCCCCGCCGTGATCCAGCCTTTGGTGGTCAGCCAGGGATGTTTCTGCGTGGTGTGGACCACTTCGGTCGTGGTCGCGGGCGGGGCATGGCTACCGTGACTGACCACGGCCACCTGCTGCGGCTTGGTCTGCTTCGTGGCAGGCTGCACGGCCAGACTCACATCAATCAGATCAGTATCGTGATTGATGAAGACTTGCTGTACCACTTGCGTCGAAACGGTCTTCGTCGTCGGATTGTAGGACTGGACCTGCTCGCCGACATGGAGCGTGCCGATCTTTTGTTCCCCATTAGGAGTTGCTACTGGTGTATCCGCGCGGAAGGACAGGCCACAAGAGCCTCCAGCATCCGATAAAGCCCACGTGATGCGCAACGAGAATCATAACTGGACAATAAGAGGCGGCCACTTGAGCGGAAGCGGTGTCTCCTTGAGAGAGAATACATCAAGAAATGTATGCGCGGGACAAGGAAATGTCAATGTGGGCATGATGTCGAGCGAATTTTCGGATCATTCGGCGAGTGGGCTTCTGGCTCGGTGAAGGAGCCAATCAACCACACATATCTCAACATCTGCTCACGGATTGCCCAATTGACAGCGTGGGGAAAAGGCTTCTCGCGACAAAATTTCCTCAACACAGCTTTCCCCCTTGACTTCGAGTCGCCTCTAACGTTTATACTTTCTCCAGGTAAGAAACAAGGAGCGCTACTATGTATCTGACCATTCAGGAAGTTGCTGAGCGAACGGGCCTCTCAGCATATACCATTCGCTATTACGAGAAGAGCGGTGTCCTTCCGAGCGTGCAGCGGACGGAGAGCGGTATTCGCCGGTTCACCGAGGTGGACATGGCTTCACTCCGCTTTATCTCTGACTACAAAAAAGCTGGGATGCCTCTGGAGGAAATTAAGGAGATTATTGAAGGGATTACTCAATATGGGTGCATTCTCGAACAGTTTGAACGTGGTGAGATCACCGAGCAATCCTTTCTGAAACGTTTGGCCCTTCTCCGCAAGCATCAGCAACGGCTGATTGCGCAACGTGATCATCTTGACTCTATGCTTGCTGCCGTCAATCAGAAGATTGGACTGTATGAACAGCAATTCGCTGATCAGCAGTCAAAGAAAGAAAAGGATAGGAATAGTTATGAAAGCAGTAGTGGTCCCTCGCTTCGGCGGGCCAGAAGTTCTTGAAACGCGCGATCTGTCCATTCCCCAGCCAGGGAGGGGACAAATCTTGATCCAGGTGGCCTATGCAGGGGTGAACAATACCGATCTATGGTCTCGCCAGGGACGTCATCGCCCAGTCTTGCCCTTTATTCCTGGCTATGAGGTTGCCGGGACGATTCGAGCATTGGGGGAGGGGGTGGAAGGATTTCGGGTTGGGCAGGACGTTTCAGCTCTCACCGTCGGCGGTGGCTACGCGGAGTTTGCGCTCGCCCAGGCCGCCCTCACCTTCCCTCTGGATACGTTCGCAAGCAAGATTGATCTGCAACAGGCCGCTGTCTTCCCGACCGTCGTCCTCACAGCCTATGGGATGCTCACACAGGCAGCCAGGATGCGTGAGGGAGAGAGCGTGCTGATTCATTCAGCTTCAGGCGGGGTGGGCATGGCAGCAGGGCAAATTGCACGTGCCCTGGGAGCGCAGCTGGTGCTGGGCACTGTCGGCAACGAAACGCATGCTGCATCTGCGCGCTCATTTGGATACGACCAGATCTTCCCAGTCAATGGGTTCGAGCAGGCCGTGATGGAAGCGACGGATGGCAAGGGAATCGACATCGTGCTCGATGCACGGGGAGAGCCGACACGCAGCCAGAGTCTGAGCGTGCTTGCTCCCCTTGGGCGTCTCATAGTCTTTGGGGATGCCAGCGGAAATCCCGAAAAACCGATTTTCCCCAACGAACTGTGGAGATCGAACAAGGCGGTGGTTGGCTACAGCATCACCACGCTCAGCGGGACCACCCCACATCTTCTCGCCACAATGGCCAGGCAAACACTTCCCCTCATGGCGGAGGGCGCTCTCAAGCTTGCAATTTCTGAGATATTCCCCTTGGAGCAAGCTGCGGAGGCGCATCGGCGCATCGAAGCACGCTCCCATGTCGGCAAATTGCTGTTGCAGGTACGATAGCAAATGAACGCGCGGTGGCTGACTTCTGTCGGTTTCTCTATCGCGGCTCGTTTGAGACTGTGCTGGCCGACGAAGACGATGAGCAGGATTCAGATCGCTAGTATTCTCGTGCCCCCTGCGGCCAGGAGTTTGCTCAAATTTTGGCACAATGGATTTGGAACCTGCGTCTGGAGTTGGGACAGACCCTCTCGCCATCGGAGCTACGCATGACCGAATTTGCCCCCGCGCGCATTTATGCCGGGGAGATCTCAGAAGCATCCACTTCTGGTGTATACTACTCCCAGTAAACAAGGAGTCGTTATTGTGAGTCAGAGGCTGTGTGAAAGGGCCTATCAAGCGGCATGAGCGCACCTGTCTTTCTTGTTGGTTGTTGCCGCAGCCCTGGCAAGCCGCTTCACCATGAGGCGGATCATAGCAATGGAAATCCAGGCTTCCTCGCTGCTGGGCAGCACCTCATAATCTTTGGAGAGCCGACGCCAGGTGGAGAGCTAGGCGAAGGTTCTCTCCACAATCCAACGCCATTTGAGGACATGGAAGCCGCTGGGTCGGATTTTTCATCCGCACCTGCTCCCGCAGCGCCGTGTGGATCAGCTCCCACGTCCCATCGTTGCGCCACGTGCGGAAATAGCTCCACACCGTCGACCACGGGGGGAAATCGTGGGGCAACGCTCGCCACTGGCATCCGGTGCGATCAATGTAGAAATTGGCACTTTCACCTGGCAACACTGGCTGGACGCTCACGCGCGGATCAATCAATGCTTCAGCCGTTTTGTGCGGGCGATCGAAGAGAAACAGGCCGCGCAGGCGCTCATGGTCTGCCTGGATGTGCAGGAGATCGCTACCCAGATGTTAAGTCGAGGCTTATTCGTTGAGTGCCAGTACACCGCGTGAGAACGATGGAGAGCGTTAGCAATACGCTTGCATGGATCGCAGCGACGATACGAGATACCGCAAGGAGGAACAATTGCTATGGGCGAGAGTGAAATCGCTCGTCTGCGCGCACAATTGGAACGAGAACACGATGCCAGTGTCTGGGCGCTGACTGGCCTGGCATCTGGCACCGCGCAACACGCCTTTATCACCGCGCGTTTCCGGCGCATGGATGCCTATCACAAACAATTGAGCGAACTGGTGGGCGAAGAACAAGCCACCGACGTGTTGTGTGAGGTCTTCGATAGAAAATTGCAGTGATCTCTCTCAAGGCGCAGAGCCAGGCCAGACCATTCCAGTTATTCTCGCGGCTGCTCAAACCGCTCTGACGGAGCTGGTTGGGATGGCAGCGGAGATTGGTACAGTTGATAGGGTTGGCCTGGGAGACCATAGGAAGCAGACGTGGCGGGCTGACCAGGTGCATATCCCTGCATGGGCGGGTATGAGAAAGCAACAGGTGTGGCGACTTCCGGTTCCGGCGCCTCCGGGACAATGAGCAAATAGAGCCACAAGCTCAAAAAGCCAAAGATGATCGTGCAGACGAACCAGCCC
>Ga0207674_10009871_pt1 | contig 10861 bp, 10 predicted proteins | sample KBSCornC72_FD_184303 | JGI IMG/M metagenome (GOLD analysis project Ga0207674, IMG submission 184303) | Corn rhizosphere microbial communities from Kellogg Biological Station, Michigan, USA - KBS Corn C7-2 (SPAdes) (version 2) | ecosystem: Host-associated > Plants > Roots > Rhizosphere > Soil ...
AGCGTATGGCAAGCACTACACGGTGGCCTTCCCGCACGAGGAATACGAGACCGGCCGCAACCGCATTGTCTCGCCGCTCTACCAGCGCCTCAAAGATCGCGGCGCCGTGTTCGGCAGCAAGCTCGGCTGGGAACGCCCCAACTGGTTCGCGCCGGCCGGCACCGACCCACACGACGTCTACTCGATGGGCCGCCAGAACTGGTTCGGTCCGGTCGGCGACGAGCACCGCCTCGTGCGCGACAAGGCCGGTCTCTTCGACCAGTCCTCCTTCGCCAAATACGAAGTCACCGGCAAGGACGCAGCGACTGCGCTCAACTACATCGCCGCCAACCATATCGACAAGCCGGTCGGCCGCCTGACTTACACCCAGATGCTGAACTCTCGCGGCGGCATCGAATGCGACCTCACCATCGCGCGGCTCGCCGATGACCACTTCTACATCGTCACCGGTACGGGTTTCCGCACTCACGATCTCGCCTGGATACGCGACCACATTCCCGGGGCCGCCGACGCGACTCTCACCGACGTCACCGAGGCGTTCGGTACCCTCGTGCTGATGGGTCCACGCGCCCGCGACATCCTCAGCTCCATTACCACCGCCGATGTCGCCAACGACGCCTTGCCCTTTGGTCATATGCGCATCCTGCCGATCGCTGGCCACGACGTTCGTGCCCTGCGCGTGACCTATGTCGGCGAACTCGGCTGGGAGCTGCACATTCCGCTCGCCGCAACCGGCGACGTCTTCGACGCGCTGATGACCGCCGGAGCGCCGCACGGCCTCCGCCCCGTCGGCTACCGCGCCCTCGAATCCCTGCGGCTGGAAAAGGGGTACCGCGCCTGGGGCAGCGACATCACGCCCAACGACACGCCGTTCGAGGCTGGCCTCGGCTGGGCGGTGAAGCTCAAATCGAACATTCCCTTCATCGGCCGCGACGCACTGGTTGCCTCGCAAGGGCAAGCGCTGAGGAAACGCCTTGCTACCTTCACCACCGCGCGTGAGGACATCGTTCTACTCGGCCGCGAAACTATCCTCCGCAATGGCGAAGCGGTCGGCTATCTGACCTCCGGCGGCTATGGCTACACGGTTGGCAAGCCGATCGGTCTGGGCTATGTGCGCCATCCGGAACCCGAGACGGGCAGCTACCAGCTGATCGTCGCCAATGAGCCCGTTGCGGCCTCGATCCACTTCGAGCCGCTCTACGACCCGCAGAACCTGAAGGTGAAGGCGTGAAAATCCTGGTGGCGGTCAAGCGCGTCGTCGACGCCAATTTCCGCGTGCGCGTGAAGCCCGATGGCTCGGGCGTCGAGCTCGACAACGTCAAGATGTCGATGAACCCCTTCGATGAGATCGCCGTCGAGGAGGCCGTCCGCCTCAAGGAAGCCGGCATCGCGACTGAGATCGTCGTGGTCTCGATCGGCCCCGCCAAGGCGGAGGACACGCTGCGCCAGGCGCTCGCCATGGGCGCCGACCGCGCCATCCTGGTCGTCCACGACGGCAGGACGGACTCGCTTGGCGTGGCCAAGGCCCTCGCCGTCATCGCCCGGAACGAGTCGCCCGACTTGATCCTCTTGGGTAAGCAGGCGATCGACGACGACACCAACGCCGCCGGCCAGATGCTGGCGGCGCTGCTGTTGTGCGGTCAGGCCACCTTCGCCAGCAAGGTCGCCATCGCCGACGGCAAGGCCACCGTCACCCGCGAGGTCGATGGCGGCCTGCAGACGTTGGAGCTTCGCCTGCCCGCCGTCGTCACCGCCGACCTCCGCCTCAACACCCCGCGCTTCACCGCGCTCCCCAACATCATCAAGGCCCGCTCGAAGCCGCTGGCGAAAACCACGGCCGCCGACCTTGGCGTCGACCTAACGCCTCGCCTCAAAACGCTGCGGGTGGAGGAGCCGCCGGCGCGCAAGGCCGGCGAACTCCTCGCCTCGGTCGACGACCTGATCGCAAAGCTTCGCGCCGCGGAGGTGCTGCCGTGATGATCCTCGTCCTTGGCGACGGTGCCGCCACTGCGCATGCGCTCACCGCTGCCAAGCAGCTTGGCGGCGACGAGATCCACATCCTCAACCTGCCACCCAATCTGCTGGCCGAACCGATCGCGCAGGTGATCCTCACTCTCGACGGCTATGACGCGATCGTCTCCCCGGCCACCTCGACCGGCAAGAACGTGCTGCCGCGTGTCGCCGCCCTGCTCGACGTGATGTTGATTTCCGACATCATCGAGGTGGTCTCGCCCGACACCTTCAAGCGACCGACCTATGCGGGCAACGCCATCGAGACCGTGCAGTCGACCGACGCGAAGAAGGTGATCACCGTCCGTGCCTCTGCCTTCCCGCCAAGCTCGCTCGAGGGCATCAAGATCGTCGAGGTCGGTCCGTCTGAAACCACCTGGTCGAAGGTCATCTCAGAGGAAGCACTGGCTTCCGCCGGACCCGAGCTCGGCTCGGCCAAGGTCGTGGTCTCTGGTGGCCGTGCCTTCGGCAGCAAGGAAAAATTCGACGAGCTGCTGCAGCCGCTCGCGGCCAAGCTCAACGCTGCCATCGGCGCCTCCCGCGCCGCGGTGGACTCGGGCTACGCCGCCAATGACCTGCAGGTCGGCCAGACCGGCAAGATCGTCGCCCCCGACCTCTACGTCGCCATCGGCATCTCGGGCGCCATTCAGCACCTCGCCGGCATGAAATCGAGCAAGGTCATCGTCGCCATCAACAGCGATCCGCAGGCACCGATCTTCGGCGTGGCAGACTATGGGCTAGTGGGCGACCTGTTCACGCTCGTCCCGGAACTGACGAGCAAGATCTAGACCGCGACCCCGATCTCCCGCCCGACCTTCCGGATGTGGTCCCGCCCACGATCATACTCGGGCTTGTCGAAATGCTCGAGCATCAGTGGCACATCGCGCCCAAGCGCGTTGAGCTCGCGCAGATAGGCGCGATAATCCAGCATACCCTCGCCCGGCGGCACCTCGTCCATGTGGAACGAGATGCGCCCGGGCCCGCCCTTCATCACGATGTCCTTGGCGTGCGCCGAGACCACATAAGGCGCGAGCAGCGCGAATCCCTCGCGCAGCATCCGCGGTGTGTCGAAATAGAACTGCGGCGAGGTGATCATGTTGGCCGCATCGATATGCGCCGCGAAGGCCGGCCGGTCGATCGCCTTGATGAGACGTAGATACTCCTGCGGCGTCCCGGTGATCAGCCACGGCACCATTTCGAGCGAGAACCTGGTGCGCCGGGGTTTCACCGCATCGATGACATAGCGCGCCGTCTCGACCATGCGCTGGAACCCAGCCTCGCCGAGGTTCCCCGGGTGCGGACCGTAATCGTAGTTGTCGCTGAGCTGCCACGGATCGCCGGCATGCCCGACCGTGCCGTGGAACGCCACACACGCCACCACGCCCATCTCGTCGGCCGCAGCCAACGTGTCGACGGCGAACTGCAGGTTCGCCTTGCGCGTCGCCTCGTCATGCGCGACGAGGTTGCGCCAGGCGCCGGCTTCGCCGATCACCAGGCCGGCCTTCGCCACCGCCTGCACCAGCGCCTTGATCGTCGGGTCGCCCGGCAGCAGCGGGGGTGCGTAGATCGCGGCGTAGCCCTCATTCACATACTGCCGCACATAGGCTTCGGGGTCGCCCTTGTACTCGACCCCATAGCGCCCCAGCTTGATCATCCGTTCCTCCCGACCTTCGTGCGAAGGAGGAAACGACGACGCTGAACTGTCAAGCCGCCTCTACCCGCGGAACTGGTTGTCCCTGATCGACTCCACCTTCATCTCGATCGAGAACCCCGGCCGCCTCGGCGGCATGTACGCCGCATTCTCGATCACGCAGGGCTCGATGAAATGCTCGTGCAGATGGTCGACATACTCGATCACCCGCCCATCCTTGCTGCCGCTCACCGCGATGTAGTCGATCATCGACAAATGCTGCACATATTCGCAGAGGCCGACGCCACCGGCGTGCGGCCACACTGGGAGCCCGTACTTCGCCGCCATCAACAGCACGCTCAGCACTTCATTGAGCCCGCCGATGCGGCAGGCGTCGATCTGCACGATGTCGATCGCGCCACGGGTAATGAACTGCTTGAACAGGATGCGGTTCTGGCACATCTCGCCAGTCGCCACCTTCACCGGGGCCACCGCCTCGCGGATTTTTCGGTGCCCCTCGACGTCGTCCGGGCTGGTCGGCTCCTCAATGAAGTAGGGGTTGAACCGCTTCAGCGCGTTCACCCACTCGATCGCCTGCCCCACCTCCCACACCTGGTTGGCGTCGATCATCAGCTTGCGGTCGGGACCCATGATCCGCCGCACGATCTCGAGCCGGCGGATGTCATCCTCGAGGTCGCGTCCGACCTTCATCTTGATGTGGGTGAAGCCCTCGGCCACCGCCTCGGTCGCGAGCCGCGTCAGCTTCTCGTTCGAGTAGCCCAGCCATCCTGCCGACGTCGTGTAGCAGGGGTAGCCATGCGCCTTGAGCTCGGCGATCCGCTCGGCCTTGCCGGCTTCGGCCTTCCGGAAAATTGCCAGCGCCTCATCGGGCGTGATGGCGTCGGTCAGATAGCGAAAGTCGATGATCGAGACGAGCTGCTCGGGCGTCATCTCGCCCACCAGCTGCCACACTGGCTTGCCAGCAACCTTGCCGAGCAGGTCCCACGCCGCGTTGACCACCGCCCCGGTCGCGAGGTGCATCGCGCCCTTGTCTGGCCCGATCCAGCGCAGCTGGCTGTCCGACGTCAGGTGCCGCCAGAATTTCCCCGGCTCCGCCGCGATCGCCTCGACGTCATAGCCGACCACGCGATATTCGAGCGCCTTGATCGCCGCGACCACCACCTCGTTGCCGCGTCCGATGGTGAACGTCAGCCCATGCCCTCGGTGCGCCCCGTCGGTTTCGAGCACCACGTAGGCGGCCGAATAATCAGGGTCTGGATTCATCGCGTCCGAGCCGTCGAGCGAGGCCGAGGTCGGAAATCGGAGGTCGTAGGTCTTGAGGCTGGTGATGCGCATCAAACATTCATCGGGCGAGCCGAGGTCGCCGGTCAACGAGAAAAAGCGGGGCGAGGATATGACGAAATCCCCGCCCCGGCACCAGTAGCTAGTTGTAGAGGTCCGGCTTGATCTTGGGGTCGTCGAGATTGGTCTTGTCGTACCAGTAGAAGCCGGTATCGATGTGCGCCGGCACTTTCTCGCCCTTGATCGCCGCCACGGCGGCCTTCACCGTCTCGTAGCCGATGCCAACCGGGTTCTGGGTGATCGAACCGGCAATCGTGCCGTCCTTGATCGCCGCGATCTGGTCGGCACCCGAATCGTAGCCGACCACCACGATGTTGCTCTTGGCTTCCTTCTTGCCGATGGCGACGCCGATCGCGGCGCCCTCATTGGTGCCGAAGATGCCCTTGAGGTTCGGGTGCGCCTGCAGGATCGCCTTGGTGATCTCGGCCGACTGCAGGTGATCGCCGCCGCCATACTCGATGTCGACGATCGTGATCTTGGGATACTTCGCCTTGATCTGGGCGACGAAGCCGTCGCGGCGCTCGATGCCGGTCTGGCTGGTCTGGTCGAACGAGACGATGGCGATCTCGCCCTCGCCGCCGATCAGCTCGGCCATCTTGTCGGCCGCCAGCGCCGCCGAAGCGAGGTTGTCGGTCGAGGCGCTGGTGATCGGAATATCGCTCGCCACCCCCGAGTCGAAAGCAATGACCGGGATGCCGGCATCCTTGAACTGCTGTAGCAGCGGTACCGTCGCCTGGCTGTCGATCGCGGCAATGCCGAGCGCCGACGGATGCTTGGAAAGTGCCGTCGAGATCATGTCGAGCTGGCGGTCGACGGCGCCCTCGCCGTCGGGGCCCTCGAACGTCACGTTGACGTCGAAGTCCTTGCCGGCCTGCTCGGCCCCCTGCTTCACGGCCTGCCAGAACTGATGCTGGAAGCCCTTCGAGATGAGCGCGATGTAGGGTTTGTCGGCAGCCATTGTGAGGCTGGTAGTGCCAAGCAGAACAGCAGCGGCGGCAAGCCCGATAAGCGTGCGTCTGGTAAACATTGGTATCCTCCGTAGCGTTGTTTTTGTGGTGGGGCTTTGCCCTCTTGGCGTGCTGGTCGCACGCTGGCCGTCTGCTGGTGCTCAGATTCCGCGGCGCCTCAGGATATCGAGGTAGACCGCGAGAATGATGATCGAGCCGGTCACCACGATCTGCCACTCCTGCGGCACCGAAAGGATGCGCAGGCCGTTGGCGACGACGCTGATGATCAGCGCCCCGATCATGGTGCCGAGCATCGTGCCGCGCCCGCCCGAGAGCGAGGTGCCGCCGATGACGACTGCCGCGATGGCGTCGAGCTCGTAGCCCTGCCCGATGGCGGGCTGGGCCGAATTGATGCGTGAGGCGATGAGGATGCCGGCGATGCCGCACACCGCTCCCGCCAGGCCGTAAACGGCAATCTTCCAGTTGCCGGTGTTGACGCCCGAAAGGCGGAGCGCCTCCTCGTTGCTGCCCAGCGCAAAGATGAAGCGCCCCAGCACTGTGCGTCCCAGAATAAAGGCCGCAACTGCCGCAACCAGGAACAGGATGAGCACGCCGTTGGGGATCGGCAGGGCCGGGATCACTGCGCCGATCAGGGACCCGGTTGAGATCTGCGTGAAGCTTGGTGTGCTTGTGAAGTAGATCGGCTTGGCGCCGCAGATCGCCAGCGACAGCCCCTTGTAGATCAGCATCATGCCCAGCGTCGCGATGAACGGCGGAATCTTGAGCTTGGCGATGAGGAAGCCCGACAGCGACCCACACGCGAGACCAGCGAGCAGCCCACCCGGCACACCGATCCAGATCGGCAGCCCGAGATACGTCATCAGCACGCCGGCCATCACCGCGCAGAACGTCATCAGCGTGCCGACGCTCAAGTCGATGCCGCCCGAGATGATCACCAGCGTCGCCGCCACCGCCAGCACGCCGTTGACCGAGGTGGCCTGCAGGATCGTGATGATGTTGGCCGTCTGCAGGAAGTTAGGCGAGGCGAGGCTGAAGACCACCATCAGGGCGATCAGCCCGCTGAAGGCGAGCGCCCGGTGCTGGGCGCCCGAGACTCGGGTGGCTGTGCCCTTGGGGGCAATCTCAGCGGTCGTGCTCAATGAACCAACTCCCCGCCCGAACCAGGCGTCGCAACCAGACTGGGGCGCAGTGTCGCCAGATGCATGATGTCCTCCTGCGAGGCACGCGCCGGCAGGATTCCCGTAAGCCGCCCCTCACACATCACCGCGATGCGGTGGCTAAGCCTGAGGATCTCGGGCAGTTCCGACGAGATGACGATGATCGCCTTACCCGCCTTGGCCAACTCATTGAGCAGCCGGTAGATTTCGCTCTTGGCGCCCACGTCGATGCCGCGCGTCGGCTCGTCGAAGATCAGGATGTCGCAGTCGCGCAGCAGCCACTTGGCGATCACCACCTTCTGCTGGTTGCCGCCCGATAGGAGACGCACCTCCTGCTCGTCCGACGGCGTCTTGATGGCGAGCTGGCCGATATAGCGCTTGGCAGCGTCCCGCATACCCGTTTCGTCGAGCACGCCGCCGGGGCCGGTGAAGCGCGAGATGCTGGCGAGCGCCACGTTGTTGCGAACGTCCATCCCCACCACGAGCCCGAAATGTTTGCGATCCTCGCTGAGGTAGCCGATACCAGCCCGCACGGCGTCTTCCGGGCGCCGGATGTCGGACCGCTTGCCGTGCACGAAGATCTCCCCGCCGTCGCGCCGGTCGGCCCCGAAGATGGCGCGTGCGACCTCGGTGCGGCCCGCTCCCATCAGCCCGGCAAACCCCAGGATCTCGCCGCGCCTCAAACTGAAGCTCACGTCGCGGATTTCACTGCCGCGATTGAGGTGCTTGACCTCGAGCACCGTGTCCGCGCCGCTGAGATCCGGCGCCTCCGCCTGCTCGGTGCTGAGCGTCCGGCCCACCATCATCGAGATGATCTTTTCGACCGGCGTGTCGGCCGCCGGCACCGTGCCCACATACTCGCCGTCGCGCATCACCGTCACCCGGTCGGCGATGCGCTTGAGTTCGTCGAGCTTGTGCGAAATGTAGACGATGCCCGTGCCGCTCGCCTTGAGCCGGGCGATGATCTCAAACAAATCAGCGACCTCGGCATCGTTCAATGCGGCCGTCGGCTCATCCATGATCAGCACCCTCGAGCGGAACGACAGCGCCTTGGCGATCTCGACCAGTTGCTGCCGCGCGATCGTCAGCCGCCCGACTTCCGCCTTTGGGTCGAGCGTCAGCTTCATGCTCGCAAAAATGGCCGCCGCGTCACCGTTGAGCCTCGGCTCGTCGAGCAGCCAGCCGCCGAATGACTTGGGCTCCCGCCCGATGAAGATGTTTTGCGCCGCGGTCAGGTGCGGCATGAGGTTCAGCTCCTGGTGGATCATGCTGATCCCGGCCGCTTGCGCGTCGCGTGGCGTCCCAAGCGCCACCGGCCTGCCGTTCATGAGGATCTCGCCGGCGTCCGGCGCGTAGATCCCGGACAGGATCTTCATCAGCGTCGATTTGCCGGCACCGTTCTCGCCCATCAGTGCGTGGACCTCGCCGGCCATCAACTCGAAGCGCGCATCGGCAAGGGCCCGGACACCCGGAAACGCCTTGTCGACACCGCTCATGGAAATCAGTGGGGTCATCGGCTGACCTCGCTGAGACTGCGGTTTGGTGCGGCCTGCACGCGCATCACATCCACGTTCGCCGCCCTCCCAGCGCCGCTCGCGTTACTCATATGCGAAGCTTTTATTCACAAATAAACGTCTATGACAATGGCCAAAATGCGCAGCGCGACGGTTCCGCGCTTGCGTTAAGTCCCAACGCCGCACTGGACGGATGCGCCTCGGCAGGTAAAACCTTGCCGACCACACGGGAGGGAATGCGCCGATGGGAGCGATCGCGGAGGACCTGGACAAATACCGCGCCCCAGCTCTCGACAAAGGGCTCGACATCCTCGAGTTGCTGGCGGCGACCGAGGATGGACTGAGCCAGGCCGAGATCGCCAAGGCCCTCGAGCGCTCACCCAACGAGATCTACCGCATGCTCGACCGGCTGGTCCGTCGCGACTATGTCCGCCGCACCCCCGCCGACCGTTACGAACTCACCCTCAAGCTGTTCGAGCTTGCGCACCTGACGCCTCCGATCCGGCGGCTGGTGAGCCAGGCGACTCCCCTTCTACGTCGCTTCGCCCGTGATGCGCAGCAGGCCGTGCATCTGGTCATCCACGACCGCAACATCCTGGTCGTCGTCGCCCAGGTCGACAGCCCCGGCTATTGGAACGTCTCGGTTCGCGTGGGCTCGCGTATCGGCCTCGTGAACACGGGATCTGGCCACGTCTTCCTAGCCTTCGCCAGCGATGAAGAGCGCGCGTTGATGCTCGAGGATGTGCTCGAGCGGCGTCGGGAAAAACTGTCACCGCAACTCATCGCGCGTTTTGCAAGAGTTCGCGAGCAGGGATACGAAATCATGGAAAGCCAGCAGGTTGCGAGCGTGACCAACCTGTCGATTCCGATCTTCGGCCCGCTGGGAACCGTCATTGCCGCGTTGACCTGCCCTTACACCGACCGGCTCGACAAGAGCGACGCTCCAGACCAGGCGGCAGCGCTCAAGCTGTTGATCGCGGTCGGCCAGGAAATCTCCGCCCGCACCACCGCAGCCCTGTGAGCCCATGCGCATCGTCGACACCCACCTGCACCTCATCTACCTCGACAAGTTCAGCTACCCCTGGCTCGCGAACGTGCCGCCGCTCAACCGCCAGTGGGATGCGCCAAGCTACTTCGCCGAAGCCGAAAAGCTCGGCATCGAGGCGGCGCTGCACATGGAGGTCGACGTGCCGGCGCAGGAGAGCGAGGACGAAACGCGTTTCGTCCTCGGCGTCGACCCGCGGGTGGTCGGCGCCATTTCCAGCGCGAGACCGGAACATGTCGATTTCCCCGCACACCTCGAGCGCATCGCCGCCGACAGGCGCATCAAAGGCATCCGTCGCCTGCTGCAATCGGACCCCGACCAGCTCTCTGCAGGCGAAGTGTTCCGCGGCAATCTGCGACGCCTCGCGCCGCTTGGGTTAACGTTCGACATCTGCGTGCAGTCGCGCCAGCTCGGCATTGCCCGCGACCTCGCCGCCGCCTGTCCTGACGTGCAATTCGTGCTCGACCACTGCGGTAACCCGCTGATCGCCGGCGGCGACCTCTCGCAGTGGCGCACCGACCTGGCGGCCCTCGCGAGACTCCCCAACGTCGCCGGCAAGGTCTCGGGCATCGTCAATCACGCCAAGCCCGGCTACACCGCCGAGGGCCTGCGGCCGGTCGTCGAGCACATGATCCAGAGTTTCGGCTGGGACCGCGTCGTCTGGGGCTCAGACCGCCCAGTGCTGACCCTCAACGGCACGCTGACCAAGTGGGTCGAAGCCGTGCAGACCATCGTCGCCGGCGCCAGCGCGGACGAGCAGGCACAACTGTTTCACCGCAACGCCGAGCGCATCTACCGGGTGCCAGCCGCATGAAACGCTATGGCGCCCTGGTCCGGCTTCGGCCCGAAGCAATCGCCGAATACAAACGTATTCATGCCGCGGTCTGGCCGAAGGTCCTCGAGCAGATCAAGCGCTCGAACATCTCCAACTACACGATTTTCCTGCGCGAGCCGGAGAACCTGCTCTTCGGCTACTTCGAGTATCATGGCTCCGACTATGCCGCCGACATGGCCCGCATGGCCGCCGATCCGGTCACCCAGGAGTGGTGGGCGGTTACCATGCCGATGCAGAACCCGCTCGAGACCCGAGCCGAGGGCGAATGGTGGGCGCCGATGGAAGACGTCTTCCACCTCGACTGACCGGACCGTTCAGGTGGCCATTCCCGCCCCCGCCG
>Ga0207674_10009872_pt1 | contig 10861 bp, 8 predicted proteins | sample KBSCornC72_FD_184303 | JGI IMG/M metagenome (GOLD analysis project Ga0207674, IMG submission 184303) | Corn rhizosphere microbial communities from Kellogg Biological Station, Michigan, USA - KBS Corn C7-2 (SPAdes) (version 2) | ecosystem: Host-associated > Plants > Roots > Rhizosphere > Soil ...
CTTCGACCACGTGGTGACGCAGTGGATGTCCACGGTGATCCGCTCGTGCGGCAGCGCGCGGAACTCCTCCCAGCTCCAGCGGGCGAGCCCGCCGGTCGCGTCGTCGATCGAGAGGTCCCAGCGCGCCAGGGCCGTGTGCGGCGTCGGTCCGGCGGACAGCACGGGGAAGTCGTCGCCCGCGTCGTACTGGCCGGGGGGAAGTCGACCGTCCTCGCGCTCGGGATGAGCTCGCCGGAACCCCCGTGACAGCACTGCCATGACGCCACCTCCTGGTCGCAGACGCTTCGAGGTCTCAGGTGGACCGTAGCGCCTGATGGGCCCCTGCCGGTGCCCCGTTCGCGGGTCAGGCGGTCTCGGACGCGGCCCCGCCCGCAGCACCTGCGCCGTAGACGCGCCGGGCCGTGTCGGCGAACAGCGCGCGCCGATCGTCGTCGGAGAACGTGTCGAAGATGGCGTCGTAGGCCGTGTACAAGTCGGTGAAGCTCGACCGCAGGGTCTCGATCGGGAGATCGGAGCCGAGCATGCAGCGTTCGGGCCCGAACGCCGCGACGACGTCGCGCAGCCAGGGGCGCACGGTGTCGGTGTCCCAATCGCGGAAGATCGTGCCGATCGCGTCGATGCGGGTGGCCACGTTCGGCTGCTCCGCCACCAGGTGCAGCTGGGCCAGGTGATCGCGGCGCCCGGACGCGGACAGGTCCTCGGGCCACCCGAAGTGGTCGAGGACCACCTGCAGCCGCGGGAGGCGGCGGGCGAGGTCGGCGACCTGCCCCAGCCGGCTCCCCGTCGTCTCGACCGTCGCGACCAGCCCGTGCTCGGCCAGCGCCGCGAGACCGTCGATCATCGGGCCGCCCGGGTCGGCGGCTTCGGCCGCCGTGCCCGGTTGGAGCCCCGGAACGAACCGGACCCGCACGCTGGTCACCAACGGGTTGCCGCGCAGGGCGGTCACGAGCCGCTCGAAGCCCCGGTCGGCGGGGTCGCCGAGGCCGACGAGCCCGACCACCTGCCCGTCGGTGTTCTGCTCGGCGACCTGCTCGGCCGCGGCCACCGGGTCGGCCGCTCCGGCGTCGGACCACACGACCCCGCGCACGTCGAACGGCGCGGTCGCGTCGTCGTAGTCCGCCAACGTGTAGGTGTCGGGGAGGACGTCGTAGTTGCCGATCATGTCCTGCACCATCGTGCGGTCTGCGAGCCAGAACACCGGGTTGCGCCGCTGCTCCCAGAGGTGGACGTTGCTGTCGACGACCGGGCCGACCCGACTGGCCACCGTTCCCGCCGCCTCCACCATGCGATGATCTTAGGCTGGTCGCGAGCCGGTCGGGAACGCCTGTCGAACCTCGACACCACAAGAGCCCGCCGCCCGAGGCATGACCTCGGGCGGCGGGCTCTCGCGTTGTGTCCTTAGTGGGCTGCGACGACCTCGCGCTTGACCTCTGCCGGGGGCTGCGCCTCATCGTCCTCGACGGACTCGTCCTTGAGGATGTCGCCGCCGTGCTCCAGCTCCTCCTCCGTCTTGAGGTAGCCGGTGGTGAGCTCGGCGTCCAGCGTGTCCTCGTCGACCGCCTTCTCCCACTTGGAAACCACGATGCTGGCCACGATGTTGCTCATCGTGCTGGTCAGCGCCCGGGCCTCGGACATGAACCGGTCGATGCCGACGATCAGCGCGACCCCCGCGACCGGCAGCGTCGGGAAGACCGCGAGCGTGGCGACCAGGGCGACGAACCCGCTACCGGTGACGCCCGCGGCGCCCTTGGAGGTGAGCAGCATCAGGCCGAGCATGGCGAAGATCTGCCACGGCGAGAGCACGATGTCGCAGGCTTGGGCGATGAACAGAGAGGCGAGGGTCAGGTAGATGGCGGTGCCGTCGAGGTTGAACGAGTACCCGGTGGGCAGCACCAGCCCGACCACGCCCCGCTTGCAGCCCAGCCGCTCCAGCTTCATCAGCAGTCGGGGCAGCACCGGCTCGCTGGAGGAGGTGCCCAGCACGACCAGCAGCTCCTCGCGGAAGTAGCGCAGCACCCGGTAGAGGCTCAGTCCGTGCATGCGGGCCAGCACGCCGAGCACCACGATCACGAAGAAGCCGCACGCGATGTAGAAGGTGCCGATCAGGAGGCCGAGCGAACCGATCGACTTGATGCCGTACTTGCCGACGGTGAAGGCCATCGCGCCGAACGCGCCGAGCGGGGCGAGGCGCATCAGGTAACCGAACACCGCGAACAGCATGTGCGAGAAGCTGTTGATGCCGTTCAGCAGCGCGTTGCCCGCCCGGCCGATCTTGCTGAGGCCGAAGCCGCAGAGGATCGCCAGGAACAGCACCGGCAGCACCTCGCCCTCGGCGAAGGCGCCGAAGAACGTCTGCGGGACGATGTGGAGGACGAACTCGGTGAACGACGACGGCGGCGCGGTCTTGGTGGCGTTGGCCGCCACCGACGGGTCGAGGTGCATCGGGTCGATGTGCATGCCCTGACCAGGCTTGATGAGGAGCACGGCGGCCAGGCCGATCAGCAGCGACAAGACGGTGAGGATGTAGAACAGCCCCAGCGACTTGCCGAGCGTCTTCCCGATCTTCTTCGAATCCCTGAGCGACGTGATGCCGGTGACGATCGTGCAGAACACGATCGGCGCGATCATCATCTTCACGACCTTGACGAACAGGTCGCCCAGCACCTTGAGGTCCGCCCCGAAGGTGGGGAACAGATATCCCACCAGGATTCCCAGGACCACACCGATCAGGACCTGTACGTAGAGGAGCTTGAGCACTTTCACGGTCTTGGTCTGCATGGCGGGTCTCCTTTGACGATGCGACGGCGAGAAAGCCACGGCGAACTGCAACCACGGTGACCGCTCCAGCACTTAAGCACCATCGCGAGAATCAACACTGCCCTGTAGCATCACTTCAATCAAGGCTCGGAGGACCGATGCTGGACGTCAAGCGCTTGCAGGTGCTGCTGTCGGTCGTCGAGCTCGGCTCGGTCACCGCGGCCGCGGACGCGCTGGTCTACACCCCCTCCGCGGTGTCCCAGCAGCTGCGCCGGTTGGAACGCGAGGTCGGCCAGCCGCTGCTGCGCAGGCACGCGCGGGGGATGTCGCCCACGGACGCGGGCACGGTGCTCGCGGCTCACGCCCGCACCGTCATCCGGCAGCTGGCCGCGGCCGAGGCCGACCTGGCCGAGGTCGCCGGGCTGCGCCGGGGCACGCTGGCGCTCGGCACCTTCCCCACCGTCGCCAGTTCGTTCCTGCCGCCGGTCGTGCACCGGTTCAGCGAGCTGCACCCGGCCGTCCGGCTGGAGATCCGCAGCGAGCGGCTGCCCCAGCTCATCGAGTGGCTGGAAGACGGCACCGTCGACCTGTCGCTGCTGTGGGACTACGCGTGGCGGCGGCTCGACGCGGCACAGCTCGACCTCACCGAGATCTTCGTCGATCCCACCGTGCTCCTGGTGTCCAGCGAGCACCGGCTGGCCCGCAGGCGACGGGTGGCCATCGCCGATCTGGCCGACGAGAGCTGGGTGGTCCGGCTGGACCACCCGGTGGTCGAGGTGCTGCAGCGCGCCGCGGTGGCGGCCGGGTTCGAGCCGAAGGTGTCGTTCCGGGCCAACGACTACCAGGAGGCGCAGGCCATGGTGGGCATCGGTTTCGGTGTGGCGCTGGCCCCGCGGACCGCCGTGCTGAACCGGCTGCCCAACGTCCGCGTGATCGCGCTCGAGGGCGTGGCGGCCCGCCGGGTCCTCGTCGGCCACCGTCGGGACCGGGTCGACTCGCCCGCCGAGGCGGCGTTCCACAAGCTGCTGGTCGAGGTCGGCGGCAGCTACCGCCCCGAATGAGCATTTGAAGCACCGCTACACGGTCCTGTTCGGATGCGTGCTGGTGCTTCAGCCTCCCCGCCGTCAACCTGGGTGCAGTCCACCTGACACGCTCACCGAGGAGGCGTCCGGATATGCAGCTCGAGGACATCGACCTGGCGACCTGGATCGACCGGAGCGAGACCGCCGCCGACACCGTCACCCCCACCCCCGTCCGCGCCCTGGCCGCCACCCTGGACCACCCGGTCGCCCCGGTGCCGGACGGAACGCCGCTGCCGCCGCTGTGGCACTGGCTCTACTTCCTCCCCGTGCACCGGCAGTCGGAGATCGGGCCGGACGGGCACGCCCGTCGCGGCGGCTTCCTGCCCCCGGTCGAACTGCCGCGCCGCATGTGGGCAGGGGGGCGGTTCGAGTTCCGCGCTCCGATCCGGGTCGGCGACCCCATCGTGCGCACGTCGACCATCGAGAACGTCACCAGCAAGGTCGGGCGCACCGGCCCGCTGGTCTTCGTCACCGTGCGCCACGAGGTCCGCGCGGGCGGCGCGCCCGAGCCTGCGCTGCTCGAGTTCCACGACATCGTCTACCGGGCCGAGCGCCGCCCCGACGAGGTCGAACCCGCCCCCACCCCGGCCCGCACCGGCGCGCCCTGGCAGCGCCGGATCGTGCCCGACGACGTGCTGCTGTTCCGCTACTCGGCCCTGACCTTCAACGGGCACCGCATCCACTACGACCGGCGCTACGTGACCGAGGTCGAGGGCTACCCCGGCCTCATCGTGCACGGCCCGCTGCTGGCCACCCTGCTGCTGGACCTGGTGCGCCGCAACGCCCCGGAGGCCGAGGTCACCGCGTTCCGGTTCCGGGCCGTGCGCCCGACCTTCGACCTGCACCCCTTCCAGGTCAACGGCGAACCGCAGGCGGACGGCACCGTCCGGCTGTGGGCGCAGGACCACGACGGCTTCCTCACCATGGACGCCTCGGCGACGCTGCGCGGACAGGTGTGACGTGCAACCGCTCAGCGGCCTGACCGTCGTCACCCTCGAACACGCCATCGCGGGCCCGTTCGCCACCCGGCAGCTGGCCGACCTCGGCGCCCGCGTGATCAAGATCGAGCGCCCGGGCTCCGGCGACTTCGCCCGCGGCTACGACACCCGCGTGCGCGGCTTGGCGTCGCACTTCGTCTGGACCAACCGCTCCAAGCAAAGCGTCACCTTGGACGTCAAGCACCCGGACGCGGCCAAGGCGTTGGAGCGCCTGGTGCTGGACCAGGCCGACGTCGTGGTGCAGAACCTGGCGCCCGGCGCCGCAGCCCGCCTCGGCCTGGGCTACGAGCGGCTGGCGGGGATGAAGCCGGAGATCATCGTCTGCGACATCTCCGGTTACGGCGCCGATGGCCCTTACCGCGACCGCAAGGCCTACGACCTGCTCATCCAGAGCGAGGCGGGCTTCCTCTCGGTCACCGGCACGCCCGACGAGCCGGTCAAGGCCGGACCCTCGATCGCGGACATCGCCGCAGGCATGTACGCCTACACCAACATCCTGGCCGCGCTGCTGGAGCGCGGGCGCACCGGGCGCGGCCGCCACATCGACGTGTCGATGCTGGAAGCGCTCACAGAGTGGACCTCCTACCCGCTCTACTACGCGTTCGACGGGGCCGCGCCGCCCCCGCGGACCGGCGCCGCGCACGCCACGATCTACCCGTACGGCCCGTTCCCCACCGGCGACGGCGGCACCGTGATGCTGGGCCTGCAGAACGAGCGCGAGTGGGTCAACTTCTGCGACGTCGTGCTGCAGCGCCCCGAGCTGGCCACCGATCCGCGGTTCGTCGGCAACGCCAACCGGGTGGCCGAGCGGGACGCGCTGCGCGCGCTCATCGTGGCCGCGTTCGCCCTGCTGAGTACCCCCGCGGTGCTCGAACGGCTGGAGACCGCGAAGATCGCCAACGCCCGGGTGAACACGATGCACGACGTGTGGGCGCACCCCCAGTTGGCCGCCCGCGGCCGTTGGCGCGAGGTGGGCACGTCCGCGGGCCCGGTGCCCGCGCTGCTGCCCCCCGGCAGCTGGGACGTCGAGCCCCGGATGGACCCGGTGCCCGCGCTGGGTGAGCACACCGACGTCGTGCTGGCCGAGCTGGGCTACGACGTCCACGAGATCGACGCCCTGCACGCCGCCGGGGCGGTCTGAGATGGCCGCCCCCCGCACCTCCCTGTCCGCGCCCGGCGACCGGCCGGAGCGCTCCGCGAGGGCGTCGGCCACCCGCGCACACCGCTGAACTCGTTCCGATCGGAGAACCGCCATGCCGTCCACGATCATCGACTCCACGATCTTCCAGGGCATCTTCACCACCGACGAGATGCGCCGCGTCTGGTCCGACGAGAACCGCACCGAGAAGTACCTGGACATCGAGGCCGCGTTGGCCAAGGTGCAGGCCGAGCTCGGGCTCATCCCGGCCGAGGCCGCCCAGGAGATCATCGGCCACTGCCGCCTGGACCAGATCGACCTGCCCCGGCTGCGTGAGCAGACCGAACGCATCGGCTACCCGATCCTCGGCGTGGTCACCCAGATCAACCAGCTGTGCCGCGACGGCCTCGGCGAGTACGTGCACTGGGGCGCCACCACGCAGGACATCACCGACACCGCCACCGTGCTGCAGATCCGCGAAGCGCTGGACCTGGTCGACGCCGAGCTCACGGCGATCTCCGCCGGGCTCGCCGCGCTGGCCAAGGAGCACCGCGACACCCCGATGATCGGGCGCAGCAACCTGCAGCAGGCCATCCCGATCACCTTCGGCTACAAGATGGCCGGGCTGCTGTCGGCGATCGAGCGGCACCGGGAACGACTGACCCAGCTCCGTGAGCGGGTGCTGGTCGGCGAGTTCGCGGGCGCCGCGGGCACGCTGGCCTCCCTCGAGGTCGGCGCGTTGGAGACGCAGGCCGAGCTGTGCGCCGAGCTGGGCCTGGCCCAGCCGGTGATCGCCTGGCACACCATCCGCGACAACATCGCCGAGGTCGGCACGTTCCTCGGGCTGGTCGGCGGCACCCTCGGCAAGCTCAGCACCGACGTCAAGCTGATGATGCAGACGGAGGTCGGCGAGGTCTACGAGCCCTACGCGCACGGGCGCGGCTCGTCGAGCACGATGCCGCAGAAGCGCAACCCGATCTCCAGCTGCTACATCCACGCCGCCATCTCCGTGGTGCGCCAGCACGCCGCCGCGCTGATGGACGCGATGGTCGCCGACCACGAGCGCTCCACCGGCCCCTGGGAGATCGAGTGGATCGTGCTGCCCGAGGCGTTCTGCCTGATGGCAGGCGCGCTCAAGCAGGCGCGGGCTGTCGTCGAGGGCCTCGAGGTCGACGCCGTGGCGATGCGCCGCAACATCGACCTGACCGGCGGCCTGGTGATGAGCGAAGCCGTGATGATGGGGCTCGGCCCCTACATCGGCCGCGAGTACGCCCACGACCTGGTCTACGACCTGTGCCGCGCCGCGGTCACCACCGGCCGCCCGCTGCTGGACCTGCTCACCGAGCACCCGGAGATCAGCGCGCACCTCGACCGCGACGCGCTGGTGAAGCTGTGCGACCCGGCCAACTATCTCGGGCAGGCCGGGGTGATGGTGGATCGCGTGCTCGACCGGCTGTCGCCGTCATGAACGCCGCATCGGGCCGGGTGGTGCCTTGCGTGCTGATGCGGGCCGGTACCTCGCGCGGCCCGTTCTTCCTGCGCGAGTGGCTGCCCGCCGACGACCGCGCCCGCGACGAGGCCCTCATCGGCGCCATCGGCGCCTCCGACGAGCTCGGCCTCGACGGCGTCGGCGGCGGCAGCACGCTGACCAGCAAGGTCGCCATCGTCTCCCGGTCCAGCCGACCCGGATGCGACGTGGACTACCTGTTCGCCCAGGTCGGCGTCGGGCAGCGGTCGGTCGACACCAGCCCCAACTGCGGCAACATGCTGGCGGGCGTCGGCCCGTTCGCCATCGAGCAAGGCCTCGTGGCCGCCGCGGACGGCACCACGACCGTGCGCGTGCACAACGTCAACACCGGCGCCCGCATCGAGGCCACCGTGGCCACGCCCGGAGGCCGGGTCAGCTACGACGGCGACACCCGCATCGACGGCGTGGCGGGCACCGCGGCCCCGATCCGGCTCAACTTCCTCGACGCGTGGGGCTCCACGACCGGTGCGGTGTTCCCGACCGGTAAACGCACCGACGTGATCGACGGGATCGAGGTCACGTGCATCGACGCCGCCATGCCGCTCATGATCGCCCGGGCCCGCGACCTCGGCGTCGACGCCCGCGCGACCCCCGAGCGCCTCAACGCCGACGTCCAGCTGCTGGACCGCCTGGAGTCACTGCGGCGCAAGGCAGGCCTGCTGATGGGGCTGGGCGACGTCACCGATCTCGTCATCCCCAAACCGGTCCTGGTCGACGACGGGGACGACGAGCACAGCATCACCTCGCGCTACTTCACCCCGCACCGCTGCCACACCTCGCACGCGGCCACCGGCGCGATCGGGGTGGCCACGGCCTTCGCGCTGCCGGGCACGGTCGCGGGCAGCGTCGACGGCGCGCTCGCGCGAAGCGCCGGGCTCCACGACGTCACCGTGCTGCACCCGCAGGGCCGCATCGACGTGCAGGTCCGGCTCGATGGCACCGGGCGCGAACTGGCCGTCACCCAGGCGTCGCTGGTCCGGACGGCCCGCAAGATCCTGCAAGGTGAGCTGCACCTGCCGGGCTACGTCTTCTCCACCCCCATCGCGCCCGTGCCCGCGTCCCCCGCCCGGCCCGTCACGATCATCGTCCCGACCGCGTCGGGCGGCGCGAACGACGTCATCGCCCGCGCGATCGCCCGCGGGCTCGGTCCCCGTCTCGGCAGGGCCGTCACCGTCGACAACCGCTCCGGCGCCCACGGCTCCGTCGCCGCCGAGTACGTCGCCCGGGCCCGGCCCGACGGGCACACGCTGCTGCTCGGCTACATCGCGACCCACGCCCTGAACCCCGCCCTGCAGCGACTCGACTACGACCCCGTCGCCGACTTCGCCCCGCTAGGGCTGATCGGATCGTCCCCGACCGTGCTGGTCACCCCGGCCGACGGGCCGGGCGCGACGGTCGAAGAGCTCCTCGCGAAGCTCGAGGCCGATCCGGGCCGCTACCGCTACGCGTCGGCGGGCGACGGCACCGCGCCGCACCTCGCCGCCGAGCTCTTCGCGCTGGAGGCGGGCGTGAAGCTGGGCGCGATGACCTACGACGGCTCCGCACCCGCTCTCGACGCCATCGTCGGCGGACAGGCGGACATCATGTTCGCCAGCCTGTTCAGCGCCCAGCCGTGGATCGACACCGGACGGCTCCGGGCACTCGCCGTAGCAGGCGGCCACCGCATCCGCCAGCTTCCCACCGTGCCGACGCTGCGCGAAGCAGGCCTGGACACGGTCGACATCACCCAGTGGTACGCGCTCTTCGCCCCGGCGAGGACCCCTCGGCCCGTTGCCGAAGAGCTCACCGCCGCCCTGAAGCTGGTCCTCGGCGACCCCCGGTCGGTACGACAGATCGCCGAGCACGGCGTCACCGTCGACGTGGGGGGCGCCGACCAGCTCGGCGCGCTCGTGGCCTGCGAGCTGGCCAAGTGGACCGACGTCGTCGATCGCGCCGGCTTGGCGTCCGGGAACCGTTACCGGGCGCAACGGACGAACGGCAGCCCGGCTACGGACCCGGTCGGGGCGGCGCCGGGGCCGATGCCACCGCGGTGATGGCGTCGGTCGCCTCTTGGAGTGAGCTCAACCAGACGATCCTCGGTCCGGTCGGGACGCCTGCCCACCCGGGGCCGCCGATGAAGATGCGGAAGCCGGGTCGGGTGCGGGGCAGCGCCGTCAGCAGGTCGGGATCGGCGGTGTCCGACAGTTGGGACCACAGCAGCAGCGCGGCGGGTGCGGTGCGGCGGATGGCGGCGACCAGCGCATCCGCAGGCAGGTCGGGGCCCAGCGACCGGCAGGTCACCCCGCGCTGAGCGAGGGTCGCGGAGAGCACGACGATGGGCAGCTGGTGCTGGTCCCCGGCCATCCCGGCGAGCAGGACCGGCCGCGTCGTCGTGGTCGGGGTGGCGGCGGCCAGCGCGCTGAACACCCCGGTCACGCAGTTGCTGAGCAGGTGCTCGATCTCGATGCCCGTGCCGGTGTCGGCCCAGCGTTGGGCGATCGCCACCAGTACCGGTCGCACCGCGACGTCCCAGGTGGCCTGTGCGCCCAAGGCGGTGATCGATTCGTTGAGCAGGCGGCGAACCGCGTCGGCGTCGAGGGCGGTCGCGGCCCGGGCCAGGCCGCGGGCATGCCACCCGGCGTCGGGAAGGGGCGGCTCCGACCTGTCACCTTGCCGGGTCTGAAGCGTGGTCTCGGCTGCGTCGGGGATCGGTAAGGGAGTGCTGAGGGCGTAGCTGGCGGCGGCGGCCGGGGTGGCGCCGTGCAGGAGCGCGTCGCGCATCAGTTCGAGGCGGGCGACGTCATCGGCGCTGTAGCGGCGGTGCTTGCCGGGGGCGTGGTGGGCAGGGCCGATGCCGTAGCGACGGTCCCAGGTGCGCAGGGTGGCGGGTGCGATGCCGAGCTTGCGCGCCACCGCCGCAACGCTCAGCTGCGGCATGTCGGGGGCGGCCACTTCGCGTCGGTCAGGGCCGGGTGTGGAGGTCGGCGGCGGGATGAGTACGCACGAAGCGGGGAGCCGGGGCTGGGAGCTGCACACCTCATCGTGGGGTCACCAGGTGATCCCGGCAATTCAGCCCTGTGACCCGATCGGAGTTGTGAACAACCTTTGGCGCGTTTATGGTGGGTTGCGGCCAGCCCCATGGGGGGGCGGCTGCAGCCGAGGGGGATGACGAGCATGGCGGACACCCACAGGCTCCCGCGGCCGGTCACCGAGGTCTGGGACTGGCAGTTGCACGGTGCGTGCCGGGATCTGGACAGCTCGCTTTTCTTCCACCCGGAGAACGAGCGTGGCCCGGCCCGCGCGGGCCGGGAGGCGCGCGCGAAGCAGATCTGCCGCAGCTGCCCGGTCATCCAGCAGTGCCGTGCGCACTCGCTCGCCG
>Ga0207674_10009874_pt1 | contig 10860 bp, 6 predicted proteins | sample KBSCornC72_FD_184303 | JGI IMG/M metagenome (GOLD analysis project Ga0207674, IMG submission 184303) | Corn rhizosphere microbial communities from Kellogg Biological Station, Michigan, USA - KBS Corn C7-2 (SPAdes) (version 2) | ecosystem: Host-associated > Plants > Roots > Rhizosphere > Soil ...
GATTCCGAGCGCATCGAGCCGTTCGCGCCGACGCTGCACCTTTCGTTCGAGCTGAAGCAGACGCTTCGCTACGGCGAAAACCCGCAGCAGGGCGGCGCGCTCTACGTCGAGCAGCACGTGCCGGCCGGCACGGTCGCGAGCGCGCGCGTGCTCGCGGGCAAGGAGCTTTCGTACAACAACATCGCCGACGCCGACGCCGCGCTCGAATGCGTCAAGGCGTTCCGCAAGACGCCGGCGTGCGTGATCGTCAAGCATTCCAATCCGTGCGGCGTCGCGCTCGGCACCGACCTCGGCGAGGCCTACGAGCACGCATACGCGTGCGATCCGGTCTCGGCGTTCGGCGGCATCGTCGCATTCAACCGCACGCTCGACGCCGACACCGCCGCGCGCATCATCAAGCGCCAGTTCGTCGAGGTCGTCATCGCGCCCGACATCGAGCCCGGCGCGCTCGCGACGCTCAACGCAAAGCCCAATGTGCGCGTGCTCGCGAGCGGCGCCTGGGACGAGAACCCGTCCTCGTCGCTCGATTTCCGCCGCATCTCGGGCGGCCTCCTCGTGCAGGACACCGACCGCGACACGCTGCTGATGACGGATCTCAAGGTCGTCTCCAGGCGCGTGCCCGACGCGGTCGAGCTTCGCGATCTCCTGTTCGCATGGCACGTCGCGATGTTCGTGAAGTCGAACGCGATCGTCTACGCGCGCGAAGGCCGCACGGTCGGCATCGGCGCCGGCCAGATGAGCCGCGTCGTCAGCGCGAAGATCGCGGCGATGAAGGCGGCCGAGGCCGGCCTCGAGGTGCGCGGCTGCGGCATGGCGTCGGACGCGTTCTTCCCGTTCCGCGACGGCATCGACGCGGCGGCCGAAGCGGGCATCCGCGCCGTGATCCAGCCGGGCGGCTCGATGCGCGACGACGAAGTCATCACGGCGGCCGACGAGCACGGCATGGCGATGGTGTTCACGGGCGTCAGGCATTTCCGGCATTGATTGGCGCGATCCATTCCACGCCGTCCCGGCGCAGGCCGGGACCCAGCTCTGCAAAACCGGATTCCGGCCTTCGCCGGAATGACGACGCAAGAAAGACGAATCCATGAAACTCCTCGTCATCGGCTCCGGCGGCCGCGAGCACGCGCTTGCGTGGCGCCTCAAGCAGTCGCCGCGCGTCGACGAAGTGATCGTCGCGCCCGGCAACGCCGGCACCGCGCGCGAGCCCGGTCTGCGCAACGCCGATGTCGCCGCGACCGACATCGAGGGCCTGCTGGCGCTCGTCGAACGCGAGAACATCGATCTCACGGTCGTCGGGCCCGAGGCGCCGCTCGTCGCGGGCGTCGTCGACCGCTTCCGCGCCGCCGGCCTGAAGTGTTTCGGCCCGACGCGGATCGCCGCGCAGCTCGAAGGCTCGAAGGCGTTCGCCAAGGATTTCCTGCACCGCCACAACATCCCCACCGCCGCGTACGAAGTCTTCACGGATCTGGATCCGGCGCTCGCCTACGTGCGCCGCCGCGGCGCGCCGATCGTCGTCAAGGCCGACGGTCTCGCGGCCGGCAAGGGTGTCATCGTCGCGCTGACGCTCGCCGACGCCGAGCAGGCGCTGCGCGACATGCTCGGCGCGCACGCGTTCGGCGATGCGTCGGCGCGCGTCGTCATCGAGGAGTTCCTCGACGGCGAGGAAGCGAGCTATATCGTCATGAGCGACGGGCAGAGCTTCGTGCCGATGGCGACGAGCCAGGACCACAAGCGCCGCGACGAAGGCGACCTCGGCCCGAACACCGGCGGCATGGGCGCGTATTCGCCGGCGCCGGTCGTGACGAAAGCGGTCGACCAGCGCATCGTCGACGAAGTCATCCGCCCGACGCTCGAAGGCATGGCCGCCGAGGGCGCGCCGTTCACGGGTTTCCTCTACGCCGGCCTCATGATCGGCCGCGACGGCGCGCCGAAGGTCATCGAGTTCAACGTGCGCTTCGGCGATCCGGAGACGCAGCCGATCATGCTGCGGCTCGAATCGGACCTCGCCGAGCTCGTGCTCGCCGCGCTCGACGGCGATCTCGCCGGACGCAGCGCGCGCTGGGATCCGCGGGCCGCGATCGGCGTCGTGATCGCCGCGCACGGCTATCCCGGCAAGGTGCGCAACGGCGATGCGATCTCCGGGCTCGACGATGCGGTCGGCGATGGCGTCAAGGTGTTCCACGCCGGCACGCGCGAAGAGGACGGCAACATCGTCAGCGCCGGCGGCCGCGTGCTGACCGTGTGCGCGATCGGCGACGATCTCGGCGTTGCGCGCGAGCGCGCCTACGACGCGGCGCGGCGCATTCGCCTGGACGGTTCATTCTATCGGCGCGACATCGCGCATCGCGCGTTGCGCAAGTAAGTCTCATCCGGTCGTTCGCGCAAAAGCGCGAACCCGCCGGTTTATCCGATGGCGCGGCCGAAAGGCGCTGCGTCCCCGCTTTTGCGGGGACGACGAAGACTACTGCAGCGCGCCCTTGGAACCGGCCGACGGCCGCTCGGGCTTCAGTATCGTGCTCATCGGCGGCCACGGCCGGTCCGGCAGCTTTTTCGCCTGGAACTGCTGCAGGAAATCGCGATAGCCCGGCAGCTCGCCCTTGTGGCCGTTGCGCACGAGCACGAACATCGCGCCCTGCTGGATCTTCACGGCATCGTCCCACTTGCCGTTCGCGGCGAGCGCGAGCGCGTACGCTTCGGCGATCGGCGCGGCGTCGCTCTGGTGGTAGAGCTTGTCGCCGTAGTCGAGCGCCATGCGCTTCTCCTCGGCGTTGCTCGCGGGGCAGGTCGCGGTCAGTCGCACGAAGAGCTGCATGAGGATGCCGTTGCGCGCGTCCTTGGCGAGCGCGCCGTTGAGCTCGCGGATCCCGGTCGTGCACTTGCCGGCGGAGACCTCGGCGGCCATCAGGCGCGTCCAGGCTTCGGTGTCGCCGGGCGTGGCCTGCGTCAGCTTGCGGTAGCGCTCGGCTGCGTCGTCGTAGCGGCCGTTGCGCATCAGGACATTGCCGAGCGCGATCTGCGCGTCGGACTTCGCGTCGATCGAGATCGACTTCTCGTACGCATCCTGCGCGCCGCGATCGTCGTTCGACATCTCGAGCACGCGCCCGAGCACGGCCCATGCGGCCGGGTCGCGCGGGTTCGCATCGATGGCCGACTGCGCGCGCGCCTTCGCCTGCGCGAGATTGCCGGCGGCCGCTTCGACGCGAGCGTACGTGTAGAGCAGCTCCGAATCGTTCGGGCGCGAGCGCATCGCGCTTTCGAGCTTCTGCCGCGCGGCGTCGTACTGGCCCGTCTCGAACAGAAACTCGGCTTCGCGCGCCGGCGTCAGCGAGCGCATCGCGGCCGTCGACACGCCCGAGGGCGCAGCCGCGTTCTTGTCCGGGGCCTCGGCCTGTGCCGGGGCAGGCGGCGGCGCGGTGACCTGGGTCTTCACGAGACCGATCATGATCGGATCGCCGAGCGCCGGTGCGCCGTCGCCGACCTTCGCGCGCGCCTCGGCTGCGGCCGTTGCGTTGCCGGCGCCGGTATAAGCGTCGGCGAGCTGCGCATAGAGCTTGGTCGCCTTGGGATCGTTCGCGAGCGCCTTCTTCGTCGCCTCGATCGATTCGGCGTAGCGCTTCTGCCTGAGATCGATCTCGCCGAGCATCGCGTACGACACCGCATCGGGCGGATTGCCCTTCGTGTAATCGGTCAGGAGCTTCTTCGCGCTGTCCAGATCGCCCTGCTCGATCCGGATGTTGACCAGCGCCATGCGCATCGGCAGGTAGTTCTGGTCGATCGCGAACGCCTTCTCGAAGTACTGCTGCGCGGCCGCGTTCTGCTTCTGCATGCGCGCGACGATGCCCTGCGAGTAGGTCCAGCGCGCGTCCTTCGGCGCCAGCGCGGCGGCATCGTCGAGCGCGACTGCCGCTTCGCCGTAGAAGCCGCTCTGCGCGTAGAACGAGCCGAGCAGCGCGTACGCGCCGGCGAGCTTGTCGCCGACCAGCGTCGGCTTCATCTTCTCGAACTCGATGCGCGCGTCGCGCAGCTGCTTGGCCTGATCGGCGGGCAGCTTCGAAAGATCGGGCACCGGCACCGGCTTGACGAGGGCGTCTTGGGCGAACGCGGGCGCCGCGACGAGGAGCGCGGATGCCGCCAGCGCGGCCGCGAGCAGCTTCGAAACGAAAGGTTTTGCCATCGGGAGTTCGGTATTTGCGGCGAAAAAGGACGCGCAGTTTACCCGCTCGGCGCGTTCGGGGTCGGAACGAGCCTCGGACCGCATCCCGGAGCGCGAGTTCACGCGATCGGACCGCCGCGGCGCGCATGCGCCCGCCGCGGCCGCTCTGGTAGATTCAGCCGTCCGCCGCGGGGAGCGTCATGTCGGGACAGAACCAGTTCGCGCTGCTCGGCCAGCGGCGCTTCGCGCCGTTCTTCGCGACCCAGGCGCTCGGCGCGTTCAACGACAACGCGTTCCGCAACGCGCTGGTCGTGCTGGTCGGCTTCCACATGGGGCTCGACGAGGGCGCGGTCGGCTTCTACTCGAACATCGCGCCGGCGCTGTTCATCCTGCCGTTCTTCCTGTTCTCGGCCACCTCGGGCCAGCTCGCCGAGAAGTTCGAGAAGACGCGCATCATCCGCTTCGTGAAGCTGTTCGAGATCGCGGCGATGGCGCTGGCGTCGATCGCGTTCTGGCGGCACAGCCTCTGGCTGATGCTGACCGTGCTGTTCCTGATGGGGCTCCACTCGACGCTGTTCGGCCCGATCAAGTACGCGATCCTGCCGCAGATGCTGCATCGCGAGGAGCTCGTCGGCGGCAACGCGCTGGTCGAGACCGGCACGTCGCTCGCGATCCTGATCGGCATGATCGCCGGCGGCTCGGCGATGGCGGGCGCGGGACCGGCCGCGGCGTCGATCCTCGTGCTCGCGATCGCGGTGGCAGGTTATCTCGTCTGCCGCGCGATTCCGCCGGCGCCGCCGACCGCGCCCGACCTCCGGTTCAACTGGAATCCGTTCACGGAAACCGTGCGCGTGCTCGGCTTCGTGACCAAGGACCGCACCGTGTTCAACTCGGTGCTCGGCATCTCGTGGTTCTGGTTCTTCGGCGGCGTCTTCACGATGCAGCTGCCGAACTACACGAAAATCTTCCTCGGCGGCACGGAATCGGTGTCGATCCTGGTGCTCGCCCTCTTCTCGATCGGCGTCGGCGCGGGCTCGCTCCTTTGCGAGAAGCTGTCGGGACGCCGCGTCGAGATCGGCCTCGTGCCGTTCGGCTCGATCGGGCTCACGCTGTTCGGCATCGATCTCTTTTTCGCGCGGCCGGAAGCCGCGATGCTGCACGAGCTCTCGGCATACGCGTTCCTCGCCGCGCCCGGCAGCTGGCGCATCGTCGCCGACTTCGTCCTCGTCGGCGTCTTCGCGGGCTTCTACATCGTGCCGCTGTTCGCGCTCGTGCAGAGCCGCGCGCCGAAGAGCGAGCTCTCGCGCGTGATCGCCGGCAACAACATCATCAACGCGCTCTTCATCGTCGCGGCAGCCGCGTTCGGCATCGGGCTCGGCGCGGCCGGGCTCTCGATCCCGCAGATCTTCCTCGTCGCCGCGATCCTCAACGCCGCGGTCGCGATCTACATCTACACGCTCGTGCCCGAGTTCCTGATGCGGTTCCTCTCGTGGCTGATCGTGAGCGTGCTCTACCGCATCCGCGTCGAAGGCATCGAGAACGTACCGGAGGAAGGGCCCGCGGTGCTCGTCGCGAACCACGTCAGCTTCATGGATCCCCTGATCATCAACGCGGCGACGCGACGGCCGCCGCGCTTCGTCATGTACTACAAGATCTTCAACATCCCGGTGCTGCGCTTCATCTTCCGCACCGCGAAGGCGATCCCGATCGCGGGCCGCAAGGAGGACGAGGCGCTGATGGAGCGCGCATTCGCCGAAGTCGACAGGACGCTCGCCGACGGCGGCCTCGTCTGCATCTTCCCCGAAGGCGGCATCACGCGTGACGGCGAGATCATGCCGTTCCGGCCCGGCATCGAGCGCATCCTCGCGACGCGCGCGGTGCCGGTGGTGCCGATTGCACTCCGCGGGCTCTGGGGCTCGGTGTTCAGCCGCCGGGATTCGACGCTCGGGCGCATGCGCTTGCCGCGGCGATTCCGCGCGCATATCGAGGTCGCGATCGGTCCGCCCGTTCCGCCCGGAGAGGCCACCGCGGCCGTGCTCGAAGCGCGCGTGCGCGCATTCCGCGGAACGATGGCGTGAGCGCGCCGAAGCGGTTGCTGCTGCTCAGCGTCTCGGCCGGCGCCGGCCACGTGCGCGCGGCCGAAGCGCTGCGCGCGGCGGCGGCGGAAGCGGGCCTCGTCGCCGAGCATCTCGACGTGATGGATTTCGTCTCGTCGGCGTTCCGCGCGCTTTACACCGATTTCTACCTGAAGCTCGTCGAGCATCACCCGTCGATGTGGGCGATGCTCTATCGCATCATGGATCGCACGCCGCCGAGCACGCCGCTCGCGCGCGTGCGCCGCGCGATCGAGCGGCTCAACACGCTGAGGCTCCGCAAGGCCATCGCGGCGTTCGCACCCGATGCCGTCGTCTGCACGCACTTCCTGCCGGCCGAGCTCCTGATGCGCGAACGCGCGCGCGGCCGCGTGACCTGCCCGGTCTATGTGCAGATCACCGATTTCGACCTGCACGGCATGTGGATCGTGCCCGACATGGCCGGCTATTTCGCCGCGAGCGATGAAGTTGCGTTCCGCGCGCACGCACGCGGCATCGCGCGCGCGAACACGCACGTGACCGGCATTCCGATCATGCCGGCGTTCTCCGAGCCGCTTTCGCGTATTTCATGCGCGATCGATGCGGGCCTCGACGCGAAACGCACGACGATCCTCCTGATGGGCGGCGGCGCGGGGCTCGGCGGACTCGACGACGTCGCCGCGCGCCTCATCGCGCTCGACGGCGATTTCCAGCTGATCGCGCTCGCCGGCCGCAACGCCGACATGCTGAAGCGGCTCGAAGCGCTCGCGAAGCGGCACCCGGGGCGGCTTGTCGCGCACGGCTTTACAAATCGCGTCGAACGGCTGATGGCCGCGTCCGATCTCGTCATCACGAAGCCGGGCGGCCTCACCACGTCGGAATGCCTCGCGATGGGCCTCCCGATGATCGTGCATGCGCCGATCCCGGGGCAGGAAGAGCGCAATTGCGATTACCTGCTCGAGCAGGGCGCGGCACTGAAGGCGATCGATGCGAGCGCGCTCGAATGGCGCGTACGTCAGCTCGTCGCGCAGCCCGAACGGCTCGCCGCAATGGCGGCGCGCGCGCGGTCGCAGGGTCACCCGCATGCGGCGCGCGACGTCGTGCGCATCGTCGCCGGCGCCGCCTGATCGGCTGCACGCAACCATTGCAACACGCTGCATCGGCGGGCGATAGACGAATCATTTAGTACGAAGATCGTCGTTTACAAAGGATAAAAGCGGGACTATGCTCGGCCGGCATCCACCGCATAAGGCAACCGGCCATGAAAACGATTCTTGCGCTCGCCGTCGCGCTTTCGATGGCAGTCCTGGCGCCCTGCACCGCCAAGGAGAACTACCACGAGAAGCAGGTCAACGCGGACACGAAGGAAGCGTTCGCCGACATCTCGCAGAACGTCCGCCGCGAGATGGATCACGGCGGGAAATACGAGTTCGTCCCGCCCGACGAGCGCGTCAAGATCGACAAGAGCTTCGGCGAAATGAACGCGCTCTTCGACCAGTACGGCAGCGTCTCGGCGATGAACCAGGACGCGAAGGTCAAGCTATTCAACGATCAGGAAGTCGTCAATTCGATCCTGACCAAGCGTGATCGCGACCGCGTGATCTGCACGAACAAGGCGCCGATCGGCTCGCACATTCCGCAGACGAGCTGCCACACGTACGCGCAGGAAGTCGAGGCGCGCCAGCAGACGCAGAAGCAGATGACCGACTGGAAGGTCATGGGCTGCGCCGGCACGTCGTCGGGCCGCGGCGTCGCGACACAGGCGCCGATCGCGTGCTCGTACCGCACGAACGGCGATGGCGGCATGGGCGCCGCGGGCCGTTAGAAAAAGCGCGTCGCGCGCCCGGTTCCGACCGGCATCGATTCGGCGATAATCGAGCGACTCCCCGGGGAGTAGTCTCGATGGATACCGATGTCCTCATCGTCGGTGCCGGTCCGACGGGCCTGATGCTGGCGAACCAGCTCGCGCGTCGCGGCGTGCGCCATCTCCTGATCGACCGCCACGGCGGTCCCGCGCGCGAGACGCGCGCGCTCGGCGTGCAGGCGCGCACGCTCGAGATCTACCAGAAGCTCGGCATCATCGAGCGTGCGCTCGAGCTCGGCAAACCGGGCCACGGCGCGAACCTCTGGGCCAACGGCGTCCTCAAGGGTCACGTGCCGCTCGGCGACGCCGGGCGCGAGATCACGCCGTATCCGTACATCCTGATCCTCGGCCAGGACGACAACGAACGCATCATGGGCGAGCGCCTGCGCGCGCTCGGCGGCGCGGTGCAGTGGAACACGGAGCTCGTCGCGCTCGAGCAGCGCGCCGATCGCGTCGCCGCGACGCTGAAGCAGCCCGACGGCACGACGCGCACGCTCGAAGCGGCCTGGGTCGCGGGCTGCGACGGCGCGCGCAGCGCCGTCCGCGAGCTCAATGCGATCGCATTCCCCGGCGCGCCGTACGAGCACGTCTTCTTCGTCGCCGACGTCGAGATGACCGGCACGATGGTCCCGGACGAGGTCAACGTCTATCTCTGGAAGAGCGGCTTCCATCTCTTCTTTCCGATGCGCGGCACCGATCACTGGCGCATCGTCGGCATCGTGCCGGCGGCGCTGCGCGGCAAGGACAACCTCGCGTTCGATGCGGTCCTGCCGTCGATCCGCGGCGAGGCCGGCTCGGCGCTCCGGTTCAAACAGTGCTCGTGGTTCTCGACGTACCGCATCCACCATCGCGCGGCCGCCGAGTTCCGCAAGGGCCGCTGCTTCGTGCTCGGGGACGCCGCGCACATCCACAGCCCGGTCGGCGCGCAGGGCATGAACACGGGACTCCAGGACGCGTACAACCTCGCCTGGAAGCTCGCGCTCGTCGTCGCGGGCAAGGCCGACACCGCGCTGATCGATACCTACGCGGCCGAGCGCATGCCGGTCGCGCAGGCGCTGCTGCGCAGCACCGATGAAGGTTTCAAGTTCATCGTGTCCGACAGCGCATTCGCAGGACTCATGCGCACGCAGATCGTCGCGCGGGTCGCCGGGTTCGCGATGATGTTCCGGCGCGTGCAGCTCGCTGCGTTCCGCACGGTGTCGCAGACGGGCATCCATTATCGCAAGAGCCCGCTCTCCGACGGCACGCTTCCCGACGATGCGCCGCAAAGCGGCGATCGCTTTCCGTGGCTGAAGCTCGTCCTCGACAACGGCGGTGCGGTCGAGGATCTCTTCGCGACGCTCGACGACATGCGATTCCACCTGCTCGCGTTCGGGCAGCCGCTGCCGATCGGACTGCCCGACTTCGGCGCCCTCCTCGCGACGCACGAAGTGCCTGCCGGCGGCGCGAACGACGCCGCGCTCGATCGGGCGCGGATCCCGCGCCCGTCGTTCTACCTCGTGCGCCCGGACGGCTACGTCGGGCTTTGCGGCAGCACGCTCGACGCCGACTCCGTGACGAGCTATTTCGCGGAAACGTTGCACATGCGTTGATGCGCGGTCAGTCGAAAGAGCCGGCGAAGATCGGGTCGACGACGCCGCCGTCCTGGATCTCGTAGGCGCCGAGGTCCATTGATCCCCAGCCGTTCTGAACGGCCGCGAGATCGACATCGCGCGGAAAGCCGTCGAGATCGAAGCGCGGCGGGTACGGCTCCGGCAGCGGCGCGAAATCGACGCCGAGCGAGGTCGGCTGCAGGCGATAGTCGATCTCGTCGACGAACGTCGGCGAACCTTGCACCACGTCGTCGCTTGCCGGCAGCGTGCCGATGTCGTTCGAGAGCACGTAGTGGACCCACGGGGGGAACACGAGCCCGTCGACGGTGCCGCGGCCGAGCTGATCGACGATGCTGTCCGTCAGCGAGAAGTCCGCGACCTGGCCGTGGATCACGTCGGCCGCGCCGAGCGCGTTGCCGGCGAAGGTGCAGCTGTCGACGAGCAGCGCCGACCCGACATCGAGATCGCCGGGCGTATAGGCATCGATCAGCGGTCCCGTCAGCGAGTTCGCGGCCAGCAGGCAGTTCGAGAGGGTCGCGTACGTCGGCGCATCGGTCAGCTCGGTGATCGCGCTGTGCGCATGATTCCCGCGCATCGAGAAGCGGTTGCCCCAGAGCACGCCGTTCGACTGCATCAGCACGATCGAGCCGTCGGTCGCGACGTTGTCGTCGATGTCGTTGCAGCGCGTCCCGGCGGCGCATTGGACGCTTTCGGCCCCGCAGAAAACGCGCGGATCGATCGGATTGATCTCGACCTTCGCGCCGGTGTCGCCGTCGAGGTCGGCATAGATCGCGGCGCCGTTGATCGCCGTGTTGGCATGGATGTCGAACGAGCTGGCGCAGAGGGTCGTCTGGTAACCGAACGCACCGTACGACTTCAGGAAGATGCCGCCGCCGGTGCGCGAGGCGACGTTGTCGTAGATCGCGCCGGGGCTCGCCGGGTTCGACGTGTAGACGCCGACGCTGGCGGCGCCCTGGTCGGTCGCGATCGCGGCGATGCCGGCACCGTAGGGCGCGCTGTTGTCCGCGAGCACGCCCGCGAAGCCGGCATAGGCCGGGCCTAGCACTTCGATGCCGCCGCCGTAGCCGACCTCGCCCTGGCCGAGCGCCGTGTTGTGCGTGATGTAGTCGAACTCGTCGGCCAGCGTATGCACGAAATGGAGCTCGGTAAAGCCCT
>Ga0207674_10009877_pt1 | contig 10858 bp, 6 predicted proteins | sample KBSCornC72_FD_184303 | JGI IMG/M metagenome (GOLD analysis project Ga0207674, IMG submission 184303) | Corn rhizosphere microbial communities from Kellogg Biological Station, Michigan, USA - KBS Corn C7-2 (SPAdes) (version 2) | ecosystem: Host-associated > Plants > Roots > Rhizosphere > Soil ...
TGTCTATCGCACGTTCCCGCGCCGATGGTCGCGTTGAACGAGTCCGGCTCGCATTGGTCGTGCGCGACGATCCCGCCGGCGTGTTGAGGCCCCTGGCTCATCGAAACCGCTGGCGTCACAGCCCGCGCACTTTCGGTAGGCAACGCCTGGTCGCTACACGCGGAAACAATGAGCACGAGAGGGGCGACAGTGACGAGCCCGGCAACGAAAGTCGATCGACGCATACGCACCTCGCTTTCCGATGAGAATGGACCCTGCACCATAGCAAAATGCGGTGCAGTCGTCGCACGTTCGAGGCGATTGGCGCGATTCGGCAACTCGCATTCGGCGGGTGGTGGCACGTATGCGGTCAATGCTGGAAATGCGAAGGCCGGCGCGAGATGCGCCGACCTCCGTCGCGATTCTCGTGGGCGAAACAAGCCGGCCCGAAGGCGCGTGGTTGAAAGGGTTTGGGTGTATCGCAACGCGTTCGGGCGCCAGCGAGGAGAATTCGCCGGCGCCCGTGAACCCGTCACGCGTGATGCTCAGGATCAGTTGCCTTTGTCGTCCGGTAGCACCTTCACGGCAGCGCGCATCCAGGGATGGATGCAGCACTGGAACTTGTGAGTTCCGATGGCGAGTCCGTCGACAGTCGTTGTCGCGCCGGGCGGCAAGTCGACTGTGCCCGCAAGGCACTCGGGGGCCTGCGTCACGCCGACGTTGAGCGGCGGGACGCGTCCACCGCCGTAGTCCGCGACGCGCGTGAACGTATGGGTCCGACCGCCCTCGTTGGTCACTCGTACCGATTCGCCGAGCTCGACCTTCACGTACGACGGCTCGTTCCGCCATGCGGGATGTCCGACCGTGGAGAGGTACCGGGGTGACGTGACGAACGCGTTGAACTCCGCGAAGCTCACCACGCCGTCCTTCCGCGTACAGCCACCGGTTGGCGCCCAGCCCGGATCGTTGGGATCGCAGTCATCGAGTATGGCGATGTAGCGCTTCGGGCCTCGGTCGTTTGGGCCGCCCAGTCCACCGCTGGACGCCAGGTTCGCCCCCTGAGCGACGGACGGCGAAGCGGCGTTCTGGCTCACCGGGTCGTCCGAGCACGCGGTTGTGACTCCGAGGACCAGTGCGGTCATTGCCGTGACGCTTCCCATGCGTGGTCTGTTCATAGAGTCGCTCCGTTGCTGGGTGATTCGGTCCAGGGCGGCCATGTTCGCGGGGCCCGGCGCATGGAGGCAACGCGCATTCGGTCGGCGGTTAACGGAGACCGGCAAAGGGAGGAAACGAAAAGGCCAGCGCCGGGCAGCGCTGGCCTCTCGTCGTCACTCGCCGTGCGACCTGGCGGCGTCAGCCGCCCGTGCCGAACTGCTTCGTGTACTTCACAATGAACGATCGCGACTGTGGCCGAACCCAGTCGAAGAATCCCTCCGCCACCTGGCCCTCGTTGAACACGACGAACAGTCCCGTTCCGGCGGTGTTCAGCCAGCCAAACCGTGCGTTCGCAGTCCAGGCCTGTGCCTGGTTGTTGTACTGCACGAGTGACTGGACGAGGATGCGCGGCGTGAAGAAGTAGGCGAGTCGAGTCCCCGTCAGGAAGCGCACGAAGTTGCCCTGATCGAGCCGGACGTCGTTGTAGTCCACGAGCAGCGACGACGTGAAGGACGCGCCGACGCGCGCCACGACGGTCGCGCTGCCGCCCCTTCGAGTTCCGTTGTAGAACGGACCGACATCGCCGCGGAGCGTCAGGGAGAGGGGCGAGCTGGGGTTCGACATGAAGTCGAGACCGAACGTCGGGTAGTCGTAATTACCCACGGGCAAAACGATGCCGCTGTCGATCTCGAACGGCCGCTGCAACCCTTCGTGATAGATGTTCAGCTCGGGACCGAAGCGGCCGCCGTTCGCGAACTCGACCTCCGTGAGATCGATGTGCCACTGTCCGCTCTGGTAGAAGCCATCGAGCCCGTAGTAGCCGCGGAAGCTCGAATGCGGATTCCACTGCTTGAGCCATTTCCACGACGGTACCCGCACCAGACGCATGAACGAGATGTCGTAGAAGCGGTACCCGCCCGAGCGGTTGAGGAAGCCCACCTCGGGATTGAACGCATCGCCCACCTGGATGAAGCGAATGCCGTTGTTCCAGTCACCGGTCTGATAGCCCGCGTGCGCGCTGTACGCGAAGTCGTCGCCGCGGCGGCCGGGTGTCTCGGTCTTCGATCCCCACCAGTCGAACGTCCAGCTCTCGCCAGCGCCGATGCGGCCGTCGACGCCATACGTGCGGTTATGGTCGCGCGTGTCCTCCGTCGACATGCGCTGCACAGCGATCGCGCCGACGCGCGATCGGCTGGACAGCTCGCGGGCGACGCGCGCGACGGTGTAGGACATGGTTGGCGGGCCGGTGCTCACGTCCTCGGTGAACAGTTGCAGCATACCGACCGTGAGCCCGGCGACACGTCCCGAGACACGCCCACCGCCGATGATCGGTACCGGCCGGCCGACGCTGTCGATGCCGATGCGGCGCGTGAAGAAGAGGTCGACCGCCTGCGGCGTGCCGGCGGAGAACGTCCCGGCGTTCTCGAGGAAAAACGGCCGCTTTTCGGGAAAGAACAGCGGAAACCGCGTCAGATTCGTCCGCTGCTCATCGACCTCGACCTGCGCGAAGTCCGTGTTGTACGTGAGGTCGAGCGTGAGGCTTGGCGTCAGTCCGAATTTGAGATCGGCGCCGACCTCGCCGGGCCGCGAGCTGGCGTGGCCGAGGCGGCCCTCCGTGTCGACTGCGTACGCCCGCTGCATGCCGCCGAGCACGTACGGCGTGACGGTTGCCACTCGGCGTACGGGGACGCGGATGCCTTCCATGGTTCCGGCCCGCGAGAGCCGGTAGAGATTGAACTGGCGCGGGATGAATGCCCAGAACGCTTCCTCGTTCTTGCGGCGGATGCTGCGCGCGAAGTTCAGTCCCCAATTCTGCGTCGCGCCGCCGCCGTAGCGCAGGGTGGAGAAGGGGATGCGAAACTCCGCGTACCAGCCTAACGAATCGACCGAGGTGGCGACTGTCCAGCTGCCGTCCCAGTTCAGGTTGAAGCCGCCCATCGATCCCGACTGCGCGCGCGTCTGACCCGTCTGCGTCACACCGCCGCCTTCACCTTCCTTCACGACCTGTCCGTCGTACTCGACGGCCGCCGGCGTCGTCGCGAACACAAAGCCGTTCTGGCGGTCGAGGTAGGTATCGAGAATGATCGCGAAGTAGTCGCTGTTCGTCAGCGTGACGTCGCGCACCTTCTCGCCCGGGACGATGCGCGCCGGTTCGCGGTCGTACAGCCACGCGCCGACGTAGAGCGCTTCGCCGTCGGTGAGGATGCGGACCTCCGTGCGCTCGCTGATCGGCGCGCCCTCCTGCAGCTCCCGCTGGACGAAACCGGAGAATGGCTGGGCGGCGGTCCAGGCCGGGTCGTCGAGCTTGCCGTTGATGACAGGCGCGGTGTTGATGGCGTGCGCGCGGGCGACGGGCGCGGCGCGGTGGGCGCTCGACGAGTCACGGCTCCCGTTCTGGCCGAGCGCTGCAGTGGAAAGCGAGACGCTCGCGGTCGCAACAAGGGTCATCGCCACGCGCGTGACACGCAGGCGAGGGGACTGACTGAGGGCAGTATGCATGCAAGGCGGCAACGGGGTGGCCCGAGGGTCCGGACATCCGATCGGGCGCAGGGACAAATTTGCACCTGCATGGTTCGGGCGGCCACTGGTATCGGCGAGGTTGGGCGAATGGCCCATACGGCGCACGCCGAACTGCGCAGAGCCCGAAAGGCGCACGACCCGAACCGCGCAGACCCGAACAGCGCAACGCCCGACGGGCGCAACGGCGCACGGCCCGAACGGCGCGGGACCCAAACGACAACCGCACCGTTTGGGACCCCCGCCCTTCATGCTACGCGGCGGGTTTCGTGATCGCCGACCAGATCAACGGGAACGTCGAGTTGGTCTGACCGCGATACTGCGGGCGGAACCCGTACAGCACGACGTGACCGCGCCCGCGTTTCACATCCACCATCGCTGCCTTCCCGTTCAGCTTCGCGGGTCCGAGGAGCCAGCCGGACAGCATGGCGTTGCCGCTGGCCGGGTACGTCAGCACCGCGGTCGCGGCGGCCGGGTCCGTGATGTCGAACGCCGGGCTGTCCTCGAACCACACTGCCGGAACCGGCGGGGTGAAGCCAGCGGCCAGCGGATGCCCGCGATTCACCTCGACGCCGAAGATCGAGCCGGGCGCGTAGAACTCGGTGTTCTTGGCACCGTCGAGCACGTTCTTCACCGGCAGCTTGAGCGCGTCGATGGCGAATGACGACGCTTCATTGAACGCGAGCACGCTGCCGCCGCTCTCGACGAACGCGCCTAACGCGGCCGCCCCCGCCGGCCCGAGCGCGCCCTCGATCTGCTGTGGTGACTGGTCGGGTATGAGAATCGCGTCGAACTTGCCGTTCAGCGCGCCAGCGGTGACGTCCTTCTCGGTGATCGTCGTGAACGGCACGCGGTACTTATCGAACATCCAGCGTGTCCAGCCGGCATCCATTGACTCCGACGCCGTCGTTCTGAAGATCGCGACGCGCCTCGTCCGGCTCTCACTGAGGGCGGTCGTGAACTTCGGCTCGGGGATGGCCGCGAGGATCCCGGCAGTGGCCGGGGCATCCCCCATCACGGCGGCGACGTCGACGCCGAACAGCAGCGGCAACGTGTGCGCGGTGACATCGTACGGCCGCTTCGGTGGCCCGCCGGGGTACTCGCGGAGATCCGGGTACTTCTGCCGCTCGAGCAGCGCTTTCGCGTACGATCCGAACGGCTGGCGGAGCAGGACGACGTAACTTCCGGCCGGGTACGTCTTGCCGTTTGCCGTGACCGGCGCCGTGGACTCGCGCATCTCGACCTGCCCGTGCTGCAGCGTCCAGATCATGCGCTGCAGGGCCTGGGTGTCGGCCTGGGTCTTCGGAATGACGAACGCGGACGGCCAGGCCTCGCGTCCCCAGGGCGGGTTGGGGCCTAACGCGCGGTCGCCCATGTCGGCGTAGCTCTCGAGCCATCCCTGCCGGTCGCGTGCCGCCTCGACGAGCATCGCCCAGCTCGCCGCGGTCTGATACTTCACGATGTCGCCGATGCCCCATTTTCCCCCCGGCCAGAGCACCGGATAGTTCCAGGTTGTCTCGCGCGCGTCGTACCCGCGGCCTGGGCCGAGGCGGTCGAACGGCAGATCCATCGGCGAGGCCAGTCGCGCGCTCGCGGTCTCGGTCAGAATGCGAACGCCGCGATGGTTGAGCGAATACTGGCGCGCCGGAGACCATTGATCGTACGACGCATTCGTGGCAACGCCGGTGAACCCGTCGGAGATCATCCGCCAGCTCATGGCCGAGCCTAACGAGTTCGTCCCGGCGGTGAGGATGGGGTCGATGTTGGGCTCGACCGGGTCCATGTACGGCGGAATGAAGATGCGTCCGGCGTTGGCGCCCTGCTGATGGATGTCGTTGACGATCTGTGGGTCCCACGGCGTGTAGAGCGAGTCCACCGTGTAGCGCGTCTCCACCTGCGTGAACGCGTACCAGTCACGGTTGTTGTCGTGCCCCGTGTAATGGTGATAGAGGTCGGGCGGGCCGCTGCCTTCGTTCGGCGAGCCCAGCGTCGCGCGATAATGATCGCCGACGATGTCGACGCCATCGGGGTTCTGCGACGGCACCAGCATGATGATCGAATTCGCGAGCACCTGACGCGCCTCGGGCGTATCGGCGCGCGCGAGACGCTCGGCGAGCACGAGCGGGGTGAGGATCCCGCCCACCTCGGTGGAGTGAATGCTGGACGTGATGAGCACGACGAGCTTGCCATCGACGATGAGCTGCTCGCGCTCGGCGCGCGCACGAAGCCGCGGATCCATGAGCTTGCGCTGGATCTGCTGATAGCGGCCGAGGTTGGCAAGCGTCGACGGCTCCGAGATGAACGCGACGAGGAAGGGCCGGCCTAACGTCGTCTTCCCGAGCGTCCTCAGCGTGACGCGCGCGCTGGCCTTGTCCAGCGCGGTGAAGTAGTCCGTGACCTGCTTCCACGTGGGAAGCTTTCGGTCCGTGCCGGGCTCGAACCCGATGACCGACGCCGGCGTGGGGATGGAGGTCGCCGCCGGACGAGGCTCACGCTCGACGGCGCGCGGTGCCGCCTGAGCGCCGCCCGCCGAAGCGCCGAGGAGGATGAACGTGGCGGCGCGACGGGCCGCCGCGTGGACGCGGATCATACGGGTAGCAGACATCGAGCTCACTGAGTTGACTCCACGGTTCGGATCTGAATGCCGCGCTGCAAACTTTGTTTCACGGGACAGCGGTCGGCGATGTACAGCAGGCGCGCGCGCTGCTCGTCCGTCAGCTGGCCGACGATCTCGACGAGGCGGTCGATGCGCCGCGGGCCGACCTCCGACGTCTCGCAGTCGAGGGAATCCTTGATGTGGGCTGGCGTGGGGCGAACCCGGACCGTGATCCGCTCGAGCGGCCACTGCTTGCGGCCCGCGTACATGCGAACGGTCATCGCTGTGCACGAGCCAATCGCGGCGAGCAGGTACTCGTATGGCGAGGGTCCGGCCCCACTTCCTCCTACGCTCACGGGCTCGTCAGCGATGAAGTCGTAGCCGCCCGCGCGAATGTCGGTGCGGAAGCCGGTGTGGTCGCTGGTGGAGATGATCCAGCCGACGAATTCGTCGGTGCCGGTCTGTCCTGCCTCGGCGTGGGTCGGCGGCGTCGTCATGGGCTGGCACAGGGGGTACAGTCGCGGAAGACGGCGAATCTACCGCTCGGCCACCCTCGTGTCATCCGCGGCAGCGCATCCGCGGCAGCGGTCAGTTCTGCTTCGTCGTACCCGGCTGGGTGCTCGGCTCCGACAATCCCAGTTGCGTGCGCACGGCTTCGGTGACGGCCGTACCGATCTCCGCGCGCAGGGCCAGCAGCTGATTCGCGTCGCCCTCGTAGCTCTGCGCCCACACCATGAAGCCGTCGGCGGCGTTCACCATGCGGGCGTCGACGCGCACGCGACCCGCCTCGCGCTGCACGACGCCCTCGACGTAGAGCGTGACGGCGTCGCTCACGCTCTGGCCGAGTGAGAGGCGCTTCTGCAGCGCGACGGCGCTGTTGCCGGACGCGACGCGCACGCGCCGGTCGCGAGCGAGCGCGCTCGTGAGCTCGGTCGCGATCGCTTCGGCCGCGAGGTTGCTCGAATCGCTCCCGAGCTCGACGAATGGCAGGACGGCGATGCTTGGCGTGGCTACCGCTGCGGCGGCTGCCGGGCGTGGGGGCGGCGCGTCGCGATTCAGGACCACGAGGGTCCCCGCCGCGGCCGCGATCGCGCCAGCAACGACTGCGACCAGCGCGAATCGCTTCCGCCGGGATGCGCGAGTGCGCGCGGCGATCGCCGCGCCGGTGATCGTGGACGGACCGAGCTCGCCGCTCAGGACGGCCGGATCTTCGAGCGCGATGAGGATCTGCTGCGCGTTCTGCGGACGTCGATCGGGATCCTTCTCGAGGCAGCGCATCACGAGCGACACGAGCGCCGATGGCAGTTCCGGACGGAGCTCGGCGAGCGACGGCGGCGTCTCGGACAGGTGCGCGGCGAGCAGTGCGTGCGGGGGGCGGCCATGGAACGGGGTCTTTCCGGTCAGGGCCTCGTACGCCGTAACGCCGAACGCGTAGATGTCGACGCGGTAATCGGCGTCGGGATCCGCAGCGATCTGCTCCGGGGCCATGTAACCGGGCGTACCGAGCGATGCGCCAGCGGCCGTGAGGGTGCCCTGCGCCGCCACGCCGGGGGTGCGTCGCGCCACGTCGAGTGCCTTGGCCACGCCGAAATCCGCGACGACCGCGGAGCCGGCGTGGATGAGCACATTGTCCGGCTTGATGTCGCGATGGACGATGCCGCGGTCGTGGGCATACGCGAGAGCGCGGGCGACGTCGCGCAGCACGCCGACGGCCTCGACCACTCGCATGGGCCCGCCGCGCGCGATGCGCGTGCGAAGGGACTCGCCCTCGACGAACGGCATCACGAGGTACGGGCGACCGTCCATCTCGCCAGCACTCAGGACGGGCACGATGTGCGGATGCTGCAGTCCGGCGACGACGAGGACCTCGCGCCTGAAACGCTCGGCGTTGACGTCCGCCATGAGCTCGGGCGCCAGGACCTTCACGACGACCCGTCGCTCGAGCGTCTGGTCGTAGGCGACGAAGACGCGCGACATCCCGCCACCGCCAAGCTCACGCTCGACGGTGAAGGAGGATCCGAGGGTTTCGCGTATCTGTTCGGCTAACGACAATGGCGATGTCGACGGAGGGCGTGAGGCTGGGAATTGGACATCATCCGGGCGGACAGGGTTTTGGTTCAGCCGCGGAATCCGGAATCGGGCGGGACCGTAACCGTGCCTAAAGTGGGTCTGCCGCATAGCTTGTGGCACCTGAACCCACGGAGCCGCCGAAGGTGCGTTTGAATCTACGACGATCGCTGTTCCTCGGGGTCGCCAGCCTCCCGATCTGCGCGGGCCTCGCGCTGTCACAGGGGGCTCCAAGCCGTGAGGCGAGCGCGAGCAAAGCACCGATCATTCGCGGGATCGTCATCAATCGCAGTGAGGTGTTCGACTCGGTTGAAGCCCGTGCGTTCTGGGGGTTCGGGCTCGTCAATGCGCTGCACGTGCAGACCCGTCCGTACGTCGTGCGCCGGGAACTGCTGTTCGAGGTAGGCGAGCCGTTCGATACCGCGCGCGCGAACGAGAGTGCGCGCAACCTTCGGGCGCTTTCGATCTTCCGTGACGTCGAGATCGACACCGTTTCCACCGACTCGGGTGTCACCGTCCGCGTGCGCACGACGGACGGCTGGACGACCAATCTGGGATTTGGGCTACGCACGAGCGGGCGCGAGCGTGTCATCAGCGCGTCCGTCCAGGAGATCAACCTGCTGGGCACGCGCACGATCGCGACGTTAGGCTACGAGAGCGACCCTGACCGCAACACGTTCATCGCGGGATTCGACACACCGCGGCTCATCGCGAACAGTGTGGGCGTTGGCGCGTCGTACTCGCAGCGGTCCGACGGGCACTCGGCTGGCGCGGGCGTGCACTATCCGTTCTTCAGTCTCTCGTCTCGTCGCGGGGCCGCGTTGAGCTGGGGATTGTTCGACGGGCGCGTCCTGCACTACGAGGAAGGAACGCGGGTGCCGAAGGATTCCGCGCGTCGCGAGTTCGAGCTGCTGCGCGGCGACGCTGCCGTTGCGGTTCGGGCGAGCCCTCGCGGATACGTGCGCGTCGGCCTCACAGGTCAGGTTCAACGCGATGACTTCGGCCCTGAGGGCGGGACCGCGCCGCTCCCACGCACCGTCACGGTGGCGGCGGGCCCGTTCGTCGCCCTGCGAACGCCGAAGTACATCCAGGTACGCAACTACGAGGCGATGGGTCGCGTGGAGGACGTCGACCTCGGTCCAACCCTCCGTGCGGACGTCGCGCTCGCGCCGGAGGCCTGGGGATACGAGCACAACGGCATCGGCGGTCGCGTGGCGGTGTCGGCCGGACTCGAGATCCCCGGGGGGTTCACCCAACTCGGGGGATCGGTGGGCGGATTGCGATCCAGCGCGGAAGTGGATTCGTCGAGCCTCGACGGCGCCCTGCTGGCGATGACGCAGCCTAACGAGCGCCACCTGTTCGTCGCGCGCGTGTCGGGGGGCCGCCTCAACGACGCGCCATTCGGCGTGGAGTACGACCTCGGTCTCGGCTACGGCGTGCGAGCGTTTCCGTCGCATTCGTTCACGGGCGACCGCTATTACCTCGCGAATGGCGAGTACCGGTGGCTGGCCCTGCCGCGCATCCTCGGGCTCGTGGGCATCGGCGTGGCCGGATTCGTGGATCACGGCGGGGCGTGGTTCCGCGGGCAGGATCGCCGCTCGGGCACCGACGCGGGCGTGGGGCTGCGGATCGGCTCGATCCGCTCGGCTGGCTCGATCGTGGGGCGGCTCGACCTCGCGTACCGGTTCGAGAACGACCGCGAGCCAGGCGGGTGGGTGCTGTCGTTAGGCCGCGGGTTCGGGTGGCAGCGGTTTTAGCCCCCTCTGTCATTCCGAGCGAAGTCGACGAATCGCCGGGGCGTTGTCATTCCGAGCGGAGCACCGCAGGTGCGGAGGCGAGGAATCGCACTCGTCCCGGCCGGGGGCCCCTCTACCGGGACGACGGCGATTCCTCGCCTCCGCACCTGCGGTGCTCCGCTCGGAATGACACACTAGTGGAGTACGTCCGAGGATGGGATAGTGGCGTGACGTGAAAGGTTTCTCGGTCGGGAGTCTCGCTGAGAAGCGTCATCGCGGACGCACGCAGACGGTTAACTGCCGCGGACGCACGCGGATCAACCGGACGCACCCACGCGAGAGCCTCGCCTCCGGCGCTTCGCGCCTCCGCTCCGAATGACAAGGATCAGGTGATTACCGTCGGTGCGCCGCGACCCGTCCGTTCCGGCAGCTCCGAGATTCGCAGCGCCGCGCCGATCAGCTCCACCAGGGCGACCTGCGCGTCGAGGTCGTGCTTCGACACGTCCGGCTCGAACGACTCGATGTAGACCCGGAGCGTCGCACCGCTCGTGCCGGTTCCCGACAGCCGGTACACGATCCGTGCGCCATCGTCGAACAGGATCCTGAGCCCCTGATGCGCGCTCACGCTGGCATCGATCGGATCGCGGTACGAGAAGTCGTCCGCCTGGCTGACCCGTCGACCCGCCAGCGGCGTGCCCGGCAGCGTCGCGACCTGCGACTGCACGTGACTCATCACGCCACGCGCCGCGTCGCTGGGGACTTCCTCGTAGTCGTGCCGCGTGTCGTAGTTGCGCCCGAACTCCAGCCA
>Ga0207674_10009879_pt1 | contig 10856 bp, 13 predicted proteins | sample KBSCornC72_FD_184303 | JGI IMG/M metagenome (GOLD analysis project Ga0207674, IMG submission 184303) | Corn rhizosphere microbial communities from Kellogg Biological Station, Michigan, USA - KBS Corn C7-2 (SPAdes) (version 2) | ecosystem: Host-associated > Plants > Roots > Rhizosphere > Soil ...
GCAGACATGAACGTTGAATTGCGGGTGTTGCTGCGGGAGTACGCTACGCCCCTACTCGCCCAGGACGCAGCCAAGCCACGCAGCCCGGTGGCCAAACTCCAGAAGCAAATGGATAAGTTTGCGGAGCGCTGGACCAACCGCTGGGACGGCATGGCGGACAGGATAGCGGACAAGTTTGCTACCGAAGCCTGGACGGCCACGGATAACGGTGTACGGGCCAGCTTCAAAAAGGCTGGGTTCACTGTCAAGTTCAAACCAACCAAGCCCATGCTGCTGGCGTTCAACACGCGCGTGGCCTACAACGTTGGGCTCATCAAATCGATTCCCCAACAGTATCTCAAGGACGTCACCAGCTCCGTGTGGAACACAACCACCACCGGCGGGGACCAGAATGCGCTGTTTGAGGGTATCCAGAAAGCCTACAAGGTTGCGGAGAAGCGCGCGGCCCTCATTGCCCGGGACCAGACCAACAAGGCCAAAGCCAGCTTTGAGAAGACGCGGCGCCTAGAGCTGGGCATCACCAAAGCTGAGTGGCAACACTCCAACGGTGGAAAGACTCAACGCCCTACCCACGTCCGCGCGGGCCGCAAGCGTGTTAGGTTTGACATTGCCACAGGCTGGCAGGACCCCCATGACGGGAAGTTCAAACAGCCTGGGGAAGATATCAATTGCCGCTGCACCAGCCGCGCGGTTATTCCAGGGATACACACATGAAGGTACGCTACCGTTGGAATCATCAGTTTAGCCGCTGGGTGCTAGTCATAGGCAGCACATCTGCATATCTCCCTGGTAAGTATCCGGTGACACTACGATGACAACCATTGCCTACCGTGACGGCGTTATGGCCGCCGATTCCTGCGTAACCATGTCGGATGACGCAGCGGGAGATTACAAGGGCCATTGCGTCAAGCTGCTGGAATGTTGCTACGGCATATGCGCTTTACAGGGTGAGTCAACACCGGGGATGGCCTTCTGGCACTGGTGGCGTACAGGCATGAGGGATGAAGCATTGGCAGACCGAATCCGCGCGTCTCAAGCAGATTTTGCCGCCCTCACCCTGACGCCTGAGGGCCTGTTTGTGTGGGATCACTGGCTGCTTCCTGAACAGGTGGAAGACGAGTTTTACGCCCTGGGCTCAGGCACCAAGGCTGCCTTGGGGGCTTTACATATGGGCGCAACTGCGGTAGAAGCTGTTCGCATTGCCTGTCTGATTGATCCCTATACGGCGCTCCCGATTGTTTCTAAGACCCTTCGATAACACAACATAGGTACACGCACGCATGGCTAAGTTGAAAAAGGTTGTTGGTTCTGGGCTCCAGGCGTTCAAGGCAACGCATGACCCCAAGGTTGTAATACCGGGCAAGATTCGCAAGGCCCTGGAGACGATGGCCAAAGCCAACGTTGAGAGCTGGTTGGCTGAGGAAGATTTCATCAAACAGGCCGGTGTGTCCAAGGAAGAAATCCGGACAAACCGGGAAGCGTTTGATGAACATATTGTGGAAGTGAAGCGCAAGGGCCGGGGCACCCCCGCCCGCTTCTGGTTCGCAGATGCCAAGGTGGCCACAAAGGCCCGGAGTTAAGACCATGCTGGGCAATACCCTTGCTGATTTTCGCACGCTGAAGTCATCCGCCAAGTACGCGGACGCTTCGCAAATCACCATTGACTTCCACAGGGTGTTGCCCAGCCGGTTCCGTAACGCCATTGTTGTATCCGCCCAGAACGCCACGCCCGTCCACGCGAATTGGTGGCAATGCATTCTGACTGCAGCTGCTCACTACCGGGCGCAAATATTCGTCATCCCCCTGCGCTACAAGAACCCAACGTCTGTGTGGACCAAATCCCAGGACAATGATGAGCATTGGGCGGATGAAGTCCAACCGTACCTGTGGTCCAGGCGCCTGGATTTCAACAGCAACCTGAAACTGTTTGGTGACATTCCCACGCAGCCAACTGACACCATGCCTTTGTCAGGTGTTGACCAGATGAGCGGGCCGCAGTCATCCATCTACGGTCATGTCAAGTTGCACAGTCTCAACATTCCCGTTCCCAGCGGCAGAATGCCAAAGCTCATCACCACTACTGGCGCCTGCACCCAGGAAAACTACAGTCTGACTAAGCGCGGCAAAATTGCCGAATTCCACCACAGCCTTTCAGCACTGTTGGTTGAACTGCGTGGGGAAGATCAGTTTCACATACGTCAGCTCCACTATTCGAAGACACACAACAGCGCCACGGACGGGCTGAAGGGCAACACCTTCCACCCCAACGGCATGGTTACCAAGGCGCCTCGTCCGCTCAACCTGGGCTGCGGTGACATTCATGTGGACTTCATTGACCCCAAGGTGTGGACGGCAACCGCGAAGATTCTGGACCGATTGCAGCCTGAAAGCGTCATCCTGCCTGACCTGTTAGATAGTTACGCAATCAACCACCATACCCGCAATGACTTGGTGGCCCAGTACGCCAAGCATATGGCGGGCCGCCGCGATATGAACGCTGAGACCCTGCGGGCTATCGGCTGGACTGTGGGCAATGCCAACCGTTGGGATGAGACGGAATGGGTTGTGCAGGCTTCCAACCACAACGATATGCTCCGCCGTTGGGTGTTGGACCGGCTCCGTATGGGCTTCGGTGAAGACGTCCACAACATGAGTTTTGGCGTTAAAACCGCTGACTTCATGTTGGACAATGCCAAGTTTGTTGAGGGCAAGGGCGTCAGCTATCCGGACCCCCTGCACTATTGGTTCCGTCAGCAACCCAATCTTCCTGAGAACCTGCGGCTGTTGGACTTGGATGAACCATACATGAAAGGTGGCATTGCCCTACACCTTCACGGTGACCTGGGTGCCAATGGTGCGCGCGGTGCGGCCAAAGCCTTTGCGCAGATGGGCGATAAGTCCAACACCTTTCACCGGCACACGGACTACATCTATCAGGGAAACTATGGCGCTGGCACCAGCACCGGGTTGAAAGCTGAATACAACCATGGGCTTAGCTCATGGACTCAGGCCCACGTATTGACACAGTGGGACGCCAAGCGCCAAATAATTCGGTTTATTGACGGGTACTGCAACAACTAACACGGAACACCGCACGCATGGCATTACAATACGGTTTTAAGGGCACAGACCCTTACATTTCTACAGTCAAGGGCCGCCACTTCTTCGCAGCCAATCCAGTGTTTGACGCGGAGGAAATCGGGCACGCCCTGGGGAACAACTGCCGGTACGGTGGACACTCCAGGCGATTCTATTCCGTGGCGGAACACTCCCTGTTGGTTGCAATGCTGTGCGAACAGCTCGGACTGGCAGACCCGTTCGAGGGCCTTATGCATGACGCGCATGAAGCCTACTTCATTGACCTGCCCAAGCCCTGGAAGATGTTGGTTCCGCAGTACGTGGAGATTGAGCAGTTTTTGGAAGCCAGATTGCGTGAGCAGTACAAGCTGGTCCCGAAGATGAGCGATGGATGTAAGCAGGCGGACCTGATCGCCCTAGCCATGGAATCCCGCCAACTCCTGCCCAACAAGGGAAACGACTTTGAATGGGCGCCGGGCATCCAAGCGCAAGCCCACAGGCTGCGTGATTTCCAGCTCAACTACTGGGACCCTGCTATCGCCCGAAGCCACTGGATGGCAGCGTTTGCGGAGTTTGCTGGCCCCCGTGGGATTCACTCATGACCCTGGCGGCGCTGGCCCAGGTTGCAATTGCCTTCACCGGCCTAACGGCTGTATTCCTCACCCAGACCCCACGCTGGGCGCGTTGGGCGTGTTGGTTTGGGCTGGCCGGTGAACCTGCATGGTTTTACAGCGCATGGACCGCACACCAGTGGGGCATCTTCACCCTGGCGTTCTTATACACCTTCGCCTGGGGCAAGGGCGTCTGGACGTACTGGTTGGCGCCGTATATGCTCCGCTATCGCACCCGGCCTTGTTCCTGCATTGAATGTAGGTATGAGGTTAGCCAAGGCCGCAAGCCCTACAACATGAGGTAACATATACATGGCCCTGACGCTGCCCACTGATTCTGAGGAACGGAAACACATCCCTCTGTTCTCCGGTTGCTTCCAGTACGCCCCCGCTGCCCTCATGGGTGTTGCCATGCACTCCGAAATGGGGAACAACAAACACAACCCCGGCCAGCCGCTGCATCACGCGCGCTGGAAGTCCATGGACCACGCGGATTGTATCCTGCGCCACCTTATGGATATCAGCGACATGATGGCCATCTTCGAGCGCGGGCACTCCGTTGGCGGTGCGCTACTGGCGGAAGCTGTTACGGAAGGTGACGCCAAGGCCCTGCTGGCTGAATGTAACGCCCTGTGCTGGCGGGCACTCATGCTGTCCCAACAGGTGCATGAACAGTACGGCGGCGCTCCGTTGGCTCCGCGCGCCCGGCTGGGTGAACAGTGTGAGTCCGCCCCAGACCCGGGTGACTACCTGAATCCAATATTGGACGAAGCCCGATCCCTGGAGCCGGACCCGCTGCAGCCAACCGAAATGCAGGTGGTCACCCTGGGTTGCGGGTGCGTGAAGCGCTGCAAGGGGCACGCAGAAGCAGCACCCCCGGATGCTGACTACCACGCAAAGGTAGTTCCCACGGGAACTGGCCCGAAGGACCCCAGCGGTAAGCCCTATGCACAGCTTGGCCCGTTCGCCATGGTTGACCCCGCCCCTGTAGGCTTCGATCCCGCTGATTGACATAACCTTGCACCGTACCCCACAGGCTTGTACCCTGTGGGGTATGTTCACATTGGCTGAAGACAAGAGCGCTCGCACGTCCGATAGATTCGGGCGGATGCGTGTGGAAATGACCAACATTTCCAAGGCCAACGTGTGCCCGTACCTGGGTAAGGAAATCCCTGGCTATCAGGCTTTGGGCCTGGACGCAAAAAAGATCTATAACCTGTGGCGTCACCCGGACGAGCTGAAGAAGGCCGCCCAGACTTTCGACATGGTTCCGGTGCTGGATGAGCACATAGCCACGGACGCGGCGCGCCCGCAGAAGGACTATATTGCAGGCACCACCGGCACCGGCACAGTTTTTGAATACCCCTATCTCAAAACGCCCATGGCCATTTGGGTTGGTGATTCCATCGACGGAGTAACCAGCCGGAAGAAGCGGGAATTGTCCCCAGGCTACGGCTATCGTCCCGACATGACGCCAGGGGTGACTCCAGATGGAGTTGCGTACGATGGCATCATGCGCGATATTATGGGCAATCACGTGGCTATTGTTAAAGAGGGCCGCACCGGCCCGGACGTGATGGTAGCCGACGAAAAACCCCTGGAGCTTGTTCCAATGAAGCGCGAAGCTGTAACCAAAGCCATTGTTGCCGTCCTGACTGGCGTTGCCCTCTCCCCTGAGCAGCAGCTGGCTGTTGACACGGCGCTGGACGCTGCCATGTGTTCGGCTGAAAAGGCCGCCAAAAAGGCAGTCATGGACGAGAGCCCGGACGATTATGAAGACGACCCGGGCAAGCCTGGGGAGAAGCGCCGGAAGGCCAAGCCAGCTCCGCAGGCGCATGACGCCAAGGTACTGACGCAGGCGGACGTTGACGCAGCAGTGAAGTTGGCCGTTGACGCTGCCCTGGCCAAGGGAAAGACTGACGCGGAAGCTGCGGCCTGCGCGGCCCGCGAAGCGGAGCGTGCCCTGGCGGCGGCCCGTTCGGATGTGTCGGAGATTGCTGGTGATTGCGCTGCCTTGGACAGCGCGGAAGCAGTGTACCGTTATGCCCTGGAACAAGAGAGAGTTGCAGGCGCCAAAGAAATTCACGCCTCTGCCCTCCCCGCCCTGTGGGCTTCCGTCAAGGCCGCGAAGGCCGCGAAGACGATTGCCACGGACAGCGTCACCCGTTCTGCCAAACCAGATGCCGTTGCCGCTGTTGCGGCTATCGGTTTCTAAGGAATCGCCCACATGGGTTTCCAGAGAACAGTCAACCAACAGCCCGCACCTGCAGTGCCGGGAGACTTCGCAGGCACCAATCCCCGTGCCAGTGTTGTCGCTCCGCCCAACGGATACGTGGCTGCACCTAACTATCCGGCTACCTTCGGGGGCGCCTTGCGCGACGCCCTTATCGTAGGTCGGTTCGCGTGGTTCAACTATGCCACCGGTCTGGCCGCAAACTACCTGACGCAGAACAGCCTTATTGGCTTCGTGCATCGGGAAGTACAGACCATCATCACTGATTTTCTGGGCGAGCAGCGTATGGGGGTCCAGCAGGGATTCCCGGTGACTGGTTGCAGCCAGGGTGATTTCTGGGCGGACTTCTCCGCCAGTGCGCCGGATGCCGCAGGGCTGAGCGTATACGCGGACCCGGTGACGGGTATCGCTACCGCTGGCGCCCCGGGCGCGTCGGTTACAATTGCCATCACTGCGTCTCTCGCCAGCACGGGCGTCTTGACGGTGACCGTAACCGCTGGTGTCCTGGCGGTTGGGCAGTTGGTTGCGGGCGCGGGCGTCCCCGCCGGCTCCTTCATCACTGCGCAGCTTACGGGCTCCGCCGGGTCTACTGGCACGTATCAGTTGAACCAGGGCGCGACCGTGGGCAGCGAAGCCATGACGGCCTATGGTGTGCAGGAAACCCGCTTCAAGCTGGCCACTCCGGTGGCTGGAACAGTCAGCTTTACCGGCGCCCTGGCCGGTTCTCCCGGCGCTCAGTTCACCGGTGTGGTATCGGGCAACGTTCTTACCGTGTCGGCATTGACGGGCGTACTGCACCAGGGTGACTTGGTGAGCGGTACGGGCGTAGTACAGGTCCCGCTGGGCTCACAGCTCACTGGATTCCCCGGTAGCGTTGGAACGTACAATTTCACTCACGCGGACGTGGGCAGCGAAGCCATGACGACCACCAGCACGCCCAACGGCATCCTGGCTGCGTCAGCAGTTTCCGGCGGCTCCTTGGCCCCCGGTGAACGAATCGTAGGTGCAAGCATCCCAGCCTGGGCGCTCATCCTGGGCCAGATTTCTGGCACCTCGGGCGGCGCGGGCAACTACCAGACAAACCTGTTTCAGCTCATTGGCTCCGAAGCCATGACTGCAACGCAAGGGCATCTGGGCAAAATTTCCACGTGGCAGGCGTAAGCAACCATGGTCCAAGTAACGAATAGCGGGTTTCAGACCCTTGTGAACCGCCAGCCCGCTCCCGGGCAGGCCGGTGACTTCTACGGTGTGAACGCCCGCGCCGTCGTCCTTGCTGGTCCTGGCCAGCTCAAGGCGCCAGCGGGCGGCCTGATCGTGGGTAACTTCGCATGGGCTGACCTGACCACAGGTGACGTGTCCCAGGCGTACAACGCCAACGGCCAGATTGGGCTGCTTCATCGCGATGAGCAGGCCATTATCGTCACGTACCTGGGTGTATCCACTTACGTGATGAACGCAGGCTTTCCAATCACTCTGTTCAGTCAGGTGGATCAATGGGCCTTGTTCGCGGCGGGCGCTACTCCGGGCCAAAAGGTCTACGCGGATCCGCGCACCGGCGCACCGGTTGCGGGCGGCGCCGTGGCTCCGAACGTGGCCAGTGTCACCGGTTCCGTGGGCGCAAGCTTTACGGGTGTGGTGGCGACTAATGTCCTGACTGCTTCGGCGGTCACGGGCTACCTGAGCCCTGGCGACATCGTCAACGGTACGGGCGTGGTCAATGTGGTCTTGGGCGCTCAGCTTACGGGAACCCCCGGCGGCGCTGGGACGTACACCTTCGTCCACGCGGACGTGTCCAGCGAAGCCATGACCAGCACCAGCACGGTGTTGGACGTCACGGCGGTTGGCTCGGGCACCCTGGGTGTTGGTGACGTGCTGACGGGACCTTCCGGTTCTCCGCAGATTACGGGCCAGATTTCTGGCACTCCCGCCGGGGGCGTTGGCCTTTATCAGCTCAGTGGCTCAGCTATCTCCTTCGCTTCGGGCACCATTACGGTTGCCGCGATTGCTACCCCCTGGAAAGTGAAGTCCAAGGCGGGCGCTGGCGAAGTGGCCAAAATTTCTACCTGGGGCAAGTAACCATGGGTTTCCAGAAGACAGTCAACAGTCAGCCGGGCGTGGGCCAAGTTGGCGATTTTGCGGACGCGAATCTGCGTACCGTGGTAAACGCTGGCCCGGGTGGCTTCGTGGCTTCTGCCACGCGCCCGCCGATTGTGGGCCACTTCGCCTGGGGTGATCAAAATCCGGCGGGCGGCGCTGCTGCGGAAGTATCCGGGCAGGCAGGCATTGCCACCGGCGGCCAGCTCTTGGGCTCCTACCAGGGCGAAGCCACCACAGAAATTGGGTTCGTGGCGGGACGCGCGGTCAACACGGTCATTTCAGCATTCCTGGCTGAAGCGTCCCTGGTGTTGGCTCCGGGCTTCATCGGAACCATTTTCAATGAGGGCGGATTCTGGGCTGCTTTCGCTGCTGGCGCTACTCCGGGCCAGAAGGTATTTGCTAAGTACATTGACGGGGAACCGGTGGCCGGGACGGCTGGCGATTCCACGCAAACGGCCAGTGTTACTGCGTCCTTGGCCAACACGGGCGTCTTGACTGTGACAGTTGTCGGATCGGGCACGGTACACGTAGGTGACGTTGGCACGGACGCTGCGGGCCATACGTACGCCATTACGTCCCAGCTTTCTGGCACCGCCGGTGGCGTGGGTACGTACCAGACCAGTCTTACGGGCGTCACACAGGGTGGCGGAACCGTCACCTTTGCTGATAGAGTTGAAACTGCTTATTATGTCACGTCGCCAGCGCTTGCTGGTGAGCTTGTCAAAATTTCTACCTGGGGCTAATCCACATGCGCGTTACATTTGATTCCAAAGCTTTCCATGCCGCCCTCAAGGCAGGCCACGGCGCAGAAGTTTTGCGCGCTGCGGCTGCGGCCAAGGGTCTCCACTTCCATGATCGTGACTTCAGTGAGCTTGCACTGGACGCGGTGAAGCTGGTCCCCCGCAACTCTGTTGAAGTTGAGGGCCGCCTGGAATTTGCGCCGGTTCCGGCAGGAATGGCGTACGACGCCCAGCCTGAACTGGTCACCGTTGCCAACGCGGGCATTCCTGCGTTCCTCACCAACTGGGTTGACCCCAAGCTGATTGAAGTTCTGGTTAGCCCGATGAAGGCCGCCCGGATCTATGGCGAGGAAAAGAAGGGCGATTGGACCACAGAAGACATTTACTTCTCTGTGATTGAATCGCAAGGTGAAGTCTCCAGCTATGGCGATTTCAACAGCAACGGTTCTGTTGAAGTCAACAGCAACTTCCCCCAGCGCCAGACCTACCACTACCAGACTTTCACCCAGTGGGGTGAGCGGGAAATGGCTAAGGCCGCCCTGGCAAAGATTGATCAGGCCAGCCGTCTGAACATCGCCAGCGCGCTGTTGCTCAACAAGTTCCAGAATGCTAGCTACTTCTTCGGCATTTCGGGCCTGCAGATTTACGGCGGGTTGAATGACCCCACGCTGTACGCGCCGATTGCGTCCACCACTCCCTGGAACAGCACTACTGACCCGGTTGTGATCTATGACGACGTTCGGCGCCTGTTCCAGCAGATTGTCTCCCAGGCCAACAGCACTGTTGAGCTGGACGACAACGCGCGGATTGTGCTGGCCATGTCGGCAACCAATCAGGTCAACCTGAAGAAGGCCAACCAGTTCAATGAATCGGTTCTCAGCCTGCTGAAAACCAATTTCCCCAATATCCGTTTTGAGACGGCGCCGGAGTTCAGCACCCAGGCGGGTGAAGTGGTCCAGATGATTGTTGAGGAACTGGAAGGCCAGGAGACCTGCACCTGTTCGTTCACGGAGAAGATGCGCGCCCACGCGGTGGTGCAGGACACTTCGAGCTGGAAGCAGAAGAAGTCCCAGGGCACCAGCGGGTTTGTGTTGTTCCGTTCGTTCCTCATTGGACAGATGACCACTTCGTAAGAAGTGGTTACTGCCCTCCCCCTCACATGCGTCCCTTCGGTTGCCGTCCACCGGCTGCAGAAGGGGCGTTCGCTTCATTCAACCCCCGTTTTCAGACCACCGGCCCCACTCAGGCTGAGCCCAACGGGCTAGCCTTGGGGCGCTTCGGCTGGCGTGACCCTTTCACCGGATTGGCGTACAGCGCGCGGCAGGCCGCCACGGACCAGCTTGGGTTCGTCATCCCGGTGCCCATCCAGGGCGTATGCATGGACTGGCGGTACAAATACTGGGACGTCACCCGGAAAGCCTTCATCCTGCGTGGGGGTATGGAAGCCACCCTGGTGACCCGGGCGGACGTCTGGGCGCGATTCGCCGGGGGGTCTTATGTCACACAGCAGGTGTATGCTAATGTCCTTGACGGATCCTGCCTTGCCGTAGACAGGAACACCGGACCTGTGGACGGTTACGAGCTAACCCCCTTCAGCGTGGTGTCCGAATGCGGCCCGGGGGAGCTTGCAATCATATCCACTTGGAGCTTTTTTATACCATGAACACCGCAGTACGCACCCCTATCATCCCCGGCGCCCGCGTGGGCGAAGGCAACACCGGGCAGGCAAAGTCCGGAAAGATTTGCACCGTTGGTTGCAAACTGCCCAATGGCTTCACCATGGAGCTGGGCACCTTCGGGACGGAAGACTACAAGTCTTTCAAGTTGCATGGAATAAACAGTGCCAAAATCATTGGCGGCTACGGCATCACAGAGAATGTGCCGGAAGAAATGTTTGACCGTTGGCTGGAGAAGATGAAGGACTTCAAAATGATCCGGCGGGGTCTTATCTTCAAACAGACGGGCAAGTTGGACGAAGCCAGCGCCGCCGCCCTGGGCAGGGAAATGGCCAAGGAAAAGACGGGCCTGGAGCCCAAGGACCCCAAGGCACTCCCGAAGGGCCTTGAGAAGATGGCCAAATAATCATGACCATTGCAG
>Ga0207674_10009880_pt1 | contig 10856 bp, 6 predicted proteins | sample KBSCornC72_FD_184303 | JGI IMG/M metagenome (GOLD analysis project Ga0207674, IMG submission 184303) | Corn rhizosphere microbial communities from Kellogg Biological Station, Michigan, USA - KBS Corn C7-2 (SPAdes) (version 2) | ecosystem: Host-associated > Plants > Roots > Rhizosphere > Soil ...
GCAGCCCGGTCAGCGCGGGGACGTCCAGCCCGCGACCGTTCCGCCCGGCGTCCGGGGCCAGCGCCAGGGTGGTCGCCCGGCGGCCGGTGGCCGCGACGAACCCGGTCGCGATGACCATGGCGAACAGCGAGGGGAACCGCAGCGCGGCGGCGGAGGTGCCGAGCACCGCCGCGACCACGTGCATGAGCAGGTAGTAGGCGCCGTGCACCGCGTCCTGGTGGCCGAGCAGGACAAAGATCTGGCCGAACGGGCGTGCGATCGCGTCCTTGGTATACGCCTCGTCCCGCCAGAGCGAAGCGCCGCCGATCTGGTATCCGCCCAGCACGAACGAGACGGCGGCGGGAACGGCCACGATCAGCCAGCCGCGCCGGCGCCGCCAGATCCCCGCGCCAGGGACCCGGGCCGCCGCGGAGCCGACCGCGACGTCCCCCGGCTCCGCCGCGAGCGTCGTGGCCGGGTCTGGTGACCCGATGTCGGTATCCGGCACGGTTGTCCTTCCCGGGCGCCAGCCCAGGCCAGATGGCACCCTGCCCCCAGGCTATCCAGCCGGTCCTCAGGAGGCGGCCACCGTTAATGTTCTCTTAACTTCGGCTCCGCCCCGTCGGTTCCCTCGTCACAGGCGCTCCGGCACCCGCGCGCTACGCGACTTCGGGACGATGACGCCTATCGGCCGCCGGGCAGTCCCCACCCGCCTCACAAGCACCACTGGCAACTGCCATCCGCGTGGAGTATGGGGGTTGTGTGCCCTTACCCCCGTCTTGCGGGGGCTGTGTGCCCCAGCCCCCGCTAACCGGCTGGCAGGTCACCGCGGGCAGGCGGATGGAGACGGGGCCCAGCCGGTCAGGGGGCGAACACGCGGTCGCAGACGCGGGCGCCGGCCTTGCCGTCGTCCAGGGAGCAGAACCGGGCCGTGAACCGCTGATAGGCGTCGCGATGCTCGGCGGCGACGGCGTCGACGTCCCGGATGGCCTCGATCACGCCGGCCGAGTCGGGCAGGAGCGGGCCGGGCGCCTCCGCTTCGAAGTCGAAGTAGAAGCCGCGCAGGCTGTCGCGGTACTCGGCCAGGTCGTAGACGAAGAACAAGATCGGCCGCCCGGTCACCGCGTAGTCGAACATGGCCGAGGAGTAGTCGGTGACCAGGACGTCGGACGCCAGGTAGAGCTCGGTGATATCGGGGTAGGCGGTGACGTTGAGCGCGAAACCGTCCCGCATCCCGGCGGGCACGTCGTCTGCGTTGTGGTGGTGCCCGCGGATGAGGAACACGTGGTCCTCGCCGAGTTCGCGCCAGGCCCGCTCCAGGTCCAGGCGCATGTCGAACCGGTACCTGCGGCCGTTGGCGTACACCTGGTTGTCCCGCCAGGTGGGCGCGTAGAGCACCACCCGCTTCCCGGCGGGCAGCCCGAGCCGGGCCCTGACCAGCGCGGCCGCCTCCGCCGTGTCGGCCCGGCACAGCAGGTCGTTGGCGGGGTAGCCGTACTCGCCGATCTCCCCGTCGTAGCGGAACGCCCCGCGCATGATCGGGGTGCTGAACGGGTTGGGCGAGAGCAGCAGGTCCCACTGCGCCACGTCCCTGGCGAGGTGGTCGAAGTACGCCGTCCCGCTGATGAACTGCGGGTTGGTGATGTCGAAGCCGATCCGCTTCAGCGGCGTGCCGTGCCAGGTCTGCACGTAGAACTGGCCGTCCCGCTTGCGGAACGGGAGCTGCATGTCGTCGTTGGAGATCAGGTACTTCGACCGGGCCAGCGCCTCGTAGTACTCCTCGGTGCCGCGGAGCACCCCGGTGCCGCCCTCGGGCACCGGCACCGACCAGTCGGTGACGGCCCACAGGTGCTCGCGGTCATCGCCGCGGCGGCGGAGTTCCTCCGCGATGCCCAGCGGGTTACCGGTGCACTGCTTGCCCTTCCAGCTGACGAAGAAGACCGCGTCGCGGACCGGAGCGCTGCGCAGCATCGCGGGGTAGAACCCGCGGCGCAGCGCCCGCTGGCCGAAGTTGCCCTGCTCCACCCGGCGCAGCTGCGGCTCCGCGCTGATCACCGGGTCGTTGTGGCCGGTGACCACCAGCCGGTACTGCTTGCGGCCGGCCACGACCCGCTGGCCGGTGACATCGCCCAGCTTGTCGTGGTCGTACTTGATCTCGGCCAGCGTGTCCGGCCCGCCGCCGGCCGGCCGGACGTACAGGTTCCATTCACCGTCCCGCAGCGGGATGGCCGAGCCGAAGAACGGCATCTGGTCTAGGGCGGCCTCGATGCTGAACCGCTCGCCGTCGGCGGCGAAGCCGATGACGTGCGAGTCGGTGGACCCGATCCGGCGCAGCACGGTCTCGTACTGGTCGCCGGTCCCGGGGATCAGGCCGGTCCCGAGGAAGCTGCCGCGCAGGACCAGGCGCCCGCCAGGCTGCCACTCGTGCTCGTCGATCACCGGCCGGGGCGCACGTTCTGATATCACAAGGTCACCGTAGCGGCTCTGGCCGGCCACGGCCTCCCGCGCGCCGAACAGGTGCCTGGTCTCCGCCATGCCGTCCGGCCACGCCACCCTGACCCGGGGACGGCCGGACTGCTTGAGGTAGACGTCCCAGGCCATCCCGTCGTCGCCGGTCACCCGGCCGACCCGGTCCACCACGTCGGCCGCGCCAGCCAGGTCGCCGAGCGGGACGACGGCGCTGAACCTGGCCGGGCCTCCGGCGGCGGATGGCATCAGGGTGGCCGGGAAGGTGCGGACGGCCGCGCCCCGGTTGCGCACCAGCACGAGCTCGGCCGCGGCGGGAGTATCAGGACCGGCCGGGGCGGGGGTGGCCGGAGAGGTGCTGCCCGCGGGTAGTTCCACGTCGATCCGCACCGAACGCGGGCCGGCGTCCTGCCAGTCCACGGCGGCGACCATCGCACCGAGCCGCCACACCGCCAGGTTCAGGCCGAGACCGGCCCAGCGGGCGCCGAACCGCAGGCCGGGCGCCACCTGACGGGGCCGCGGCCGCTCCGCCGGGCCAGGTGTCGGGGTGTGCACCCGGGCGGGCCGCCAGACGCCGTGCCCCCGGACGAGCATGTAGCACTGCCACTCCCCGATGCCGCGGAACCGCCGGGGGCTAACCGCGAACCGGAATCCCGACCAGTCGTAGTTGTACCTGTCCTGCTCGGACAGGGCCGTGGCCGCCGGGTTGAAGAACGAGCGGACGGGCCGCACGACCGGGAGCCGGCGACCAGGCGGGCGCAGCACCAGGATCTTGGAGGTATTCCGGCGGCGGGGGATGTCGACCGACGGCACGTTGGCCCGGCCGGTGACCACCAGCCGTCCGTCCTCCCACTCGATGTCGTCCACGAACATGAACGGGTCCAGGTCGCGCCAGTGCGGGCGGAACACGCGGGACGGGACCGGCACCGGCGAGTCCACCCGGAACGGCAGGTCGGCGCGGAGCCTGCCCCGCTGCCGGACCACGGGAACCTGGCGCACCGGCTGCTCCACCAGCCATGCCGCCAGCTCGGCGAGCTGCGGCATGGCCCGGATCCGCACCAGGTAATAGGCCAGCTTCTGAGGGGCGGGCAGGCTGCGCAGCACCCGGCGGCTGACGTGGTCCAGGTAGCCGTTCACCAGGTCGGCGAACTCGGCCCGGTAGGCGTCGGTCACCTTGTGCAGGTCCTGGACGTAGAGCCACAGGTCGTTCTTCAGGGCCTTGCGCTGGTGCGCCCGGAGCAGCTTTGCCGTCGAGTGTGCCGCGATGAACTGGTCGATGTCGTTCATCGCGGTCATCCGGTCGCGCAGGTTGGCCACGCTGGTCCGGCTCTGCGTGATCGACAGCCCGCCCTGCGCGCGCTCGCGCCAGTAGTAGACGATGTCCGGGATCACGTCCACCGCGCGGGCCAGCACGTGCGCCTTGGTCATCAGCCGGAGGTCCTCCCAGACCACGCCCTCCGGATAGGACAGCCGGTGCTGATCCCAGAAGCTGCGCCGGAACAGCTTGTTCCAGACCGACACGTCGTAGAGCAGCCGCGGCGTCCTGGTCACGTGCGTGCCGGTCTGCCTGCCCTTCAGCGCCAGCGAGTGCAGCGCCGAGGGGGCAATCCCCTTCGGGCCCACGCGGTCGACGGCACCGCTGACAAAGTCCGAGCCCGACCGCTCCAGCGCGTGCAGGAGCAGCTCGTACGCGTTGGCCGGCAGCACGTCGTCGCCGTCGACGAAGGCCAGGTACTCGCCGCGGGCGCGCTCCACGCCGCGGTTGCGCGCGCCGCCCGGCCCGCCGTGTCCCGGCTGCAGCAGCGTGAACCGCGGGTCGGCAGCGGCCTTGGCCCGGGCGATCTCGGCACTGTGATCGCTGGAGCCGTCGTCGACCATGATCACTTCCAGGTCGGGATGAGTCTGCGCGGCGATCGAGTCCAGGCAGTCGCCGAGGTCGTCCTCATTGTTGAAGAACGCCACGACGACGCTGATCCTGGGGGTGGTCACGAGCTCGCTGTTCCTTACCTCGTCAGCCGGCGGCCGGGCCCATGGAGGTTTCCCAGCCGAGCGCCACCGGGTCGTACACGCGCTCCACGTAGATCTGGTGCCAGAGCGAGAACACGACCAGCAGCCACACCTGCCTCCAGGTCACCTCGGGGTCGTCGGACCGGAAGCGGCGCAGGATGTCGAGCGCGGCGTTCTTGTCCAGCCACTGGCCGGTCTGCGCCGTGCGGACCACCTGCTCCGCGAAACCATACATGCCGCCGCGGAGCCAGTGGCCGAGCGGCACCGGGAATCCCAGCTTGGCGCGTTCCGCGGCCGCCTGGGGCAGCAGTTCGCCGATGGCCTCGCGGAGCGCGAACTTGGTGGTGCCGGCGGCGGTCTTCTCCACCCGGGCCAGCCGCGCCGCCACCGCGAGCACCTCCCGGTCCAGGAACGGCGTGCGCAGCTCCAGGCCGTGCGCCATGGCCATCCGGTCGGCTTTGACCAGGATGTCGCCCGGCAACCAGGTGTTGATGTCGATGAGCTGCATGGTGGCGACGTCGTCCAGGCCGGCGTCGGCCGCCTGCCGGTACACCGGGTCGGTCACGTCGAACTCGCTGCCGTGCGCCTTCCGGACCAGCTGGCTCGCGTCGTCGCCGTGGAACACGTAGGCGTTGCCGATGTACCGCCGCCGCAGCGGCGTGGAGGTCCGGTTGAGGAAGCCCTTGCCCCGGGCGCCGGCCGGCAGCTCGGAGGCGACCCGGCCGATCGTGCTGCGCCCCCAGCCGGGCAGCGCCCTGCCGGCCCGGACCACACCCGGCTGGTAGTAGACGCCGTAGCCGCCGAACAGCTCGTCCGCGCCCTCGCCGGACAGCACCACCTTGACGTGCTTGCGGGCCTCCCGGGCCGCGAACCACAGCGGGATGGCGGCCGCGTCCGCCATCGGGTCGTCCAGCTGCCAGATGATCCGGGGCAGGCAGGCGAGGAACTCCTCCGGGCCGATCAGGTAGGGGATCGATTTCACCCCGAGCGCGGCCGCGGTGGCCATCGCGTCGTCGATCTCGCTGTAGCCCTCGCGGTCGAACCCGACGGTGAAGGTAAGCAGGTCGGGGACTGATTCGGCGGCGAGCGCGCAGAGCGTGGCCGAGTCCACCCCGCCGGACAGGAACGCGCCGACCGGGACGTCGCTGCGCAGGTGCGCGGCCACCGAGTCGCGCAGCGCCCCCAGGATCTTGTCCGGGGAGCTCGACGACGGGGACCTGGCCGGCCGCAGCTCGGGCCGCCAGTACCGGAACACGTCGACCCGGCCGCCCGGCCGGGCAATCAGCACGTGCCCGGGCGGCAGGGACCGGGCGGGCGGCACCAGGGTGGCCGGCGCGGGCACGTACTGGAACGACAGGTAACGGCGCAGCGCGTCCGGGTCGATGGCGGTCACCTCGCCCGGCCCGGCGAGCGCCTTGCGCTCGGAGGCGAACCGCAGCTGCGGCCCGGACCTGGGCCGCTGGCCGCCGGTGGTCAGCGCGTAGAAGAACGGCTTGATGCCGAACGGGTCACGCGCGCAGAACAACTCCCGGTTGCGCCGGTCCCAAATGGCGAACGCGTACATGCCGCGCAGCTGGCGGACCACGTCCTTGCCCAGCCAGGCGTACATCTCGAGCAGCACCTCAGCCGCCGACCTGCTGCGCAGCCGGACGCCGCGGGCGTGCAGCCGCTGGGCCAGCTCCGCGACGTTGTAGATCTCGCCGTCGAAGACCAGCACGAACCGGCCGTCCGCCGACTGCATCGGCTGGCGGCCGGCCGCCGAGGTGTCGATGACGGCCAACCGCCGGAAGCCCAGGGCCAGGTGCTGATCGGCGAAGAAAGCCTCGTCATCGGGACCGCGGTGCGCGATGCGCATGGCGGCACGGCCCACCCACTCGGTGTCGGGCCCTGCTCCGTCTGCCAGGGCCAGGCAGCCGGTAATTCCGCACATGCGTGCCGCCAAAACGATCGGGGTACCTGAATACGTGCCCCGACCAGCCTACTTGGGCTGGAAATGAGTCGTGCCCCGACCGCATCCGCGCTGATCAGCACCTTTGTTCGGGACATCCCTCACAGCCTGCTCATCCTCGTTCATGACTTCATTGGTCAAGGTTGACCGTCATCGGCCATCGCCAGTTTTCGCACGGCCCCGGGACGGCCCAGGCCGCCCCGTCAGCTGCCGACGGCAGCGCCAGCATCTTGCGGGTTACGCGTCATGCAGCATGGGCGGCCCGGCCAGTGGGACGACTATCGCGACCCGGTCGTCGTGCGGCTGCGCGAGCTCGGGATCGCGCCGGTCTACTGATCGGGGCGAAGAAGTCGGCGAAACTGGGCGTGCTAATGCGCCCGAGCACCATCTTGTTATCGTGCCTGACCCCTTCAGCCAGCCGCGGCCTCAGGCTGCTCGTCGGTGGCTCCCGCGCCGATCGGGACACTGTGTTCGTGGAAAAGGCAGGGGGTGGTTTCGATGGCCAGCATGTGCCATCGTTCGGGCAGGACGCAGGATGATTTAGAGTCGCGCAAGTTGCCGGCGGCTCGATGTTCGGTTGCGGTACCCAGCATTTGCTGGAAGACCTGAGAGGGCCGGGGATGGAGGCGAGGCCGCGATGACCACTGAGCCGCCGTTGCAGGTGGGGAGCCGGGAAGAGCTTGTCTACCTGCTCGGCGAGGCCTGCGAGATCGAGCATGGACTGATGTGCGAGTACCTGTACGCGCAGTTCTCGCTTAAGCGCGCTGCTGGCGAGGGCCTCACGCCTGAGCAGGTCGCACGAGTGCAGGCATGGGAAGCCACGCTGATCGACGTCATCAAGCAGGAGATGCTGCACCTGGCGCTGGCCACCAACATCTTGACCGCTGTCGGCGCGGCACCGCATTTCGAGCGCCCCAACCTCCCGATCCTGTCGCGGTGGTATCCGCCCGGAGTGCAGATCGCGTTGCTACCGTTCGGTGAGCGAGCGCTGCGTCATTTCATGTACCTGGAGCGGCCGGAGGGGATGACGCTAGAGGACGCCGAGGGCTTCGCCGCACAGCCGGGCATCCAGCCGTTGGCCAGCATCGACCGGCCGGTCGCCGCGGTGCCTGAGCCATGGCAGACGGTGGGCCACCTGTACCGGGGGATCGAGGCCGGGCTTGCCAGCCTGTGCGACCGCTACGGCGAGGACGCCGTTTTTATCGGGCCGCCGGGCGCGCAGGCCGTCACCGCGACTTTCGAGTGGAAGGAACTGACTGCGGTCACCGGCCTGGCGTCTGCGAGCCGGGCGATCGAGCTGATCGTGGAGCAGGGTGAAGGGGCGCGGGGCGACTGGGTCAAGTCGCACTTCGGCAAGTTCGTGGGAATCCTGGAGGACTTCCTCGCCATGCAGGCGGCCGACCCCAGCTTCGACCCGGTGCGGCCGGTCGAGCCCGCCTACGTCCGGCTGCCCCCCGACGTGGCGTCGGGGACGCTGATCGAGGATCGGGTCACGGCCCGTGTGGCCGACCTGTGCAACGGCCTGTACGAGGTGATGCTGCAGGTCCTGAGCCGGTACTACGTTCATCACGGCGAGACGCCCGCCGAGCTGGAGACCCTGGCCCGGACGGCCAAGCACCTGATGAACTGGGTGCTGCGCCCACTCGGCTCGGTTCTGACCACCCTGCCGATCGGCCCTTCGCACCCCGGCCGCACCGCCGGCCCGGCCCTCGAGATCACCCGGCCCGCCTACTTCGTGCTGCCCCACCGCGAGCCCGCATGGAAGATCATTACCGAACGCCTCGATGCCCTGACCAAGACCTGCACCGCACTCGCGCGAGAGCCCGGCCTAAGCGCGCTCGGCGACCTGGCGGCCAAGCTGCGCTCGATGCACGGGGATGTGCGCAAGCACCTGGACGAGCGCGCCAGCGCTTCGGGCTCCGCTTAGCCACCAGGAATGAACCGCAGCCGGCGCGCACGACTTGGGCGCATCCAGCCGTCTGGGTCCGGGCATCCAGCGGATCCGGCGACAAGAATGTCCCCAGGAACCGGGCCGTGCCCAGCTGCACAGCGAACCCCAGCTGCGAATACGGGCTACGCAGACGCGCGACCAGCTCACGATCACCCTCGTCAAGGAAGAAGAACCGCTCCAGTTCCGCTTGCGAAGGCTCGCCCTCGAACCGGCCGTGCCCAGCCGCCTGCTCATCGGTCAGGAACTCGACCGCCACACCCCGATCATCGGCCTGTCACCGCCAGCGCGCTACCGCTAATTCCTGCGTAATTCTTCCTCGCACCCCAGTCCCCGGAGGCCCGGCTTCGGGGTAGCAGGCAGCTCATGGCTGGGGCTGGCTGGGGGGCTGGCCTGGGGGCTGCCGCTGATGCCGCGGGACCGCTGGCGGGGCATTGTCGGTTACGCGGCGGAATCGCCGGTACCCCCCCGGCGCAGGGGCCCGGGCGGGTCCTGAAGCAAAGGAGAACGCAATGATCAGGTCACTGACCCAGCTGAAAGCACCGAACCGCCTGCGGATGCTGCTGGCAGTGCTGGCCGTCGCCGCCGCCGCGGCGGTATTGGCGGCGTGCGGTTCGTCAGGCACGTCCTCGACCAGCGGCGGTAGCACCAGCACCAGCAGTCCCGTCGCGGCGACCGCGGGCAGCCTGAAGACCGCCACGATCGGCGGCGTGACGGTGCTGACCGACGCCCAGGGTTTCGCTGTTTACTCGTTCGCCCCGGACACCATGACGAAGTCAGACTGCAACGGCGCCTGCGCCGCCGCCTGGCCACCGGTGAAGGGGCCGGTCACCGCCGGGGCGGGTCTGACCGGCACGCTCGGCACGATCAAGCGCTCCGACGGCTCGGCCCAGGCCACCTTCGACGGGCACCCGCTGTACACCTTCGTCAAGGACACCGGCCCGGGCACGGACACCGGCAACGGCCTCAACGCGTTCGGCGGGCTGTGGCACGCGCTCACCGCGTCGGGTTCAGCAGCCCCGGCGCCCGCCCCGTCCGGCAGTTCGTCCCAGCACCACAGTGCCCCGCCGAGCCACGCAGCGGTCACGTCGCCAGCCGCGCCCCCGGCCACGGCACCGGCCCAGACCGCGAATCCCATCCAGCAGGGCAACGGCGGCGACCATGACGGCGACAACAACGGCGGCCCCAGTGACGGCGACGGCAACATCTAGCCGCCGGCCGCCGCACCCGAGGCAGATCCCGCCATGGTCCCGCTCCCGGTGCGGGGCCACCGGCCCGGCGCAGGGATGAGGAGACCAGTGACCGCCAGTACCGCGTGGCGCGGCAGGTATGCGCTGGCCGCGATCGCCGCCGTGGCAGCCCTCGCTATCACGGTCGTGTTCACCCTGCCCGGGCGCTCGCCAGGGCGGGCGTTCCCCCCGCTGGTCCCGGCGGCGGCGCCGGCTGTATGGCCGCACCTCACGCTGCCCAACGGGACCGCGGTGCTGTCCTACCCGCCCTCGCTGCACCCGCTCGCCGGTGACACCGACGCCGTCTCCGCCGGCCGGATCGGGCCGGGCGGCGCGTACCAGTTCTACCTCAACGCCACGCCCCGGCAAGGCGCAGAGCGCCTGCGGCACTGGGCCGCATTCCGGCTGACGCTGCTACGGTCCGACGACGCCGCGTCGGCACATGAGGTCGGCGCCGCGGAGGGCGTCAGGTTCCGGGGCGGCACCGGATCATGCGTCATCGACGCCTATGTCACCCGGATCGGCGCGCACCACTACCAGGAGATTGCCTGCCTGGTCCAGGGACGGACCAGCGCCAGCGTCATCGTCGCGGCCGCCCCGTCCGCCACGTGGGCACAGGCGCGCCCGCTGCTGTTCCAGGCGGTCGCCGCCTACCTCGTCCGCTGACCACCCGGCCAGCGTGAACGCAGCAGAACGTGACAGCCCGGGGACCACGTTCACCTCTTCACCGATCAATCCCGGCACGCGAAGCATCTCTCCCTCGCGAAAGGCATCACAATGACTGGACCAACCGCATTCCGGCTACGCCAGCTCGCGTCGCCGCGCCGACCCCCGCCGGGCCCAGGCGCCGTCCGCCCGGCCGCCGCGCTGCTACTGCGCCTAGGCTGCGTGGCGCTGCTGGCCTGGATCGGGTACATCCATCTCCACCTGTGGCAGGAGGGCTACCGCCACATCCCCACCAACGGGCCGCTGTTCCTGCTCGACGCGGTGGCCGGGTTCGTCCTCGCCGCCATACTGCTGACGTGGCCGCGGCCGCTAGCCGGGCTGCTCGCCGCCGGCTACACCGCCTCAACGCTCGGCGCCCTCATCATCAGCCTCAGCGCGGGCCTGTTCGGCTTCCGGGAGTCGATCTCGGCGTCCTTCGTCACCGAATCGCTGACGATCGAGCCGATCACGATACTCGCCCTCATCAGCTGGACCGTCCTGATGGCAGCCACCTTGCGGCCGCCAGCCCGCGGCCCGCGACCGGTCGCCCAGCCAGGTCCCTCCGACAGCGATT